>ENA-ORSG01001419-ORSG01001419.1-human-gut-metagenome-genome-assembly--contig:-NODE-1419-length-14550-cov-108.148465_pt1 | contig 14550 bp, 16 predicted proteins | sample MGYA00242189_ERZ509156 | MGnify/ENA primary metagenome ERZ509156 (study PRJEB26280, sample SAMEA2338666) | human gut metagenome | biome: human gut; feature: human-associated habitat; material...
ATATGCCCTCAAAACAGTGATAAACAGCAGAAAATCAAGGTTTTCGGACGGTCTGAGGGGGGGGGTATTTGAGATATCATTTATTATCAGGCATAGATCTTCCTATAAAAAGTCAGCAATACATTCATGATTTTTGTGATAGTTATCCAGATAAAGAGTTTTTAGGAATATCAGATATTATCGATAATAGACTCAAGCGATTTATTCTTTTTCCTAAGTATCAAAGATTTGATAGGACTGGTAATGGCTCAATGATATCTTATTTTTTGCGCTGTATGAATTTTCCATTTGACGTAATACAACGTTATTTGCATTATCCTTTTGGTTTGAAAAATTATACAAAGTACAAAATGGGACCTAATTGGTGTAGCCTTACTCATAATTCTGTTGGTATTTTACTTGATAATAAGGATAAGTTTTTAAGCACAATGAAAAGAAGAGGCTATACGGATGAAATTTGGAAACAAACAATTATATATAATGAGTTAGGCTTGCCTTCATTTTATGATTTATCATCCCCATTTAAGGGATGTATGAGATTAATTGATTGGAAAAGAGGAAATCCTTATTCTTTTACGATAAATGATTTTAAAGAAATTATAAATTCCGATAGGCTCTTTTGTAGAAAAATTAATGATGTAGATTTAGCTCATATGTTAGAAAAGTATGTAGCTGCTAAATAAAAGGATATGCTCGTGGATATTATGTTTTATTATATTTGTCGCCTTTTATGAGAGTTTTGATTATTGACTACAAGAGTAAAGGGCGATTCTTCTTTTCTTTGGGACTTTATACTATATTGTGAACTTTTATTTTTCATTTTAATATGAAACATAGAAAAATATTTTCGATTGATACACAACTATACAAGGTTACTGGTGTTGAAAAGGTAATGCTTGATATACATCATGCAGTTAAGAATGATTATGTGGCTAAGATTGTTGGCACTATACCTTATAAAGAAGTCAACAAGGATCATAATATTCCTTATGAGGAGTACATCCATTTTCACAATCCGTTCATGTTCTATAATAGTATAGTTATTGTGCATGAACGTCGGTTGCTGTTGTTTTTGGGGGTACTTAACTTCTTATTATTTCAAAAGATTAAAATTGTATATATTCATCACAATCTGCTCTACAAACATATTAAGTCAACAATTCTTCCAAAGACTATAGTGGCTATTGCAGATAGAGGTATAGAGAATTTGATAAAGGTATTTAAAGCACCAAGTAAAGATATTCATAAGATTTATAACTGCGTTCAGGATGTATACTCAGAACCGCATCATGCTAATGATAAAGAAACTATCACCTTGTTACTTCCTGGTCGCATTAACAACCAAAAACAGCAAATAGAGATTGTAAAGCGGTTGAGGGGCAAACTTGATAAGCGCATTAAAATTTTATTTGCTGGTGATGGTCCTCATTTGGAAGAGTTGAGTAGATTATGCAAAAATGAATCTCAATTCGAGGTTTTGGGATTTCGAAGTGATGTTAAGGAATTAATGCAAAGCTCAAACTATGTATTCCTTTATTCTGTTCATGAAGGCTTACCAATAACACTCATAGAGGCAACGATGTTAGGAGTACCTATTATATGCAGTGATGTTGGAGGTAACCCTGAGATTTGTCATGACGGCAAAAATGGATGGGTTCTAAACGATTGGAATTCTTTAATTAGGAAACTCAACAGTTTGCCTAATGTTAGTTCCGAAGAATACAGACGTATGTGCAATGAGAGTAGAAGAATATACGAAGAGAACTTCACTTTTGATATATTTAAGAAAAAATATTTAAAACTCCTACAATATATTTGCTACAATCAATAACAATATGTTGTTATAAATATCTGTTAATATTAAGGTTGATTTTAATTTATACTTATATGAAAGTATCTATAATTTTACCAATCTATAATGTTGAGAAATATCTCTCAGCATGTCTTGATTCTGTTTGCAATCAGACACATAAAGATCTTGAAATAATTTTAGTTAATGATGGGTCAACTGATACTTCTGGTTATATCGCTGATCAATATTCTCAAAGAGATTCCAGAATTAAAGTATTACATAAAAAAAATGAAGGCGTTAGTATCGCTCGAAATCTGGGAATAGACAATGCAACCGGTGAATATGTATGTTTTTGTGACTCAGATGATTTGTTGATGCCAGATTATGTTGAATACTTGTTGGGTATGGTAAATAGCACAAAAGCTGATATAGCTGTTACGAATAGGTTTCATTATAATTATTCTGGCAGTTCTTTTTATCCAGACAAAGAAGATTCTCCGTATGTCTTGAATGGGAAATCTGCTGTTTTAAAAATGCTTTATTATCATTTTTTGATAGGATGTAACAATAAAATATTTAAGCGAAGTTTTCTCGGAGATGATATAAGATTTATTCCTGGTGTATTTGTTGGCGAAGGTTTTAACTTTAATGTTCAAGCAATGTGTAATGCTAAAAAAGTTGCTGTTGGAAATAGAAGAGTTTATATATATCGGAGTGATAATAATGCAAGCTGTATGACTGCTTTTAGAAAAGATAAATGTGATATGGCAATTAAAGCTATTGACATTATGCGTGAAAGATTACTAATCAAAGATGAAGATACGATTAGAGCTTGTTGTTACGCAAAATGGCATACTACAGCTGATATGTTTAATTGGCTTGTGCTGTCAAAATCGCATAAAAAATATCCAAAGTTGTATTCTGATTATAAGAAAATCATTCGTAAAGGTGCGTTTAAAGCTTTATTTGTACCCGTTAAAACAATAGAAAAGGTAAAAGCACTTGTACAGTTGATTAGCCCAGACTTATGGGTATTTGCTTTGAAGCTACGATTGAAATTCGCAAAATTCTAAATTTATTATTAAAGATGAATGTAGGTATTATCAGTATGCAAAGAGTATGTAATAAGGGGTCGTTCCTTCAGGCATACGGTTTGAAAAAAATGGTAGAGTCTCTTGGTCATCATGTGGAATTTGTTGATTATGAGGTAGGTAAGCCTCTGTTTGGAAATTCTGCAGATAAGAGACAGTATCACATTTTAAAAGTTCGTAATTCGTTTATCAATTTATTTATTCGGTGTAAGTGGTTGCGAATGTTTTTGCCAGATAGCTATAGACAGATAGTAATAGAGCGTGATGAATACAAGAAGTTTATTGCAAAACATCTTGGGGTTACTGATAAGATGAAGTATAGAACATCTGTCGATGCATTAATTATTGGTAGTGACGAGGTGTTTAATTGTACCCAAATTAATCCAGAGGTAGGATATAGTCCTGAGATTTTTGGTGTTAATAATAAAGCCAGAAAATTATTGTCTTATGCTGCATCCTTTGGTAATACTACTTATCAAAAGCTGGCTGATTTTGGGAAGGTAGATGAATTGAAGGGTTTTCTGACTGCCTTTGATTCAATATCTGTGCGTGACAGAAATTCCTCTGCAGTTGTTGAGAAGCTTCTTGGCAGTAAACCTGAAGTAAATCTTGATCCTGTACTGATGTATGATTATATGCCTACTATAAAGGATGAGCAAATCAGAAAGGATTATATAATAGTATATGCCTACAGATCTCGAATTACTCCAGAAGAGGCACGAGAAATTAAAGCTTTTGCTAAACGTGTTGGCAAGAAGTTGATTTCTGTATCTGGTCAAATGGACTTTTGTGATGAACATCTTTCACTCAATCCTTTTGAATGTCTGAACTTATATCGGCATGCAGATTATGTTATTACAGATACTTTCCATGGAACAATTTTCTCAATTATTAACAGAAAGAAATTTGTTACCTTGATTAGAGAGAGTAAAGGAAGTTCTTACGGTAACCAGGAGAAGCTGCAAGACTTGCTGGATCGCTTGGGGCTCCAGGCTCGAAGTTTTTCGAATGGTAAGGATAATCTTTATGAACGTTTGTCTGCAGATATAGATTATGAAAAGGTTTTCGATGTGATTGATACAGAAAGAAAACATACAATGAAATATTTAAGTACTAATCTTGGATTATAAAAAACAAGAATTATGCAAGATGTAACCATACTCATTCTTACGAAGAATGAAGAGATAAATCTCCCTGATTGTTTGCAATCTGTAAAGGGGTTTGCTAAGCGTTGTGTTGTTGTAGATAGTTTCAGTAATGACCGTACGAAGGAGATAGCTCTTGAGTATGGTGCTGATTTCTATGAACATAAGTTTGAAAATTATGCTCGTCAGTTTAACTGGGGACTGGATAATACAGAAATTCAGACCAAGTGGACGTTCCGACTGGATGCTGATGAGCGACTGACTCCTGCTTTGTGTAAGGAACTTGATGCTTTGATGACTGCTCATGATAATGATGATGTTAATGGCTTTACCATGGAAGCTTCGCTCTTTTTTATGGGTAGGGAGATGAAACATGGTGGTCCACAAAAACGTAAGCTGATGCTCTTTAAAACGGGTATGGCTCGTGTTGAAGATAGAAAGATGGATGAGCATACTATTTTGTCATCTGGTCGCGCCATAGATTGTAAGGAGAAGTTCCTTCATTATGATTTTAAGGATATGACGTTCTGGATTAATAAACTAAACTGGTATGCTACTCGTGAAATGCAGGATTACTTTGATTATATCAATGGTAAAAATGCAACGATTAATGCCAATGATAAGGAGATTGCGTCTATCCGCAACAAGAAGTTTGGTGTCTATTATAAATTCCCTAAGTTTATCCGTTGCTGGTTGATGTTCTTCTATACGTATATCTTCCAGCTTGGCTTCTTGGATGGTAAGGAGGGCTTTATCTATCATTGGATGTATCATCGTTTCTATAGGACTCTAGTTGATTGTAAAATCCTGGAGCAGGAATTGAATCCAAAGCCTTTTGAGCAGACTGGAGATTTGAAATGATGATAGTCTGTTGTAATAAAAATCATATCTTATGGCAATGAGAGTTTCAAAACTATTGCGGGAAGCAAATATTGGCTTTTCTGCCTTTTGCGCGATTCTGAAAGCAATGGATATGGATGAACCCTATATTGAATTGAGTTCCAAGATACCGGATGACGTTGCGAATTTTATTTTGAATCTGCGAAATGAAGATTTAGACTTCATCAAGTTGATTGAAAAAGATGCGGAAAAGAATATATCAGATTGTCAACCTAAATCGAGACCTCCTTTGATCATATTAGGAAAGATTGATTTAGATGAACACAACAATCCAAGGCATCTAGAAAGAAAGCTTAAACTGTCAACTACCGACTATACAAATGCGATAGAAAACGATACGACAGTAGAACAGCCTCTATATAAAGAAGACAACAAAATGTTTTGGATAGAGGAATTAATTCTGATAACACCACAAGGGAAAGCGTCACGTTTGCCGATTGTTTCTTTTAATTCTCCGAGACAAGTACCTCTTTATTCAGTCTTGATAGGTTGTAATGGTGTAGGTAAGAGTTCCATGCTGAAAGAAATGGTGGATTTCTTTGTAGACCTCCATGCTTATATTCATGATGTAAAACCAAAAATGTCTTCTGCAAATAAGGCGAGACTCAAGGGGGTTAGGTATCATATAGATGGTGTCTGTTGTGAAGTAATAAGATTAGGTAGAACTTTTCTTGCAAAGATTGACAACAGGTTATTGGCATCGAAGAATCTGCGTCTCCCTTCCATTGTTGCATGTAATTTTGGTGCTTTCGATAAGTTTCCTGTTCAAAAGGTAAATGGCTCGGCTCTGACCAGATATGATGTGCCATATTATAAATATGTTGGGGCTCATGTCAATGGAAATATGATTTCGTCATCTGCTATTGTTTTTCGACTGTTGTTTTCTTTGAAGGAGAATAGAGATGATAGGCAACGACAAAATTTGTCTTCTATCTTGGATTTCATAGGATATGATCACATCATATCTTTGAATTATTCGGTCGTTTTAAAGTCCAAGAAGGATGGGGGTGTACGAGATGCTATTCTTAAACGAGTACAACAAGACCGAGAGTATATTAAACTTTCTGTAGAGCAAAAGAACAATATCGTTAAAGAACTCTATGATTTCTACAAGAAAAAGGAGTTCGCACAGAAGGTGCAATATTGCTATGAAATAGACATCGATAAAAAATCATTGGTAACAGATGATGAATTGGATCATATCTATAAGTTGAAGCAATACGATTTGGTTCATACAGCGGGCGTTGTCTTTTATAAACAAGGAGTACAAATAGCTTCTGAAGAAATGAGTTCCGGTGAGTTTGCTATGCTTTCTATGGTACTGAGTATTTCTACAGCAGCGAGTGATTCTCACACCTTGATTCTCATAGATGAGCCTGAACTTAGTCTTCATCCCAACTGGCAAATGACTTTTATAGATAACCTCGATAGGGCGTTACGAGATCAGGTGTGCCATCTGCTGATAGCCACACACAGTCATATGCTTGTATCAGATTTACCGATGAACCGTTCTTCTGTTTCTCAGTGGGAAAAAGATAAAAATGGTAATCTTGTAGCTAACCAAATAGCGGGAAATACATATGGTTGGTCTGCTGAGGAAGTACTTCTTAAAGTATTCAAGACTGCTACCGATAGAAACCGATATTTCGGTGAACGTATTGCTAAACTTTTGGAACAGATGGGGAATGATACGATTAGTATGGAGGCTGTGGCTGATGAAATGAATGAATTGCAGGAAATTTCACAGCATCTAAGTGATGTGGATCCGATGAAAATGGTTTTAAACACAATAATTGAAGCATATCAATGATGAATAATGAACTTGAAGATTACATCGTACAAGATCCTTATCATCCTACAGAAAAAGAAAAGTTAGCCATAGAGGAATTGACAAACAAAGGTCTTGTTCCAGGAGATTGGAATTCCCAAAAAGATGGTATAACTGAGTTTAAGGATCATATACGTGAATATATGTACTATGAGCAGAATTGCAGGTGTGCATATTGTCGGATAGAGTTACCTATAGCATGTTGTTACGGGCAACGCGAACATATCGTTCCGAAAACCCCACACCCGAAATGGATGTTCGAGCCTCGCAATTTGTGTTTTTCTTGTGATAAATGTAATAATTTTAAGTTGGATGAAGAGGTATTAAAAAAGCCTCATGCTGTTGCTTATCCCACAGACAGTAAGGCTTTTATGATTATTAATCCCTTTCTTGATAAATATTCGGACCATATTGAACTAAAGGAGGGTATCATATATGTAAGAAAAACAAAAAAGGGACGATTTACAATTGATACCTGTCATCTCTACAGACCAGAACTGGCTCTAGAACGGGCAAAGAAGAGAATGGAGACAGAAAAACCAGAAACAATTCGAACTCAGTTGCTGGCATTATTATCAATATTACCCATATCAGACGAGGGAAGAAACAAAACCTTGGAGAATTTTGAGAAGATTGTAGATATTTATAAAAAGAAGCATAAGGTCTAAAAATGGTTAGTGCTTGTGCTTTGGAAAAGTAATTAAAAACATTTTATGTATAGACATTTTTTAAAAAGACTGATAGATTCTATCCTTGCCATTTGTGGTTTGATAGTATTCTGTATTCCTATGGTGATAATCGCCATTTGCATTAAGTTGGATTCTAAAGGTCCTGTCTTGTTTAAGCAGGTGCGATTAGGTAAGGGAATGAAGCCAATAACCGTGTTTAAATTCCGTACCATGTGTAATCATGCCTATGAAATGGGTGGTATCGCTACGAGTGCTTCTGATTCCCGTATCACTAAGGTTGGTGCTTTCTTGCGTCGTACCAGTCTTGATGAGTTGCCTCAGATGTTTAACATCCTAAATGGTACCATGGCTATTATCGGTCCACGTCCTATCTTGGACTGGGAATGGGAAGAATATAGCGATAATAAAAGATTTGCTCGTCGATATGAAGCCCTTCCTGGTATGTTCTGTACTGTTGATGTGTGGAATCGAGCAGCTTTAAGAGAGGATCAATTTGAAATGGATGCGACTTATGTAGATAAGCTGTCGTTAGGGCTTGATGTGAAGACATTTTTCGGTGTCATTGCACCCGTCATTACCGGCGCTCATGTTTATCGTGATGAAAGATAATTTTAAATAGAAAAATTATGTATACACTTGATCAATTAAAATCATTGGAGAGTCAATTTGGTTCTCCTATGTACCTCTTCAGAGAAGAGGATTTTGTGAATAACTATAAGGAGTTTGTTGATTGCTTCAATAAACACTATTCTAAGTACCAGTTGTCTTATAGTTACAAGACAAACTATACTCCGTATATCTGTAAGTTGGTAAAAAGTCTTGGCGGCTATGCCGAGGTTGTTTCTGACATGGAATGTGGGGTGGCTTTAGCTGTAGGTTATGAGCCTGAGCATATTGTTTATAATGGTCCTTTCAAGGGAGAACTTGGTGAAAAGTGTCTTCTTGAAGGTGGTTTGGTAAACGTTGATAATCTTGAGGAATTAAAGGGCGTATGCAAGCTAGCCAATGAGCATCAAGATAAGAAGATAGAGATTGGTATCCGTGTGAATATTAATATCGGACAGTCATTTATCTCACGCTTCGGTATTGATATGGATAGTGACGATCTTCAGAAAGCTTTTGATATGGTTTCAGAGGTAGGAAACCTGGAGGTCGTAGGTCTTCATTGTCATGTAGGTCAGTCACGCACTGTTGAAGCTTGGTCAAATCGTGCGAAAATTATGCTGGGCTTAGCTGATAAATATTTCCCAAATAAGGCTCCAAAGTATATCGACATGGGTAGTGGTATGTTTGCAAGAATGGAAGAATCACTTGCAAAGCAGTTTGGGGACAACATTCCTACATTTGAAGATTATGCTGCTGCAGTGGCGGTTCCTTTTGCAGAACATTATAAGCATTTGAGTCAAGAGGATAAGCCTATGCTGTTAACAGAACCTGGTACAACAGTAATCAATAGTTATATTGATTTCATAGGTAAGGTGAGAAGCATTAAACATATCAAGGGGCGTGATTTCGTTGTCTTAAATTGCAGCAAGGATAATCTTGGCGATATCTGTAAGATGAAGAAGATGCCTTTGCAGATTGTTCACGTTAACGAAGAGCAGGAAATCTTGAAGGATGCTGAGTTTACAGGTTATACTTGTTTGGAACATGATGTGATGTATCCAGACTACAATGGTTCATTGGGTGTCGGAGACTATGTAATCTTCGGTAACGTAGGTGGATATAGCAATGTGTCGAAACCTCCTTTTATCTTCTGGAACAGTCCGATGATTGCAAAGAAAGCTGATGGTAGTCTTTCGGTAATGAAGAAGGGTGAAACTTTTGAAGATATTTTTGCAACTTATATTATCTAAGTCAGTTATGAAGGATTTAACAGTTATGTTGTCTGCCTGTGGTGCTCAATTTGCCCCTGGTATGGTCAATTGTTTGAAAGATAATGGTGAAAGAAACATTCGGGTTGTCGGTATTGACATGCATTATGACAAGACTTTGGAAAGCCTGTATGATGCTATTTATGAGGTTCCAAGAGCCACTGATGAACATTATATTGATCGTATTCTTGAAATCTGCAGATTGGAAAAGGTTGATGTGGTATTACCTTTTATGTCAGCAGAGTTGCTTCCTCTTCTTGACAGAATCGAGGATTTTAATCAAGCGGGCGTAAAGGTTGCTGTAGGTGACCGCCATTCTATTGAAATAACAACCAATAAGTATAGTTTCTATGCTTTCTTAAAGGAGCAAGGATTAAAGGTTCCTAAGTTCGCTTTAGTTAGCAAGGCGTCTGAATTAAAGGAAGCCTGTGAAGCTGTTGGCTACCCTAATCATCCTGTATGTGTAAAGGCTACGGAATTGAGTGGTAGTAGAGGTATCAGAATGATAGACCCATCAAAATCCAGTTTTGATATTCTCTTTGGAGAGAAGCCTAATTCATTCTTTACTACTTTTGAGGATTTGCAGGCAACCTTGAATGAGCACCCAACGATGCCGGAAATGATGGCTATGGAGTATCTTCCAGGTGAAGAGGGATCGGTTGATTTGATAGCTGATCATGGTGAAATTGTCTATATGGCTTATCGTGAAAGTAATGTAAACCTTGCCAGCATTCCTCAAGAGGCTACTTTGTCTTATAATGAAGAGGCATATCAAATAGCAAGAGACGTTGTCAAAAGTTTAGGTCTGCATGGAAGTGCAGATCTGGATTTCAAATATGACAAGGATGGTCATCCTGTATTGATGGAGATTAATCCTCGTATAGCTGCAACTATGCAGATATTTAAGGAGGGCGGTTTGAATCTTCCTTATCTCCGTATCAAACAGCTTCTTGGCGAGGAACTTCCTTCTATTGAAGTTAAATATGGAGTTAAAATGAAAAGACGTTATTTAGAAATGTTTGCCTGCTAATGAAAAAGATATTGATTACCGGTGCCAACAGTTATGTTGGCACCAGCGTAGAGAAATGGTTGTTGAGGACTCCTGGAGAGTTTGAGGTAGATACTGTGGATACAATGAATGAGGCTTGGAAGAAGGCTGATTTTACGAAGTATGATGCGGTGTTCCACGTAGCTGGTATTGCACATGTGGATCCAAAGCCTGAGATGGCTCCTTTATATTATAAGGTGAACCGTGATTTGACGATAGAGATTGCCAAGTGGGCTAAGGAGGCTGGCGTGAAGCAATTTGTGTTTATGAGCAGCGAGATTGTTTATCATGTAAGTAGATCGCTGAAGCCTCATATTATGACACTTGATACCAAGCCAAATCCGAATGACTTCTATGGTGATTCCAAGCTTCAGGCTGAAAATGGATTGAACGAACTGGCATGTGATACCTTTAAGGTAGCCAACCTTCGTCCGCCTATGATTTATGGTCCAAAATGTAAGGGTAACTTCTTGCGTCTGGGATGGCTTGCTACGAAGGTTCCTGTATTCCCATGCTGGCACAACAAGCGTAGTATGCTTTATGTATATAATCTCGCGGAGTTTGTGAAGCAGATTATCAACCGTGAGCTCTCTGGTACTTTCTATCCACAGAATCGTGAGTTGAGTGATACCGTGGAGATTGTCCGCTTCTTTGCCAAGAAATATCATCATAAGGTATGGATTAGTAAGTTGTTTAATCCTGCAGTATTGATTGGCTCCTGGTTCCTGCCTCAGGTTCCTAAGATGTTTGCTGATTCCTATTATGAGCCAAGCATGACAAAATATGATTTCGATTATCAGGTGTTCAGCCTGGAGGAGTCAATGAAGGACTTGGAGGTAACTGAGGATAATAGAAGAATGAAGTAATGAACTTGTTTGTTGAGTTTGTTCAATTTTCGATAGGACAAAAAGCTCAACTATCCAGGAAACTCTCTACGGATGACTGGCGGTATCTTTTTAATGAAAGTCAACGTCAGTCTCTGTTGGGAGTCTTTATGGATGGGGTAGAGCGGCTTGTTGCCATGGGTGAACCAAAACCGTCTGACCTCATGAAGTGGATAGGATTGGTATTGTCTATTGAGAGAAGAAATGAATTGCTGGATGCAAAGGCTGCAGAGCTGACGGATAGTTTGGCTAAAGATGGATTCCGTTCTTGCGTATTAAAAGGACAGGGCTATGCCTTACTCTATCCTAATCCCCATAGACGCCAGTCTGGTGACATTGATATTTGGGTGGAAGGTAGCAGAGACAAGATACTTGGTTACTTGAAGCGGAAATATACGGTTCATAATCCTGTGATACATCATGTAGATGTGGAAGTGTTTGATGACGTTCCGGTAGAGGTTCATTTCATTCCTAGCTATACATATAATCCGTTTAGGTATCGTAAATTTAAGAAATTCTTTGCAAAGCAGGCTGAAGCCCAGTTCTCAAATATTTGCAAGAAACAAGGCTTCGCTTATCCTACGATGGAGTTCAATGGTGTATATTGCTTGTTGCACATCTTCAAACATGTGCTCTATGAAGGAATAGGATTGCGCCAGTTGCTGGATTACTTTTATATCTTAAAGAACTGTTCTGATTGCAAGAATGAAGTTTGGCAAAATATCAGATGGATGGGATTGGATAAGTTTGCAGCAGCTGTGATGTATGTAGAGCAAACTGTATTTGGATTGGAGGATGCATATCTGCTCTGTCCGCCTGATGAGAAGAACGGAAGAATCTTGCTTACAGAAATTGAGCGCTCGGGAAACTTCGGTAAATTTGATAAGCGGAATAGCGGTGTAGATGACTGTAATGGTATCGTTCGCTATTTGCGTAATCTCAAAAGGAATCTTCAGGTATTTGCTTTTTGTCCGAGTGAGGTCTTGTGGTCACCTATCTGGAAACCATGCCATCTAGTGTGGAGATACTGTAAGGGCTATATAGGTTGATAGGATGAATTTTGATATATTCGAAAAATACTCAAAGCTCTTTGATCCCGGCATTCCTGATTATGTCTTCTTCCTTTCCTTCTGGGCTACAAGTTTACTTATAGCCATCTTGCTCATCATAATGAAGGGATTGGATATCAGGAGAACAGTGATGGGAACTTTGCTTGCAGAGTGTATCTTCATCATCTTTTGTTCTACGGTGATATATCGGGAAACTTTGCCGGAACCTCATTCTAACTTTATGCCATTTTGGAGCTATCAGGCTATCTGGGAGGGTGATGATATGTATATCGTAGAGAACTTTCTCAATGTCATTCTGTTTATCCCCGTAGGTCTCCTGGCTTGTGGCTTCAGAAGAATGAACAGATGGTGGAAGGTGGCGCTATTGGGATGTGTCATCTCCTGTTCTATAGAGGGCTTGCAGCTCTGGCTGCAGAGAGGGCTCTGCGAACTGGATGATGTGTTCCATAATACTTTGGGTGCTATCGTGGGATACGGTGCGTATCGATGGATTGCTTCGGTGTTGAGCAGGAGAATGATGAAAAATAACAATAAATAAAACGAAGAATAATATGAAATATTTATTAGTAGTAGCTCATCCTGATGATGAGGTGTTGGGTGCTGGTGCATCTATGTGGAAATGGTCGCATGAAGGCGACGAGGTAGAGGTGGCTATCATGTGTACTGAGGCGAAGGCTAGAGCTTTCCGTCCTTCTGATGCCGAGTTGGAGGGTGATACCAATGAGAGTACTGCCTTCCTGGGTGTGAAGAAGAAGTATGAGGCTACTTTCCCTAATATCGAGATGAATACGGTTCCTCACTTGAAGCTGGTACAGTTTATCGAGAGTGCCATCCGTGAGAGTGAGCCTGACATCGTGATTACGCATCATCCTGCCGATACCAACAATGACCACCTGATGACTTCCATGGCATGTCAGGAGGCTGTTCGCCTCTTCCAGCGCCAGCCAACCGTAAAGCCATTGAAGGAGTTCTGGTATATGGAGGTTCCTAGCTGTACAGAGTGGGCTATCAACGATGCCATGAATCTCTTCCGTCCTAACTGCTATGTTGAAGTAGGCAAGGAGGGTGCTGAAGCCAAATGCAAAGCATTGGCGATGTATAGAGGTGTAATGCGTCCGTATCCTCATCCAAGAAGCAATGAGTATCTCATGGGCTTAGCTGCCGTAAGAGGTAGCCAGTGGGGGTGCAACTATGCTGAGGCATTCCAGGTAGTGTTGAGAAGATATTAGAAGATTTTGTTTCTTACAGAAAATATGCTAGAAATAAACAAGGATTTCTTGGATTCTCTTTTTGCTAAGGCAAAGGAGAATCCTCGTTTGCGCCAGAACTATGATCTTCGTACAAGCGCAGAGGATCAAAGTCAGAGAATGCTCAATGCTCTGCTACCTGGTACAGAAGTGGCGATACATCGTCATCCAAACTCATCAGAGAGTGTCATCTGTCTTTGTGGTAGAATGGATGAAGTGATATACGAGGAGGCGGTATCGTATCTTCAGGATGGTGGGGATACCATAAGAAAGGTCTCTTATCAAGAGATTGAGAGAATTCATCTTAATCCCGTGGAAGGAGTTTATGCCTGTCAGGTTCCAAAAGGGGCATGGCATACGGTTGAGGTATATGAACCTAGCGTCATCTTTGAAGCAAAAGATGGGGCGTATGGGGAGGATGGGAGTAAAATTCTTCGAACCATCTAGTTCCTCCTTCCAAGGAGGATTCCACATCTCTCACCAAGCCTCTCTCTTGCCCGAAGAGAGAGGATGTAACCGCCCTCCGGTGCTCGGAACCGCTTCGATCTAAGATTGGCGCCCCATCGTAAGTATTCGGTGTTCGCCGAGGTTGTAATCGGTGACAATGGGGTGAAGGAGTTGCGTGAGTCTGCAAATGCTTATGAGGTGATATCGCATACTAATAAAGAAAAGTATATCATATTTAATATAAATTTATGAACAAAGAAAGTAAAAGTAAATTCAATCTTTGGTTGTCTGAACATCCAGAGTCGTTTCATCCCAGTGATGAGGCGCGGATGTTTGATTTTGTGAATTCCCTCTATGAAACGGAGGGAAGTGTTTGTATAGATGAAATTTTCAGTGGATTTACCAAAAGTCATCCTGCTTACAGTAAGGAGGAGGCGATGAGATTGAGTGATAAGTGGGAGGACCAGATTCTGCTCATCATGAGATTCCTGGATTGGAAGAAACAAATAAAAAAATAATTTAGTAAGAAAGTAAA
>ENA-ORSG01001427-ORSG01001427.1-human-gut-metagenome-genome-assembly--contig:-NODE-1427-length-14504-cov-5.223614_pt1 | contig 14504 bp, 7 predicted proteins | sample MGYA00242189_ERZ509156 | MGnify/ENA primary metagenome ERZ509156 (study PRJEB26280, sample SAMEA2338666) | human gut metagenome | biome: human gut; feature: human-associated habitat; material: faeces...
GACTTGATGCAGCAGCAAAATCATAGTAAAATAAATGTATCACAAGCATAGGGGGAGGATGACGTATGCCCACCATCAAGGATATTGCCCGAGAGGCGGGTGTTTCCCACGGGACGGTCTCCAACGTTATCAACGGCCGGGGCAACGTCAGCGTGGAGAAGATACAACTGGTGTGGCAGGCTGCGGAGAAGCTGGGCTACAAGGTCAACAGCAAGGCACAAAGCCTCCGGCAGGGTCAGGACCGCAGCATTGCGGTGCTTCTGCCGAGCATTGAGGACCGCCGCTGGGCGGCCATGTATGAGGTATTCCAGAACGAGTTTATCCGGCACGGCTACTCAGTTCAGCTATATTCCACCCGCCCTATGGAGCCCGCCGAGAAAGAACTGCTGGCTGCCGCTCTGGCTGAGCGGGTCAGCGCGGTCATCAGCCGTTCGTGCCTGTTGGATGCCGCAGCGTATTATCGGGCAGAGGCCCCGGAGCTTCCAATTGTACTCCTTTCTCGGGAAAGCCGTGCGCTCGAAAATGTTATGTATGCCGCGTTCGATCCCGAGCGAATGGGAACAGACATCGCCTGGCATCTGCGGCGGAAAGGACTGCGGCGGATCGGTATTTTTACAGAGCCTGCCGCATTTCCGGATACCGCGCTGTTTCTAAATGGATTCCGGACGGTCTGTGCGGATGAGACAAGTGTTCTGGATTGCCCAAATCATCAGGTGGATCTGCGGGCCTTTGAGCTTTTTGAAGAGGACGAGCCGTTTGATGCCATCGTATGCACGGATCAGCGCCGGGAATCGGCTGTCCGGGCGGCCTGTGCTTATGCCAGCCGTCGGCCGCTGCCGCTGATCGTGTCTGCTGCCCCCCGGTCCTCTGTGACCGATCCGTTGGCGTTGGCATATGAGCTGGATTACAAGCGTCTGGCGCACCGGATCGTTAAGGCTCTGCTGGCACGTCTGGAAACGCGATCCCCCCTGCCGCCGACCCTTTTCATGGAGAACAATGGTTTTCGAAATCAGGTACCGGTGCCGCAGTTGACGGAATCAAACCTGCGGATGCTCACGATGGCGTCCCCTTCCACCACAGCGTTGAAACGCCTGCTGCCGCATCTGGAAAAGAGCACAGGGATCCATTTGGAACTGACGGTGCTCCCTTCCCTGAGAGATGTCTACGAGGTGATCCAATCCTCCGGCAGCGGACGGTATGATCTGATCCGGATGGATGTGGCCTGGATGGACGAGCTTGCTAAAAAGCTGTTTCGGCCGCTCCATCAAATTCCCTTTGACTGGGACGGTCTGCTGGCGCAGACGCTGCCGGAGTTCGGAGACAGCTATACCTCCGTCAACGGAGAGCGCATCTGCGTCCCCTACGATCCCAGCACACAGCTTATGTTTTACCGGCGGGATTTGTTTTGCGACCCCACCTACAAGCGAATGTATTTTGAAGCCTACCGGCGGGAACTGGAGGTTCCAAAGAGCTTTGAAGACTACAATCGAATTGCAGGCTTTTTCACCCGCAGCCTCAATCCGGCTTCCCCTGTGCAGTATGGTACGACGGTAGCCATCGGCAACGTGGTGGTAAGCCCCAGTGAATTTCTGCCCCGTTTGTTTGAGCAGGGCGGAAAGCTGTTCAACGCCAAAGGCCAGATCACTGTTGACACCCCGGAAGCCTTGACAGCCCTGAAAAACTACCGGGAAACGTATGCCTGCTCCGACAGGACCGTGCATGACATCTGGAAAAACGTGCTGGAAGGCTTTGCGGATGGCTCCGCCGCCATGACAGTGGTGTTTATCAACTATGCCTCCCACATTTTAAACTCCAAGATGTCCAGCATCGCCGGCAAGCTTGGCTTTGCGCCGGTACCAGGCGGCAAGCCCCTGTCAGGCGGCGGCGTGGTGGGAATCACCCGAAGCTGCGCGCACCCGGAAACAGCTTGTGCGTTTTTGTCCTGGCTGTATTCCAACCAGACCGCACCGGCGTTCACCTTACTGGGTGGGTTGTCACCCTGCCGTTCGGCATACAGCAACCGGGACATCAAGGAGCGGTATCCTTGGCTGTCTGCGGCCCGCCGCAGCTTTCCCAGCGCCCAGCGCCGGAGCGGAAGTGCCTATTACAGCAACTTCAGCGAGCTGCAAATGGAGAATATCCTGGCAGCCTATGTGCAGCGGGCAGTCCTCGGCGTCTGTACACCGGAGGAGGCCCTTGCGCAGGCGCAAGCGGAAATGGACGCACATTTCACCGTAAATTCGGAATTTCTCTGATAATGGCGCGGCTTAGAATGAAAAAGCGCAAAGAAAAACACGGCAAGCATGCCGTGTTTTTCTTTTATGCCCTCTATGCTTATACGTTTTCATTCCCAAAACGTGCAGATACACCGAAATAAGGGCCGAGAGGACCTCGCAATTACATCTAATCAGTTCAATGCTCCAGCTGGTTCACGAACTGCCGGGCTGTCCGTCCGGAACGGCTGCCTGCCGCTGCGGACCTGCCAGGTGGCGGCTGCGGCCCGGAGCTGTTCCGGCGAGAGGTCTGTCCCCGCCTTTTCCGAAAGTGCGGAGACGATCTGCTGGTATTCCTCAAAGGTGGGAGCCGGGTAGAAGATCTGCAAGCCGAAGCGGCTGGCCAGAGACAGTTTTTCCTCCACGGTGTCGGAGCGGTGAATGTCGCCGTTGTGCTCCACATCGCCGCGGTCGCTCCACACCTCCCGCACCAGATGGCGGCGGTTGGAGGTGGCGCAGATCCGCACGTTTTCCGGCGGTGCCTCCGCCCCGCCCTCCATGACGGCCTTCAGATATTTATAGGAGGTCTCATTTTCCTCAAAGGACAGATCATCCAGAAACAGAAGGAAGCGGTAGTTGCGGCCCTTTACCTGCCGCAGAATGTCGGGGATCAGGTCATACTGCTCCTTGTAAAGCTCAATGAGCCGCAATCCCTGATCGGCATATTCGTTGACGAGGGCCTGAATGCTGGTGGATTTTCCGGTACCGGCATCGCCGTAGAGCAGCACGTTGTTGCTGCCCTTCCCCCGCAGAAAGGCTTCCGTATTGCGGATCAGCAGATCCTTCTGCTGCCGGTAGCCCACCAGATCCGCCAGACGCACCGGGGGACGGTCCTCCACAGAGACCAGCTCCGCGCCGTCCCCTGTCCTTCTGGCCCGGAACACCTGCCCCATGCCCAGCAGACCGACGCCCCGGGTCTGGTAGAACGCCGTCAGGCGGTCCAGCAGCCCCTCCGGAGAACCGGCGGCGGCCAGTTCCCCGCTGAACGCCAGAAACGAGGCGCAGTCTGCGGTACGGCGGCTCTCGTGACGGAAGTTCCGCAGCAGCGGCCACGCCCTGCCCTCCGGCGGCGCGTTCAACAGCTCAAAAAAGAGCTTCATATCTGCCAGTGCCAGCGCTTCCAGTGTGTCCTGTCCGCCGGAATGCCGCTCCCACGTGAGGGAGAAAGGGTTTTCGCTTGACACCAGCTCCCGGGCGATACAGCAGCGCCACAGGTCTCCCTGCCAGCCGTTTTCCACGGCCAGCGCCACCAGCTCCCCCTGAGCGGCCACGCGGACGGCTTCCTCCGTCGCCATGAGCCGCCGGAGAAGGCTGTCCGGCTTCTGCCGGAACAAAATCAGGCTGTCTAATGCCTCAACTGTGTGCATAAGTCCCGCCCTCATTGCAGAATAGCGCCCTTGTCGGCAGAGGACACCAGCTTGGCGTAGCGGGTCAGATAGCCGCTCTTGATCTTCGGCTCCGGGCAGACCCAGGTTTTCCGGCGCTCCGCCAGCTCCGCGTCCTCCACGCACAGGTGGATGGACCGGCCGGGAATGTCGATCTCAATGAGATCCCCCTCCTGCACCAGACGATCCACGTTTACCGACACAAGGTTCGCTTTGATCTTGCGGATCTCCACGATATCCCGGGCAGTGGTGCAGTCCGGGTTGTTTGCCAGAAACATCAGGATGTCAAAGGCGGTCTGGGGCAGCTTGAGTTCCTGACACAGCGGCTTGCACATGGCGCTGTACGCCTGCGCGGTCTTGAAGCTGATCTCTATGGTAGGGTTCATGCGGCGCTCCTTTTTGTCTTTTTATGGACAGTTCATTTTTGAAGTATTATAGTGCAGATGCAGGGAGATGTCAAGAGAAAAAGAGAACCAGCACGTCCTACGGACGCGCCGGTTCTCTTTTTCAATATGATGATTGCGTTCAGAACAGTGCCACGGCGACCAGACGCACCAGCAGGGCGCACAGCCATGCCACGGCGCACTGGTTCACCACCATGATGGTTGCCCACTTGCCGCCAAGCTCCCGCTTGACCGAGGCCACTGCCGCGATGCAGGGGGTGTACAGCAGGCAGAACACCAGCAGCGGTGCAGCCTGCGCTGGGGTGAGGGCTGCGGTCAGGGCAGCGGTAGAGCCGAAGAGGATGAGCAGCGAGGACACCACGCTCTCCTTGGCCATAAAGCCGGAGATGAGGGCGGTGGAGATGCGCCAGTCTGCAAAGCCCAGCGGGGCAAACAGCGGGGCGATATCGCCCGCGATGCGCGCCAGAATGCTGGCCTGCGGGTCAGCGGTCAGCCGCAGCTGCAGGTCAAAGTTCTGCAGGAACCAGATGACGATGGTAGCGGCAAAGATGACCGTAAAGGCCTTCTGCAAGAAGTCCCGGGCCTTTTCCCACAGCAGCTGCGCCACGTTCTTCAGGCCGGGCAGGCGGTAGTTGGGCAGCTCCATGACAAAGGGCACGGCCTCGCCCTTGAACACGGTGCTCTTGAGCAGCAGCGCCGCCAGTACGCCCACCAAGATGCCGGTGAAGTACAGCAGCACCATCACAAGCCCTGCGTACTTGGGGAAGAACGCCGCCGCAAACAGGCTGTAAATGGGCAGCTTTGCGGAGCAGCTCATGAACGGGGTGAGCAGGATGGTCATTTTGCGGTCGCGCTCCGAGGGCAGGGTGCGGCTTGCCATCACGCCGGGCACGGTACAGCCAAAGCCGATGAGCATGGGCACGATGCTGCGGCCGGACAGGCCGATGCGGCGCAGCAGCTTATCCATCACAAAGGCCACACGTGCCATGTAGCCGGTATCCTCCAGCATGGAGAGGAAGAAGAACAGCACCACGATGATGGGCAGAAAGCTCAGCACGCTGCCCACGCCGGTAAAGATGCCATCGATGACCAGCGAGTGCACCGCCGCGTTGACGTTCCAGTTGGTCAGGGCGGTGTCCACAATGCCGGTCAGGGCGTCGATGCCCATCTCCATGAGGTTCTGGAAAAACAGGCCGATGACGTTGAAGGTGAGGAAGAACACCAGACCCATGATGGCGATAAACGCCGGGATGGCGGTGTACTTGCCGGTAAGGAACTTGTCGATGCGGTTGGAGCGCAGCTGCTCCTTGCTTTCGTGGGGCTTGACCACCGTCTGCGCCACCAGCTCCTGAATAAAGGAGAACCGCATATCCGCAATGGCGGCGGCGCGGTCCAGCCCGCGCTCCTGCTCCATCTGCACGATGATATGTTCGATCATTTCTTTTTCGTTGGGGTCCAGCTTCAAGGCTTCCTCAATGCGGGGGTCACCCTCCACCAGCTTGGTGGCGGCAAAACGCACCGGAATGCCCGCCGCCTTGGCGTGATCCTCAATGAGGTGCAAAATGCCGTGGATGCAGCGGTGCACCGCGCCGCCGTGGTCATCCTCGCTGCAGAAATCCATGCGCCCGGGGCGCTCCTGATACTTTGCCACATGGACAGCGTGGTCTACCAGCTCGTCCACGCCCTCGTTCTTGGCGGCGGAGATGGGGATGACCGGGATGCCCAGCATCGCTTCCATCTTGTTGATGCGCACCGTGCCGCCGTTGCCGCGCATTTCGTCCATCATGTTCAGCGCCAAAACCATGGGGATATCCAGCTCCATCAGCTGCATGGTCAGGTAGAGGTTGCGCTCGATGTTGGTGGCGTCCACGATATTGATGATGCCGGTGGGCTTTTCGCCGATGATGAACTGCCGGGTGACGATCTCCTCGCTGGAATAAGGAGACATGGAGTAGATGCCCGGCAGGTCGGTGACCTCGGTCTCCGGGTGTCCCTTGATGGCACCGCTCTTGCGGTCCACCGTCACGCCCGGGAAGTTGCCCACGTGCTGGTTGGAGCCGGTGAGCTGGTTGAACAGGGTGGTCTTACCGCAGTTCTGGTTGCCCGCCAGCGCAAAGGTCAGGGTCTTATCCTCCGGCAGGGGATGCTCCCCCTCCTTGGTGTGGTACTTGCCGCCCTCACCAAGACCCGGGTGCTCCACCATTTTTCCGTCCACCGGGGCGTGCACCGCCGGGGTCTTTTCGGTGGGGGTCACGATGATCTGTGCCGCGTCGTCCAGACGCAGGGTCAGCTCATAGCCGTGGATGCGCAGCTCCATGGGGTCGCCCATGGGCGCCAGCTTTACCAGCGTGACCTCCGCCCCGGGAATCAGACCCATATCCAGAAAGTGCTGCCGCAGTGCGCCTGCACCGCCCACGGCCTCCACTATGGCGCTTTTGCCGATCTGTAACTCTTTTAACGTCATATCCGTTGCCTTCTTTTATATGTACTGTTCTTGTGTGTTAGTCCGTGTTAACAAATGTAGTATAGGCTAACTGACAGCGGATGTCAATAGAGAATATAGACACAAAAAAAGCACCGCACACTCTCAGGCGAGAATATGCGGTGCTCCGATTCAAATCATTGTTACTTCACGGTGTGGTAGCCATCGGGGTTGTTCTTCTGCCAGTTCCAGCTGTCGGCGCACATCTCCTCGATGCCGTACTCAGCCACCCAGCCCAGCTCGTTCTTGGCCTTGGTGGGGTCGGCGTAGCACTCGGCGATATCGCCGGGGCGGCGGGGATCAATGACGTAGGGGATCTCCTTGCCGCAGGCCTTGGAGAAGGCGTGGATGACATCCAGCACGCTGTAACCCTTGCCGGTGCCCAGATTGCAGATGAAGAGGCCGCAGCCGGTCTCCAGCTTGCGGATGGCGCACACATGACCCCGGGCCAAATCCACAACGTGGATGTAGTCACGCACACCGGTGCCGTCCGGGGTGGGGTAGTCGTTGCCAAAGACGTGCACCTTTTCCAGCTTGCCCACAGCCACCTTGGCGATGTAGGGCATCAGGTTGTTGGGGATGCCGTTGGGGTCCTCGCCGATCAGGCCGCTCTTGTGGGCGCCGATGGGGTTGAAGTAGCGCAGCAGCGCCACATTCAGGCTGGGGTCAGCCTTGCAGACGTCCTGCAGAATGCGCTCGGTGAAGGCCTTGGTGGTGCCGTAGGGGTTGGTGGTAGCACCCACAGGGAAGTCCTCGGTGATGGGCACACTGGCGGGGTCGCCGTAGACGGTAGCGGAGGAGCTGAACACGAAGTTATGGCAATCATGATGGCGCATCACGTCCAGAATGACCAGCGTGCAGTTGAGGTTATTGTAGTAGTACTCGATGGGCTTGGACACGCTCTCGCCCACAGCCTTGTAGGCTGCAAACTGGATGACGGCGGTGATGTCCGGGCACTCGGAGAAGATCTTCTCCACGTCCTCGCGGCGGGTCATGTCTGCCTTGTAGAAGCGGAAATCCTTGCCGGTGATCTGCTTGACCCGATCCAGAACCACAGGAGAAGCGTTATAATAGTTATCTGCCACCACGATATCGTAGCCAGCGTTCAACAGTTCGATGCAGGTGTGGCTGCCGATGTAGCCGGCACCGCCGGAAACCAAAATTGCCATAGCCGAGTACCTCTCTCATATCGTATTATCACTTTTATCTCTTTGCGCCGGGCGCTGCCCGGTCTGCTTAAAGCATACCGCTTTTTGCCGCCGACTGCAAGGGGCGCTTTCTTTATTCAGATATATTTTTGTTGCATCTTCGCGCATTACACTTTTGATTGACAGAGATTTTTCGCACTTTTCACATGGAGAGAATGCGCTGTTTGTGCAAAACATAGAAATGGAGACGGAGGACACCCCTTTCGTCATCGCTGCGCGATGCCACCTTCCCCGGGGAAGCACGCCCTCTCAGGCGCTCCCGCGCCAGATTCCCCCTTTTGTCACCTGCGGTGACAAAAGGGGGAATCTGGCAAAGCCGACAGGCTTTGACTGAGAGGGCGCAAGGCGCAGCCTCCCACCACGCAAAAAACGTCTGCCGAAGCAGACGTTTTTGCATGGTGTATCATTTTTAAAGCTTTCCGCACTGCTTGCCGGTGAAGAACCGCAGGGTGGTGGTAGCGCGGAACACCTTGCCTGCCCGCAGCACCGTGGAGGGGAACTCCGGGTGGGAGGGGCTGCACGGATAGTGCTGGGTCTCCAAGGCAAAGCCGCCGTACTTCCGCATGGGCTCGCCGCCCTTGCCCGGGGCGGGGCAGTCCTGCAAAAAGTTGCCGGTGTACAGCTGGATGCCCGGCTGGGTGGTGTACAGCTTCATGCTGATGCCGGTCTTATCACTGGTAGCCCATGCGCAGATGCTTTGGCTGGAGCCGCGTGCGCGGTCGATGACATAGCAGTGGTCGTAGCCGCCGCCCACCATGGTGGTCTGGGGGAAGCCGGTGTCGATCTCCTTGCCGATGGTCTTACCGGCAGTAAAATCCATGGGGGTGTTCACCACGGGCAGGATGTTGCCGGTGGGGCAGGTGGCGTTGTTGCCCTCCAGATAGCGGGAGGCGTAGATGCGCAGCTTCTGGTTCAGCACATCGCCGCCGCCGTCCAGATTGAAGTAGCTGTGGTTGGTCAGGTTTACGATCGTGTCAGCGTCCGAGGACACACGGTAGTCCATGCGGAAGGTATTGTCGTCGGTGAGGGTATAGCGTACCGCGATCTTCAGGGTGCCGGGAAAGCCGTCCTCGCCGTCGGGGCTTACAGCCTCCATCAGCAGGGTGTCGCCGAAGTACTTCACCTCATAGATTTTCCGGGAAAAACAGCCGTGCAGGTGGTTTTCGCCGTTGTTTTTTTCCAGCTGGTAGGTCTTGCCGCCCAAGGTAAAGACGGCGTTCTCGATACGGTTGGCGTAGCGCCCCACAAAAGCGCCGCAGCAGGTGCTGCCGGACGAGGTGAAGTCGTTCTCGTAATCTGCCATGGTGTCGTGACCCAGCACCACATCCACCGGACCATTTTTGGCCGGGACGATGATATTTTTGATCACGCAGCCGTAATCCAGCACACTGACGGACATACCGCCGGGGTTCGAGAGGATATACTCGGTAACATTAGCGCCCTCTTTGGTCACACCGAAGGGCTTGGAACGGATCTGTGCCATTGGGCCTCGCCTCCTAAAGCTTTTTTCGGAAATGCAAAAGGGGCAGACTGCCCCCTTTTGCATCTTGTCTGTATTTATGATTATATCACAGTTTTACAGTTTTGTGTTGGAATCCTTTTAGAATTACCATCCAATTTTTGCGGCGATTTTTTGTTGGAATCATCGAAAGTTCCTACAATAGCAAAAAGCGCCCCGCACTTCCGGTGGAAATGCGGGGCGCTTTGGTGATACGGGCTGTAAGCCTTATGCCTCCGGCTGAGGCTGTGCCGCAGAGGACTGGGCGGCAATGAACTCGGCGGCATCGTCCGGGATGTCGTCCAAGTCCTTGTCGCTGCCGATGTCCACGTTGAGCGGCGGCTTCTTGAACAGGATATCGTACAGGATCGGCACGATATACAGGGTCATCAGGGTGGCGTAGCTCAGGCCGCAGATGATAACGATGGCCATGCCGCTCATCAGCTGGCTTGCCATATCGTTGCTGAACACCATTTGCAGCATGGCCAGCACAGTGGTCAGGGTGGTCATCAGGATGGGGCGCATACGGGTCTTGCCGGTAGCCACCAGTGCGGCGCGGCGCTCCATGCCGCCCATGCGCAGCTGGTTGGCGTAGTCCACGAACACGATGCCGTTGTTGACGACCGTACCCATCAGCACGATGAAGCCCATCATGGAGATCATGGTCAGCTGCTGGCCGGTGAGCAGCAGACCCAGCAGACCGCCGGTAAAGGCCAGCGGCACGGTGAACAGCACGATGAAGGGGGACAGCAGGCTCTGGAACTGTGCCACCATGACAAGGTAGACAAAGGGCAGGGCCAGTGCCATCCACTGGATCATCTCGTCGGTCATATAGTTGACGCTGTCGCTCTCGCCGCCCATGGAGAAGGAGCAGCCCTCCGGCATCTCATCAGTGAGGGCAAAGGCATCCAGCGCCTTTTTCACGGCACGGGCCTGCACCGTGGTGTTGTAGCCCGGGGCAGTCTCGGCAGTGACGGTGACGAACTGGTTCCGGTTCTCGCTGGTGATGGAGTCCGGTGCGGTGCCGGTGGTCCAGCTGGCGATATCCGACAGCTTGCAGGTTCCGGTGGCGGTGGTGCCGTCGGCGGACATGACGGTGGTCTCAAAGGTCATGTCCATCATGTTTTCCTTGGTCAGCGGGTCCAGATTGTTGCTGATCTGCACATCCATGGTGGTGCCGTCCACGGTAACAGGGGTCTGTGCCGTGGTGGTGGTGGTCAGCTTTGCAGCGATCTGCTGGTACACCTGCGCAACGGTCAGGCCGTTGGCGCGCACCTTGTCGCGGTCCACCTGCAGGATGATGGTGGAATCGCCCGCGCCCAGACCGTTGGTGGCGTTCTGGAAGCCCTCGGTGTTGTTCACGATGTCTACCACCTTCTCGGACAGGGCGGTCAGGGTCTCGGCGTCAGTGCCGTAGATCTTGATGGTCAGGCCGGTGGACAGCTGACTGGTCAGGTCATCCGTCATGCCATATTGCTGGACGGTGGCGGTGCAATCCGCAACGCCGGCAACGGCTTCCTCCATGGCCTTGCAGGCGGCGTCGATCTTGGAAGAGGAAAGCTCCTCGTTGAGCTTGACGTTGATCTTATACTTGCCGTAGCCGTTGGCGGCGTTCAGCAGGTCAGTGATGGTGGAGGGCAGGCCAAGGTTGGAGACATCCATGCCCGCCACAGTGTTGTCGGGGGTAATGCCTACCTCCTCCACGCCGTCCACAGCCATCACAGCCTGCACCACCTTACCGGCTACATCGTAGGACTCCTCCTTCGAGAGGGTGTCGGTGGTGGAAAGGGTGATCAGGGCCTCGTTGCTGGTGCTGGTGGGCAGCAGCACGATGCCCATGGAGACCACCCGCCAGCAGCAGAACACCAGCAGCAGCACGGCGGCTGCCAGCGGCACAAAGCGCTTCTGCAAAGCCTTTTCCAGACTGCGGCCATAGGCGTTCTGGATCTTATCGAACCATGCCAGCTTTTTGGGCTGGGCATTCTTCAGCACGGTAGCCGAGGCGGCGGGCACCACAGTCAGTGCCACGATGAGAGAAGCCATCAGGCAGTAGCCGATGCACAGGGACATGGGACCCATCAGGTTGCGGATGAGGCTGGCAGAGAACACTGCCGGCAGGAACACGCACACCGAGGTAAGGGTAGAGGCCACGACCGACATACCCACCTGACGTGCACCCTGCACCGCAGCGCGGGCGGCGGGCACGCCGCGGCCGCGCAGACGGTAGATGTTCTCGATGACAACGACAGAGTTATCCACCAGCATACCGATGCCCAGCGACAGGCCGGCCAGCGTCATGACGTTCAGGTCAAGACCCGTGAAGTACATCAGCACCACGGCAAACAGCACCGACAGGGGGATACTGACGCCGACCACCAGCGTGGGCTTGACGTCCTTCAGGAAGATGGCCAGCACGACGATGGCCAGTGCGGCACCCACCAGCATACTGGTGAGGATGCTCTTGATGAGGATGCTGATGTAGTTGCCCTGATTGGACAGCACCACAACGTGCAGACCCTCGTACTGGGCTTCCAGCTCCTTGAAAGCATCCAGACAGTTGGCAGATACATCACCTGCGCTGGAACTGTCGTCCTTGTAAATTTTCAGCACCGAGGCCTGCTCGCCGTTCAGGCGGGTGTAGCTGTCGGCGGCGTTGTCGATGATCTCCACGTCTGCCACATCGGAAAGGCGCACGTCGCCGTAGCCCTCCACATGGAGCAGCAGTGCACCGCGGATATCGTCCACGCTGTCGTATTCCTCGCCCACCTTCAGCAGCCACGACTCGCCGCTTTCGTCCTTGACGTAACCGGCGGGCATGGAGAAGTTCTGGGCGTAGATGAGGGTGGCAAGGGTCTTGATATCCAGCTGCTTGGTCACATCGGCGCTGGCAAGCGCCTTTTCCTTGGCGGCCTCGTACTGGGTCTTGGCCTCGCTGAGCTGCTTTTCGTACTCATTCAGCTGCTCGCGGGCTTCGGTAAACTGCATATAGGCGACCATCTGCTGCTGGGTAAAGTTGCCCAGCGCTTTGGAGAACTCGCTCATCATGCCGGGCACGTTGTCCATGGCCTTGATGGTATCTTCCAGCGTCTTATAGATGACGTTCAGGCTGTCCTGCAATTGCAGCTCGTCTGCCAGATCCGCAGCGCCCTCGCCCTGCGTACCGGTCTCGGTGTTGATGCGGTTTTGCAGGGTCTGCAAAGCAGAGGAGAGCTTATCGGTGATATCCCGCAGCTCGGACACGATCTCGATCAGGGAGTCGATATCCCGCATACCGGTGTTGTTGAACTTGTCCATGACCCGCTGCAAACCGGCCTGCACCTCGATGAGTGCCTGCTGCACCTCAGGCTCCTTGACCACGGCGATCAGGTTGTTGACGCTTTGCAGCAGCGCCTCCGCCTGCTTGCGCACTACTTCTACGGCTTCGCCGACCTCGGAGCTGAGGGTGCCCATGACCGTGTTGGACACGGTATTGCCGAAGTTTTTGAACTGCTTATCGTATTCTGCGCGGCCGGCCTTGATCTTGGCCTCGGCCTCCTCCAACTGTGTGTGCGCCACTTCCAGCTGAGTGTCGATAAGCTCCATCAGCTTTTCGTTGATGGCGTCCACCTTTTCCTGATTCAGCTGCACCTGCACCAGCTGCTCCACAAGGCCGCTGGAGGATACGCTGGACACGCCGCCCTTGCGCTGGACGTAGGGAGTCATGGTGTTCTTGATAAAATCAGAAAGGTCGTACACCGAACTGCCCTCGCGGCTGACAGCCACGGTCATAAAGGCGTTCATGTTCATGCTGTACTGTATCACAGAGGGAGTCAGCGCCGTCTCCGGCAGGTCGCTCTTGGCCTGATCCAGCTTGTTGGACACCTGCACCAGTGCGCTGTCCATATCCGTGTCATCCACGAACTGCATCAGCAGCAGGCTGTAGTTTTCAGCCGAGGTGGCGGTGATCTTTGAAACACCCGGCACCGTAAGCGCGTTTTGCAGCACGTCCGAGACCTCGGTCTCCACACGCTCCGGGCTGGCACCGGGATACACGGTGACCACCATCAGATACGGTGTGCTGACATTCGGCAGCAGGTTGGTTTTCATCTTGGTGATCGACACAAAGCCGAGCATCAGCACCATGATGACCGCAACCAGCACCGTAAATGGTTTTTTGACACTGAATTTTTCCATCTTATCCTACCGTTTCTCTGCCGCACCGCCCGGCGCAACAGTTCCTCCCTCTTTGGGGGCAATGGGTTCCTAACATTCCTATTATACACGCAAGGCGTGTGCTTTCAATAGAGGTGCGGCGAATCTTTTTGCGAAAGTTTTGTCAAAATCTGCAAAACGCACAACTTTTCCGTCCCAAAACCGGCATTCTGCCTGCCATCCTCCCCTCTGCCGCCGGACAAAATTTCGACACCTTTTCCGTACTGCATACGGTTGAGCAGGGCGGATCATTGCAGGGGAGGGAAAAATTTAGGGGATATAAAGACTTTTCTTTTTGCATAGAAATGTGCTTTTGATTATGGTATACTAACAGCAGACTGAAAAAGCTGCCCCTTGCGGGGCTTATCCGATACAAAAACGAGGAACACTATGAAAAAAGTCATTTCGGTCCGTTTCAAGGAAAACGGCAAAAGCTATTATTTTGATCCCGGTGACGCTGTCATCCATGCCGGGGAGTATGTGATCGTGGAGACTGCCCGCGGCGTGGAGTGCGGCGAGGTGGTGCAGGGCGTGCTGGAGCTGGCGGATGCCGCCGTACCCAAGGCGCTGAAGCCCATCACCCGCATGGCCGACAGCGTGGATATCCGCCGGATGCGCCAGAACCGCGAGGACGAAAAGCGCGCCTACCGCACCTGTCAGGAGTGCATCGCCCGCCACGGGCTGGAGATGAAGCTGGTGGAAGCCGAGTACACGCTGGACCGCTCCAAGATCATGTTCTACTTCACCGCCGACGGGCGGGTGGACTTCCGGGAACTGGTCAAGGATCTGGCCGGCATCTTCCACACCCGCATCGAACTGCGCCAGATCGGCGTGCGCGACGAAAGCAAGATGATCGGTGGTCTGGGCATCTGCGGTCAGCCCTTCTGCTGCAGCCGCTTTTTGAAGGATTTCCAGCCCGTTTCCATCAAGATGGCCAAGGAGCAGGGGCTTTCGCTGAACCCCACCAAGATCAGCGGTGCCTGCGGCCGTCTGATGTGCTGCCTTGCCTACGAGGAGAGCGCCTACGAGTACCTGAACAGCATCATGCCCATGGTGGGCAGCA
>ENA-ORSG01001430-ORSG01001430.1-human-gut-metagenome-genome-assembly--contig:-NODE-1430-length-14490-cov-8.097402_pt1 | contig 14490 bp, 24 predicted proteins | sample MGYA00242189_ERZ509156 | MGnify/ENA primary metagenome ERZ509156 (study PRJEB26280, sample SAMEA2338666) | human gut metagenome | biome: human gut; feature: human-associated habitat; material: faeces...
TATTCACAAATCTTATATCAGTTTTTAACGTTTACACAAAACTTGAAACGGTCTCCTTGACTACGATTTGACAACGCTTTTTTCAGATGTTGTCAAAGGCTTACAGCTTTTTCAAAAATCTCTACGCTTCGTCCAGCCATTTTTTCGGTGGCGTGGGTGTAGATCTGCAAGGTGGTGTTGATGTCAGCATGTCCAAGACGCATTTGGACATCTTTGATATCAGCGCCATTTTCTATTAGGAGAGTGGCGTGTGTATGTCTGAGAGAGTGATAATCAAATGCCATTTTCAGTTCATGGTGGATAACTCTGGCGCAATATTTAAAAGAATCAGGAGAGAGAAATTCACCATTTTCCCGGACGCATAAAAAATCAATACGTGGAAGTGTACAGCTGATGCTGTGTTCAACCGATATAATGCGCTGGATCGTATTTCCTTTCTCATCTGTCTCAGGTTTTAAATAGTGATCAGTATAATATTCCCCATATAGCAGGCGATCTTTTTTCTGCTTAATACGTGCGTGTTTTAATGCCTGGTAGAGAGTATCTCCAAATTTGATCGTGCGGATAGAATTTTTCGTTTTTGGAGTGCCAAAATACCAGGCGGATTTTTCTTCTTTTTTCCCTTTTCGCTCCAGGACTTTTCGGACATCAACACCGTAGTTGCGTTTTACAACTGTCTTCTTTACAGATAATGTTCGGTTCTCCATGTCGATATCATCCCAACAAAGAGCAAAAGCTTCGCTGATCCGCAGACCGGTATAGTATCCGATCATGAGAGGCAAGTAGAAATTATTATCTTCCGGGAAGCGCTCCAGGATTTTTTTGAATTCATCAGGACGGATAATATATCGTTCTTTTGGGACCTTTTCGAACTTTGGCAGTTTTACTCTGCTGCATGGATTTTCTCGGACATATTGCAGAGGTTCTATGGCATATTCATAGGCTGCGGACAATACCCGTAAAATCCCAAGGACAGAAGATTTTGCAAGTCCGTCAATTTTTAACTGGTTCACATATTCCTGGATAGTAGCAGTCGTGAGGGATTTTAGACGGTATTGGCCGAATCGTGGTTTTAGCCGGTTTTCTACAATATAGAGATAACCCAGCTGTGTATTATATTTTAAATTAACTCTGCAATAGTTCTCAAACCAATAATCCAGATAATCTGATACGCTTATTTCAGTAGGTGTGAAAGCTTGTCCGGATGTGTTGTATTCATTGAGAGCCTGAGTACCTGCGGCAAGAGCTTCGGCCTTTGTGCGAAATCCCCCTTTTGAGATAGATCTTCTTTTTCCGTCAACAGGTGCTGCTTCAAAACTGTATTGCCATGTTGAACCTCGTTTCCGTGTTCTTAACTGTCCCATATATCATTCTCCTTTCATTTGCGACGTCGCAATTATAAATCCCTGGTTTTGAGGGTAAAAATGAGTACAAAAAAGACGCCCCTTGCACAGACGTCCTGGAGATGATATAATTCAGGTGTTGAGACTGATTATATCTGGCCAGGAGACTGGCAGGAGAAAATCTATGTAAGAGGCCGTTCCTGTTGGCGCAGGGGCGGTCTCTTGCGTTTTATGACATTTTAACCTATGTTTAATGTAACTGTTTGAGTATTTGGATTATTCCAGCTAAAAAGTTCTTTAATTTCTAATGTTAAAGGTGTTTTATCTTTGATACGATAAGCTTTTCCTACCTTTATGGTAGTTCCCTGAGTAACTTTCTTTGAATAATTATCTAATGCCTCATCATGATCATCATATGAAAGCCATGTGGTATCACATTCAATACCATTTTGAAATGCTGTAATGTAATAATCAGCTAAGAGTGCGCTCTGGGATTCAGATTTTTTATTTGTAAAATCATAATACAGTATAACGCAACTATAGCCATCATAATCAGATGCAAGTTTCCAACCGGTATAAGTAATTTTGGCATCATCTGTATCAAAATTAAAAAGTGGGGTTATCAATGCACCACTGGCATCGACTTTCTGACCGTCAGGGGTAGTGGTGTTGGTTAAAATGTAACCGTTATTATCAAAATAGTAGGTCTTATTTGACTTGGGAGAATTTTGTCTTACAGGCTAAAATTTATCTTTAATTTCGGAGATTTTCCCGTAAAATCAAATATATCTTTAATGGTCAGAGTTACATCGTTGTGATTTTTGAGTTCAAACACCTCTGCAACCTCAATCGTTGTGCCGGTCATTACATTTTTATAGTGGTTGTCGACAGCTGCATTTCTGGAGTCATATGATAATATTCCGTGATCCATCTGGACACCATCTTGGTAAAGCGACAGATACGCAGAATTTCCCATTGCGCTCACTTCATCAGAACGCTTGTTTGTATAATTGTAATAAATAACCAAGCACTCATTGCCTTTATAATCTTTTGCAATCTCGTGCCGGGTGTATGTAATGTGGCAATTATCAATGTCGTAATCAAAAAGCGGTGCAGAAACCAGAGAACCATCACTTCCAACCTGTTTTCCATCAGGTGTTGTGGTGTCATGGAGCATATAGCCGTTTGCATCAAAATAATACTGTTTTCCGCCAATCTCTTGCCAGGTGTTGGTGGAATAACTGCCGTCATCGTTTTGATACCACCAGCCATTAGCGTCTTGTTTCCATTCTCCTGCAAAGGAGGTTATAGAAAGGACAGCAGATGCAACGCTGACAGCGAAAAATAACTTTACTTTCTTCATACTCTTTTCCTCTTTTCTTTTGATTTATTAAAATGCCATAGGCTATTTTAACCTTAATTCAATAAGTTCTTTTGGATATCCTGTACACTGGCAGAATTGGTCCTGAGTGTATCCGGTATAATCTTGTAGCATATCATCTGATATTAGTAGATAAGCCGCAAAGAGATTGGCCCGGCGCTCTAATTTGGAGACTAGGAGCAACGTTTCATTCCGGATAAAATAGCAGTTGGCTTTTCGGTCCAGAAGAGCATGGCCTAATTCATGGGCCATGACTAAGTTCAACTCAGTCCGATCCAAACGATTACTTAAAAAAATATATCTGTGGTTTTTTAAAAACATGTAGCATCCTTCATGTTCACAGTTTCCAATTTGGTAAAGAATGCCCAGCTGGTCTGCAATTTCAAAAGGATCAGATGTACCGCACTTTTTGGTACAGTACGCAACGAGTCGTTTGACTCGCATTAAATCTTCCATATAATGCCCACCTACTTTTTGTATTTCTTGGGAGTATATTTTTCTTTGTTAATCAGTTTCAGTCTGCGAAGGGCAATTTCCAGCTCATCTTTAAAAAGAGCAGCGGCCTCTGGATCCAGAGGTTCACCGTCATAACTGGCTGGTCCAGCTTCGCCAGATGTAAGTTTTTCCATAATGTTGTTCAGGTCTTTTGCAATGTCTCTTTCATCCCGTGATGTAAGTTTTTGAGATGGTTCTTCGTTTTCACCAGATGCAAGGTATTTAATAGGAACATTGAAGAAATTCGCAACCTTTTGTAAACGTTCATATGTGGGATTACTGTTTTTCCATTTTGAAATGCTTCCATTAGAAAATCCCAATTCTTTTTCTAATTTTCCTTGCGATAAACCGGCTTCTTTTCTTAATTTTTCTATTCGTTCAAATGTAGTCAAAATAAACCTCCATGCTTACAGAAAATATTCTGTGAAAATCACTTGACAAATAGAAAACTTTCGGTATAATTAAAAGTGTTCCACAGAAAGTTTTCTATAAAAATTCAAGATTGTTTACTGAAAATGTTCTATTGAGCTGACAACTTCATATTAGAATATTTTCAGTAAAAAGTCAATATATAAATAGAAAGTTTTCTGAGAGAGAATGCAAAAAGGAGGTGGATGAAATGATTTATGACAATGTGAAGCGTGTATGCGAAAAACAAGGAATTTCAATTTCTACATTAGAAAAAAAATTGGAATTTTCGAACGGAAGTATCTGCAAGTGGAATGACAATGAGCCCGGTATCCGCAAAGTTCAGAAAGTAGCGGACTACTTGGGAGTGCCCATTGAGAAGCTGTTGGAGTAGGAGGTGAGCAGAATGGAGACAGAAAATATCTTTCTTGATTATGAAAAGGGCATTTTTCTGGTAAATGGTGAAAAGACAAAGATTCCAGTGAGGATAATTCTGAAAACAGGTGACGGAAGAGATAAGGCGAAGCTTATGAATTATGAAAATCTGACACATCAAAACTTAGAATCTATAGCAGAAGTGATCATAGATATTTGTGGTCTGATATCCTTGAAAAATTGTCCCGTACAGATGTCGGAAAACAATTCTGCACGGGACAAGCATCAATAGTAGTATTTGCATGAAATTACATGTCCTTCGGAATCTTCTGCATAAGTTAGTTCTTTAAATAACAAAGTGGTATTATTCTCGTCTTCAAAAAAAGTACCTACCCATTCAGGATGGGCGAAATTTAAAGAGCATGCAATGTAGTTACCGCGTTTATCAGAATCCGGAACACCATTGAAAGTGCAGGAGGAATACTTAAGAGACGTGTATTGCATATGGTATCTCCTTTCTTCTGTACTCGGCGCTGCAACGCCTGTATGAAAAGTATAGCACTGGGGAGATAAGGAAAACAAGTATATTAACAGCTTTCATTATACCCATTGAGAAGCTGTTGGAGTAGGAGGTGAAAATAATGGTAAAAGCGTATGAACCATTATATACGGTAAAAGAAGCTGCAAAGGTTTTAAAAGTCAATGTATCTGCCGTATATAGACTGATTAATACAAAGCAACTTGTAGGACTTCGTTTAGGATCTGTTAAAGTCCGTGGTAGTGATCTGGAACGCTTTTTAGAGCAGTATCCGGCGTTGAATCCAGAAGAAGCCAAAGAGGGTGAAATGGAGGGAGAGTAATGGCAAAGATCAAGAACTATGATGGCCAGACCGGCATGGAGCTGTCCTATGTGGCAGTGCAGGCAACCAGGCCTAAGAAGAAAGCTGTGGACTGGGTAGGCATCACGGAGACATTTGTAGCCGGTGGCATGTGGGTGATAGTCTTCATGATGCTTGGGGCTGCGCTTGCGGTACAGGTGCTGTGATGGCTGTGCGGAATGACCAGTGCGGTACCTACATCAGGAAGAACCGGTGCATGGAGAGAAGCCGCTTACAGGCATGCAGAGATTACATAAAAAAGGACCCAGGCAGCGGCAACTGTCATAGGTCCGAAAACAAAAAAATTGTACACCCTCATTATACGGAGGGAGAAGGAGAAATGCAAGATGGCAAAGACAATAAAGATCACCAGTAGCAATGAAATTTCCGTTGTTGATGTGGACTTTGATGATTACAGGGCCATTCAGAAAGTTGTGGGTGGCATGTTTGAGACAGTAAAGACGCAGAGGATGTTTGACTACTTTGGTAAGCCAGTAATGATGCTGGTGGATGAAGAAGGCATCTTAAAGCAGCTTCCATTAAACAGGACAGGATCCCGCTTTTATGGGTATCCCATTGTAGGGGATTTTATCCTGGCAGTTCCAACGTATGAGGATATCGTAGCTCCAGATGAAACTGACCTTATAGAATGGAAAGAGCGTTTGATCCGGGATCAGAACCTGAAGGAAGTGGAAGCATGAGCCGCCCGCAGCACTACCCAGACAGCCGTATCCAGATCACATCACCGTTTTTTCTGTTAAGCTGCAGCTGTGGCCTGCGTAACTGGTCTTTGCTGGGAGAGATCACGCCGTGTCCAAACTGCGGCAGACTTATGAAGCTGGAAGGTGATGTAAATGGTGACAAAAAAGCTGTTTAACAGCCGGGAAGAGTGGCTGCAGGGGAGAAAGAACCACATAGGCGGTTCGGATGCGGCTGCCTGTGTGGGGCTAAATCCTTATAAGGATAACGTGCAGCTCTGGGAAGAAAAGGTAGGACTGGTGCTTCCGGAAGACATTTCTGATAAGGATTATGTCCAGTATGGAACAGAGGCGGAAGAATATCTCCGTGCGCTGTTCGCGTTGGATCATCCGGAATATAAAGTTCTTTATGATCCGGATAACATGTTTACCAATTCTAAGTATCCCTGGATGCATGCTTCTTTAGATGGGGAGCTTCTGGACAGTACCGGACGTCATGGGATCCTGGAGATCAAGACCACAAACATCCTTCAGAGTTCCCAGTGGGAGAAATGGAGGGATAAGATCCCGGATAATTACTTCTGCCAGGTACTCCATTATCTGGCAGTAACAGAATACGATTTTGCAGTCCTAAAGGCCCAGATCAAAAGTGGTCAGGGAGAACGGATGCGGATCGAGACAAGGCATTACTTTATTGAACGTAAAGAAGTCGAGGAGGATATAGAGTGCCTGGTAGAGTCAGAACGGAAGTTCTGGAACTGCGTGGTCACGGGTACCAGGCCGGATCTGATCCTCCCGGCAATATAGGAAAAGAGGAAAACAGACATGATGGAATTAAAAGTTTATAATCCGGAAGACAGTTTCTTAAAGCGGATCGAGTGGAATTACGAAGAACTCAAAAACTATATAGAGCCTATTTCTGCAGAATATGCAGCATCTGTTTATACAGATGAAATGATCAAAAAGGCTAAAGAAGACAGAGCAAAGTTAAATAAGTTTAAAGATGCGTTAGAGGCAGAGAAATCCAGGGTACGTAAAAAGGTTACGGAACCTTATGAGACGTTTCGTTCAGAAGCGGATGATCTTACAGCGATCATTAAAAAGGCTATCAATAACATTGACGGTCAGATCAAAGGCTACGAGGAACGCCTGCGTGAGGAGAAGACCGCCAAGGTCAGGGAGTTCTATGAGGATAACATCCATGACATTGGCAAGTATCTTCCGTTTGAACGTGTGATGCAGCCAAGATATGCCTTGGCTTCCACTACCATGAAGTCCATCAAGGAAGAGATCCTGGCTCTGATCCAGAAGGTGGATGAGGGCCTGGCTGTTTTAAACGAAGTGGACAGCCCTTATGCTGGTGATATGAAGAAAATCTTTTTGGAGACTTATGATATCGGCGCGGCCATGGCAAAAAGAAACCAGCTGGAGGCAGAGGAACAGAACCGCAGGCTTTACCAGGAAGAAATGGCAAGGAGAAAGGCAGAGCAGGAAGCACAGAGAAAAGCCGCAGCTGAGAGCGTGATGGCAGCCGGAAGACAGGAAAACGTACAGGCAGCTCCTGCAGGACCGGTTAAGGCAGAAGAACCTAAAATGGAGACCGTAGAAGAGCCGGTCAATGTGATCGACTTTCGGGTCTATGCCACCAGGGAACAGCTGATGAAGTTAAAAGGATTCTTAAAAGAGAATGGCATCCGGTTTGAGCCGGTACCAAAACAATAAGAGGAGGATATAGAAATGGCAGTAGCAAACAAATTAGTAAATAAACCAGTACAGAAGGTAGAGATCACAAAGTATATGGCAAATGGTATGCAGGTAACACTTACTCCTGGAACAGTAAAGAATTATCTGATCAGTGGGGATAAGGACAGAGTATCTGATCAGGAAGTATCAATGTTTATTAATCTGTGCCGCTTTACCGGTCTTAATCCATGGCTTCGTGAAGCGTACTGCATCAAGTATGGAAATGAGCCTGCTACTCTGGTAGTTGGAAAGGACGCATATTTCAAGAGGGCAGAGGCACATGCAAGTTATGACGGTATGGAAGCGGGTATCATTATCCAGAACGAAGAAACCGGAGAGATCAGTTACAGACAGGGAACGTTGAAGCTTTCTGGTGAAATATTAGTGGGAGGCTATGCAGAAGTATTCCGCAAAGACAGAAGTCACAGTTTCCGCATGGAGGTTTCTTTTGATGAGTATGCAGGTAAGAAGAAAGACGGAAGCCTTAATTCGCAGTGGTCCAAGAAGCCTGCAACCATGATCCGGAAAGTTGCAGCAGTGCAGGCATTAAGGGAAGCTTTTCCGCAGTCATTTGCAGGTATGTATGTAGCAGAAGAGATGGGAGCTGCAGAGCCGGAGTATGCAGCAGGAGATGTGATTGATCCGCAGACACAGCCGGTTATTGAAGAAAAAACAGATGTGCAGCAGCCAGTTTCTTCAATGCCACAGCCACAGATGGATGCAGCAGATGATTTCTTTAATTAGGAAGCGTGATAGAAGGGAGGTGATTAAGGCATGGCAATAACATTTGACAGTATTGGTAATGGCGGGCTGCGAGAGGAATTTGACATGACTCTGCGGCAGATCGGAAGGAATATTCTTAATCCAAACATGGATGAGACTGCTGCCAGAGAAATGATCATTAGCATCAAGTTTAAACCATCAGGACCTGGAAAAATGAATGTAACGTACAATGTAAAATCAAAACTGGCCGGATTTAGGAAGTCAGAGACCATGTTCCTGATCGGTCAGGATTCCAGTACGGGTCGGATTGATATGTCGGAACCGGGAAGCGGATTTCAGCAGGTCAGCCCGGCGAGGGAAATTCCTGCAGCTGCTTATGAAGAGGTCAGCCCGGGAAGAAAGGTGGATCCTGAGACGGGTGAGATCTTTGAAGAACGCAGGACTGGACCAATCGACTTAAGAAGGCAACAGGCATAATAAAAAAGATAAATGAGTGAAGGAGAGAAAATCAATGTTAGAAGGTTTAAAAGATGCCCTGGAGCATGTGGAAGATCTTGCCAGGGAAAATGAGAAAACAGAAGTGATGGAGATCTGCGGCCATACATATGCCAACAAGACACTGAGAAGATATGATACCGCCAATTATGCGGAGCCTGTAAAGGCTACTACGCTTTCAGCACTGGCAGATTACATCGTAAACTGCAGGGAAGAGTTTACGGAAGGCAGAAGGATGATCATCCATGTAGTAAGTCCTACAAAAGTCAGGCTGATGTCTGCCCTGGATGGGGAACGTAAGAGAGAGGTCCTGTTTGAGACGGAGGCCCAGGTTTCCGGCTTCCACTTTGATCAGTGGTACGACCAGGAAAGTTTTATGATCAGCCTGCAGGCTAACTTTGCAAAAACAGCGGATCTGGATGCAGTGCTCCTGCTTGCCGGAAATATTGAAAGAAAGAATGAACAGACCTATTCCGATGACGGTTGTACCCAGGTGGCAACTATGACTGTGGGAGTAGCAGCCAAGGCAGATGCGATCGTACCAAACCCGGTCCAGTTAAGACCTTACCGTACCTTCCAGGAAGTAGAACAGCCGGTCAGCCAGTTTGTATTCCGTATTGGAGACAGAGGCACACCAGAATTTAAGCTGGTGGAGGCAGAGGGCGGCATCTGGAAGACAGAAGCAGTAAGAAAGATCAAAGATTATCTGGAGTTAGTCCTGTCAGAACAGGATATGGAACTCAGAAACCGCATTACTATCATCGGATAATCCGTTGTGTTTGAAAAAGCTTGTTTTATTACCTTGAAGGTCAGTTTTATATGTCACGATATTAAATGACCAGAGGTGTTGTACCTGAAGGGGCGGACCATGAACCCAATTCGCTGACCGCCGCCCCTTTTTAAAGAAAGATGAGGATCGTTATGGGAAAATCACAACGGGAAAAAGGAAAGCGTGGAGAACGGGAACTGGCCGGAAAGTTAAGAGACCACGGATATGACTGCCGCAGAGGGCAGCAGTTCTGCGGGATCAGCGGTGACGCGGATGTGATCGGTCTCCCAGGCATCCATATAGAATGTAAGAGAGTGGAACGGTTAAACCTCCAGGAAGCCATGGAACAGTCCAAAAGGGACGCCAGGACTGGGGAAAAGCCGTGTGTATTCCACCGTAGGGATCGGTCTGAATGGCTGGTCACCATGAGATTAGAAGACTGGATCCAGCTCTACAGGGAATGGGAAGCTGGACAGCAGATAATGGAAGGAAAGGAAAATGCCAAGACAGCAGAAGCCAGGTCTTAGTTACTTTCCTCTTGATGTCGATTTTTTCACGGATAATAAGATCCGGATCCTGCGTGCCAGGTTTGGTAATAACGGGATCGCGGTATATATCTATTTACTCTGCGAGATTTACAAAAAAGGCTACTACATGGAATGGAACGACGATTTTAAGTTCATCCTGGCAGCAGACCTAAATCTCTCAGATGGGTTCATAGAGCAGGTGCTGACATTCTTGCTTGAACGGTCACTACTGGACAGCACACTTTTCAAGTCGGACACTATCCTCACCTCACCCGGAATACAGAAACGGTATCAGCTGGCAGTTAAGGGACGTGCCAAAAAGACACCGGTGGTAATAAAGGGTTTCTGGCTTTTGGAAGCGGATGAAACGGAACCCTTTATTAAAGTGAACCCTTCTTTTCATTCTTCCCGGAAAAATGAGGATAATTCCTGGAAGAATAACGATAATTCCCGGAAAAATGACACAAAGAAAAGTAAAGAAAAGAAAAGTAAAGAAAAAGAAATAAAAGTAAATAAAGAGAGTGGCGTTGCAGCAGAAGCAGCAACCATGTTTACTCCGGATTCTTTTGCGATGATCTGTGTAAATACCCTGATCCATTCCTGTCTGGAAGGATTTCCAGGATCCAGAGTTCCGGTAACGGATGAAGAAAAATCCCAGTGGTGTGTCCACATTGAAAGGATGCTCCGCATTGACCACAGGACACCGGAGCAGATCCGCACCGCATTGGAGTATGCAGTTACAAACCAGTTTTGGAAGGCAAATATCCGGAGCACCAAGAAGTTCCGGGAAAAGTTTGAAACTCTTTATATGCAGTCGCAGTCAGGAAGGACAGCGGCAAGAGCAACCGATGATAAGGCAGAACGGCTCAGGAGGTGGGCAGAGAATGGATAAGAGGGAATTCGCAGCACTGGCAGCTGCCATGGAAGAGTATTATGGCAGGAACCAGATCACAAAGAGCGCGGCATCTATGGATATCTGGTACGAACTGATCGGGGATATCCCCTATGAGCAGTGCAAGAACGCAGTAAGGCAGTTGATGGCTACAAGTAATTTCTTTCCTTCTGCTGCTGAGATCAGAAAGTTATGCACCCAGATAGAACATCCGGAAGCCTTAAGCACAGATGATGCCTGGGGAAAGGTTTTGAAAGCGGTAAGGGCTTATGGGTACATGCAGGAAGCAGAAGCACTGGAAAGCCTGCCGGAACCATGCAGGAGCGTGGTGAAGAACATTGGCTGGCAGAATATCTGCAGGAGCGAGAACATCATGGCAGAGCGTGCATTCTTCCGTGACTCGTATGGGCCAAAGATCCAGGAAATGAGGCGGGTAGAGACACTTCCGCCAGGGATCCGGCAGGAAAACGGACAGAGATTGGATGATAAGATCAGAATGGCAGCGGACAGGCTGCAGTTAGGTGGCGGTACAGATGGAGAAGATGGAAGAAATGCAGGCGGCGGAGCTGGCAAGGCATAGAGTTGACCAGGGAGCCGGCGGGTATTATGCAAAGATCATGGACAAGGACCAGATCATAGCCAGGAGAGCCTATATGAGGAGCATCTTACGTGTGAGCTTCTTCTGGTGCACGATGAGCAACGCACAGCTGGACAACATGAGGCTGTGCAAGGCAGGAGATGACTTTATCGTGGAAGATACCGATAACAGGGAGTTCATCCTGCGGATCGACCGCAGATAAAAAGGGGGAAGGAAAATGGAAGAGAATGTAACAGTACCGGAAACTCCGGAAGTGGTAAAACATACAGACGCGGAGTGGTACCAGAATGTATCTCTGGAAGATGCAGAGGTATTTATCCGGTCCAACCTGCAGTCAGCCGTACGCAGTGTGATCGCTACAGGGTTTTACCTTAAACATATCAGAGATAATGAGCTGTACCTGGAAGCAGGATATAAGAACATTAATGAGTATGCCATGGACAGGTTTGGTCTCAGTGCCTCTGCCACATCCAGGTACATCACCAGGAACACAAGGTTTTCCAGGGGAGGTAACAGTCCGCTCATAGATGATAGGTTTAAGGACTTCAGCAAGAGCCAGCTACAGGAGATGCTTGGCATGAGTGACGAGCAGCTGGAGCAGGTCACACCGGATATGACGGTCCGGGAGATCCGGAACATGGCAAGACCAAAGGAGATCCCTTACATAGAGATACCTGGGCAGACAGAGTTAAAAGATATCCCTGGGGTTATGCCGGAAGAGAGGGCGGAAAGCTTTGAAGCATCAACGGCGGAGCTGTTTGATGTGGAAGAGGATGAAAATATGGTCCAGTCGGTGGCAGGTAAGCCTATTAGCCAGGAAATATCGATTACGGAATTGGTGGAAGAGGAAGATGCGGAGATTGCGACGTCGCAACCGGCACGACCTCAGGATAGCATGACAATCCGTAAATTTATTAAAGCCTGGAAGGAGTATCAGCTTGATGATTTTAAACGGGCAATGAGAGCTATGCGTACTGGGCAGAACACTGGGGAGAAAGCAAAACAGATCCAGAAGGAGCTGGCACCGCACGGATGTCATTACGTTGGTTGTTCAGAATATAGTTTTAATTTTCACTCTTTTGCAGGTGGAATGGACTGGCAGGTGAGAAATGAAAAGATCCACCTTAAATATGGTCGGCTTGCCAGTGAGTTGCTGTGTATGTATGATCCGTGGTCATCGGAATTTGATGAAGAGCCAGATATTATTGATGAGCAGCGGAATGAATCTATAGATGCTGCCGAAAAGCAGCAAATGGGTCATTGCTTACACCGCCCAGAATATGAGTGTTCTTTGCCAGAAAAATATATGCACCGGCCCGGAAGTGGAACAGACTGTGCCCATGAGTGCTGCTGGGAGTGTGTCAAACATGGGGAGTGCAAGCTTGAATGCAACAGTTCAGCTGATCGTCCTGAGACAGAGGAAGAGATTGCGACGTCGCAAACGGATAACGAGGCTTCCAAAAATGAAATGAAAGAACGTACAGACATGGAAATCCTGAGAGAACTGCTGGAGAGAAAGAAGCAGCTTCTTAGCAAATGTCTGGGAACTCCCGGCATTGATAAGTCAGATGAGCATATCAGAATGCAAAAGCTGGAAGTAGGTGCTTTGGCTTCCATGCTGTGTGAGCTGGAAGATTTGGAAGAGAAAAAGGATAGACCGAAGCAGCCAGAGCTTCCACCGCTTAGGAACAATGACCAGAGAGCAGCTTTTATTGATGCGTATGAAACCTGGACACTCTGGATCGATAACCAGGAGACCGGTGAGCGGTATTACCGATATGATCTTCAGGATGGGACAAGCTTCGTTATCAAGACGTATCACTCCATGCTCTATGACTGGAAAGCTGATGTTGCCATGAGGTACAAGGAAGGGTATGGAGCAAATGAGGAGTATCTTCTGGAGCCTGGAAAGTTCTTTAGGGATTGTCGGGCAAACAGGACAACTTTAATTGAAAAGCTGAAAGAGATACAGAAAGGGGAAAAGAAATGAACTGTAAAGACTGCAGCTATAAAAAATTTTATGACATGAACGGAAGGCCAGGGCGTTATTACTGCCTTCATGATGAAGCCAAGTTTGCACGGAGTGAATGTGAGCCTCATCCTATAATCTGCAGAACAGAAAGACATGATGATAAATTAACTATTAAAACCGCACCGAGATGGTGTCCGTTGAATAAAAAGGGGAAAGACAATGATCATAAAGCAGATAGCAATCGATGAGGCGCTGGAACTGCATAAAAGAGGGCTTATGGTGGGAGTACTCCAGCCGGTAGTACCGGAACCTAAGAACCTGGATGATTATGAGTTCCTGACATTGAAGAAGATCTTGGCTGGATGTGAGTTCTTCCGGATCGTGCCGGAGAAAGAAAAAAGAGAGACAGAGTCAGCTGAGGAGAAGCCGGCAGAAGTAGCAGAGCCAAAGGCAGTGGAAGAGAAGGCAGTTATGGAAACCAAGGAAAAGCCGGAGCCACCAAAGCCAGAAGCAACAAACAAAAAGCAGATCGATTTTGGAAAAATGAAGGCACTTCGCAATGCTGGGTGGAGCATGAAGCAGATCGCTGAGGAAATGCAGCTTGCACCAAGTACAGTATGCGAGCATTTGAAGAAGATGGAGGAAGGAAAATGAAAATCAGATTATCAACTCAGGGTATGTCCTTGAATGTAGAGGTACCGGAAATCAAGGCAATGATGGTATATCGTGGGCTGGCGGAAAAGCTGCTTATGCATGCAGGTCAGCAGGAAGCATAAATGCCGAAAACAGTGCTTCAGCCTAAAATCGTAGTAAATCCACCAATGCCTCCTGAAACCATAAAGCAACACATTGAGGCAGAAACCCAGGAAAATACTATCTTACCAGAAACGGAAGATGAAAAAGAAAATGAAGGATACACTGGCTTCATGAAAATCCGATGCAGCAAGTGTGGTAAGGAAAGGACTTTTTGTAGCCGGTCTCCTTTGATGTATTTCAAATGCATGGAGTGTGGAACAAAGACTGAACTTGCGGGTTTGGCTAAGTTATATGCTGACTGCAGATGTGGCCGTAACTCTTATTATTTTACAAACATTGAAGATGCAGAAATTGATGTTAAATGCATTGACTGTGGAACTGCTATAAAAACTGAGTGGGATGTAGAGAAGAAATGTTACAGAACGGTAAAGGAGGGG
>ENA-ORSG01001434-ORSG01001434.1-human-gut-metagenome-genome-assembly--contig:-NODE-1434-length-14466-cov-3.429602_pt1 | contig 14466 bp, 13 predicted proteins | sample MGYA00242189_ERZ509156 | MGnify/ENA primary metagenome ERZ509156 (study PRJEB26280, sample SAMEA2338666) | human gut metagenome | biome: human gut; feature: human-associated habitat; material: faeces...
CGCGCGGTCTTCCAGAATCTTCTCGCCGGCCTCAACCGAGACAACGCGGCCGACGGTTGCCACCGGCACGGAGACCAGGGCCTTGACGCGCTCGGCCACGGGCAGCGTCCAGTTGTAGGGCATGGCGCCCATGGGCGGAATGGTGTCGCCCATGTTGCCGGTGTGGTTGGCCTGTGCGACCTGAATCATATCGATGCCCGCGCCCTCGAGCAGCTTGGCAAACTCGCAGGCCTCGTCGGGCTGCAGGCCACCCTTGCCGCGCGGCGTGCCGTCGGGGTTCTCCATGATCACGGGGAGCTTGTACTCCACCATCAGCTGCGGCGCGGCCTCCTTAATGGCGGCGACGACCTCCAGCGCGTAGCGAACGCGGTTCTCGAACGAACCACCGTACTCGTCGGTGCGCTGGTTGAGGATGGCCGAGCACAGCGAACCCACCAGGCGGTCGCCGTGGACCTCGATAGCGTCGATCCCGGCCTGCTGTGCGCGAGCGGCCGAGGCAGCGATGGCCTCCTTGATCTGGGTGAGCTGCTCTACGCTCGCCTCGTTCACAAAGTGCTGCATGTCGTGGTGCAGCTTGGCGTAGGCCTGGTTGCGGATCTCGTTGGACTCGGCCATCTTGGCGGCAAAGGTCTCCTCGTCGCCGGCGGCCTTGGCCTCCTGCGCGGCCTTGGCGGCAGCCATGGAGCCCATGACCATGCGGCCGACACCGGGCACATCGTACTCGGGGTGGAACAGCTGCAGCGCGACCTTGGCGCCGTGCTTGTGGACGGCATCGGCCAGCGCCTTAAACGTGGGGATCTGGGCGTCGGTTGCCAGCTTGGGCGTGGGGCTTGCGGTCATGACGGGAGCGACGTCGCCGATGACGATGTAGCTCACGCCGCCACGGGCCAAGCGCTCGTAAAAAGCCAGGCTGCGCTCGCCGATGGAACCGTCACGCTCCTCGTAGCCGGTGGTCAGCGGCGGAAACATAATGCGGTTCTTGAGCTCAAGGGGGCCAACCGTAATGGGCTGGAGCAGCTTGGATGCAGGTGTGGTCATGGACATTCCTCTCTTGTAGGCGCGGCGGCGATGATGCCGCGTAGTTATCTAGAGGATATGGCATGGGAATACAACAGCGCAACGGAAATCGGCGAATATCAGGTGGCAGCAGGTGGATGGGGATGGGCGGGGCGGCCCGTCGGTTTATCTCAATCTGTAACAGTTACGCGGCAAAACCGGGTCTTACTGTTACAGATCGAGACATTCCTCTCGGCCCATCCTCAACAATCTAGATCTGTAACAGCTAGGCCCACTTTTGGCCCCTATCTGTTACAGATCGAGACAAACCAAACCCGCCTGCTAGAAAATCTAAATCTGTAACAGTTACTCGGCAAAATCCGTCCCTCGTGTTACAGATTTAGACAAACACGACCCAACCCACCGGTATATCTCGATCTGTAACACCTAGCCGCCCAAATCGGATCTAGATGTTACAGATTGAGATTTTGTTTGGGAAGTTGAGAGCTGGGTCGAAAACATTGACCCGCAATAACAAAAAAGCTCGTCGGCTAGGCCGAGCTGCAAGTTCTTGGTCGCGGGGGCAGGATTTGAACCTACGACCTCCGGGCACCCTTTTCAAATTTTAGTTTCCCGAGGTCACACGCTGTATCATCCCAGCTCAAACCCTATTTTTCGACCAAAACAGTGTCACTCGGTATCACGTAAAATCACGTAAAATCACGCTCATACATATTACCATACAGATTACCTCGAACCCCTAGGTCGTACGGAGCATGTCCACCAAAACGGAGACGTTGGTCGTATCCGTATAGTAGCTGCGATTCACCTCGGGGCTGTGCCCGAAATACGCCGAGCGAATCAAATCGGGAACGCTTTTCTGCATCCACTCGGTGTTGAGGGTCGCGCGCCAGACATGGGTCAAGACCTTATCGAGAAGGGGTATGTCCAAGGCGTCTGCCAACTCGTGATAGAGCTTCTTAATGGCATGCTGCGCGTTGTTGATGTCCCACGCGCTGCCAGGAGCCGCGGGGGCGGGGAACAGCAGCGCGCCTGGTTCGGCCCCCGCTCTTTCCAGCCGCGCCCTCATGCGCTCGGCAACGCGCTCGTCAAGGATGGGGATGGTACGCCCGCGATGGGTCTTTGACACCTCGGCCGTCACGGTGACGCTAAGCAAGCCGTCCTTGTCCTCGACGTTCGCGCGGCTGAGAAGTCTCGCCTCGTTGATGCGAAGCCCCGTCACTGCCTGCAGCAGCGTGATCTCAACGACAGCGCGGCGCAGATTGCGCACATCCTCAACGGTATAGTGCCCTCTTTTCGGCGGATTTACATCATTGGGGTCAATCGCAAGCAGGTATTCGAGCACGCGCCCGCGCTCCTCCGGCGTGAGCGCCTGTCCGCCCGGAGCCTTGTTTGTCATGCGGCACTCAGGCAGGCGCGGCTTGAAGCTCTTGAGGGGGTTGTGAGCGATTACCTCGTCGCGCACCAAAGGTTCAAGAACATATTTGCTCACCGTCTTTTGGCAATGCTTGGCGGTAGAGGTGCCGTGGCGCCTTGCCATCCCCTCCAAGATGCCTTCGAGGTTGCGCGGGCGAACCGCGTCCGCGATGCGAAAGCCCCCAAACGCCTCCGCCGCGAGATTGAGCACGTGGCAGTATTTGTCCCGTGTTCGGGGTCGCAAGATGGAATCATCGGTGCGCTCGATTCCGGGGATTACCTCTTTGCGGATATAGTCGCGCATGCTCGACGAGCCCTTCCAAGGAGTGCTGCCCCCGCCTGTTGCGAGAATTTCCTCAGCTTGGGCATGAGCGCGGCGGCGCAGCTCGCCTTTGGTGCACTTCCCCTTGGTCGTCTTCTTGATGAGACGCCCGTTCAGCAAGCGCATGCTCCACTGCATGCGATAGCCACCGTCGGGCGTCGGCGTAATCTTTGCGCGGTCAATGCTTGTCTCTCCAAGCTCAAGGGCGACGCGGGACATGTTTTACCTCCCTTCCTTTGCGTCGCCTATCGGCGAGCATCTCCGCTCGCCTTTACCTGATGTTCGACAATCCAGTCCTGCACGTCGCTCACGCGATACATCACAGGGGAGCGCTTCTTGCCCAGGCGAATGTACGCAGGCCCTCGGCCCTTGCAGCGCCAGTTCGCGAGCGTGCGAGAGCTGATGCCCAGCACGAATGCGGCCTCTTTTGAGTCGATGAGAAAAATGGAATCGGTTTCGTTTGTAGCCATGACTGCCTCCTGGCAACAGGCACAGCCGCAATAGCGGCGTGCATCCTGGCCAGAAGGCGCTCCCATCGGATGCGATACGCACATCCGCGCTTCCTGACATGCGGGAATCGGCGAAACCCAATTCGCGCGTCCCGCGAGCCGACCTGCAGCGGTCTTTTGGCCTTGCCCAGCCCGAGCAGGGGTTTGGTGCATCGGACATGGCGTGGGGAGGCTCTGTTTCCCCGAGGCAGCCTCTTAAGGCGTCATGGGAGACGCCACCTGCATCCAGTGGTTAGCGCTCCGAGAAGACGGAAGCGCCAGAGCACGAGGCCTCAAACGGCCTGATGACATCTTACCCCGCTGTGCCATTCTTGCCAAACGGGGAAAATGTCGCTTGATTTTAGGCACATCGCCCGGGAAGACCGATGCTGAGGGCAACGAGAGAGACGCGCCCGTTTTCACGCCGCGTTTTTCGGAAAACAGTTCCATAAAGTCACCATAAGCGGCAGGGCAAGCCCCGCACTTGCAACGCACGCTCGCACGCTCCTCATCCCGTCGTTGCATGATCGGGGCGACGCCGTTGCGGCCTCGCGGCAGTCTTGCGGCAGGGCTTTTCAGGCCCGAACTGCCATCCCAAACCCCCGCCCGCAGGCTCGCAACGCGGGACTGGCAACCCTGGCAGCCCCTCCCGCCACCGCAAAACGGGTAGCGGTGGAAGAAGACGTACACGAAAAGGCAGGGGACGGTCTTACCTGTGTCCATGTACTATTTAGGCTGCCAGGACTGCCAGCGCCCTCTCAGCCCCCATCGCCTCAGAAGGAAGGGCGGCAGGAAGTCGCCGCGCCGACCCCTGCCGCGCACCTGCCAAACCTGCCGTGCGCCACCTTCTCCGCCGCGGCGTCCTCACTTCACGAAAACAGCACACCGACTTTCCGCTCATTTATGAACAGAAAGCCCTTCTACCTGCGCTTTTGCAGATAACGAGGTCTTCTCAGTCACCGAATGTCACGGTAAAACATTCTAAAAACACCGCGAAAGATTCGGAGGAGAAGCCATGGGACAGACGTATAACGAGCTTATAAGAACCGTGACCGAAGACTATCTTGGGGGCATCGACATGGACAGCATCCCGTCCCCAGAAACCATTGAGAATGAGCTGCTCCAAGCCACCAACAACGCCATTGAGAGGTACAACCTCGGTCCTCGTGACGAAAATGCCCCAATCGGCGCAAAACTGAAGGACGCCTACCCCGACCAGAAGCCGCCGGGAGAGCGCCTCAAGAAGCTCAGGGAGCTTCTGCCCCTCCAGATTGCGCTTGCCATCAAGTGGCTCCACCACGCCAAGCTCATCTGCTGGGCGGCAGACGAGGGGGACGGAAACTACGACGTGGGCGTGTACCAGTCGGAGGGGGACGCCAAGGGCGTCTACGACACCAGAAGCGACAACCTCACGCGGCTTATCCGCCGCTATGACGCAACGATCAGCAAACGCAACGTCGATGAGGTCGTTGCGATCTTGCGCGCGGTGTGCGAGGTGGTGTCCCCCTGCACCAAACCCGACCTCGTCGCCGTGAACAACGGCCTGTACGACTATGGCAACAAGATTCTCATGGACTTCGACCCCGAGCTGGTGTTCACCTCCAAAATCGGGACGGACTTCGTGGAAGACGCCCCCAATCCCGTCATCCGCAACAACGAGGACGGCACCGACTGGGACGTGGTGACGTGGATGGACGAGCTTTCCGACGACCCCAAGGTCGTGGAGCTTCTTTGGCAGGTTCTCGGTGCGGTCGTGCGCCCCAACGTCGACTGGAACAAGAGCGCGTGGCTGTACTCGACCCTCGGCAACAACGGCAAGGGGACGTTTTGCACCCTCGCCCGCAACCTCTGCGGCAAGGGGGCGTGGGCGTCCATCCCCATCAAGGCGTTCGGGGACGACTTCAAGCTCGAATCCCTCACGCGCGTCTCCGCCATCATCACCGACGAGAACGACACGGGCACCTACCTGGACGATGCGGCGGCGCTCAAGTCCATCATCACGGGAGACCCGTTCTTGATGAACCGCAAGTTCAAAGACCCGCGCTCGGTGAAGTTCCGAGGCTTCATGATTCAGTGCATCAACTCGCTGCCGAAGCTTCGCGACAAGTCGGAGTCTCTGTACCGCCGCCTTCTGGTGATTCCCTTCGAGAAGCGCTTCGAGGGCTGCGAGCGCAAGTACATCAAGGGCGACTACCTGAACCGACCCGAAGTCCTCGAATACGTGCTCCACCGCATCCTCGCAAAGACCGATTACTACGAGCTTGACGCCCCCGAGGCGACGTGCAGGCTCCTTGCCGAGTATCGCGAGGTGAACGACCCCGTGCGCCAGTTCCTCGACGACATCCTGCCGCAAGTCACTTGGGATTTGCTCCCCTGGCAGTTCCTCCACGACCTGTACCGTCACTGGTCGCGGCGCAACAACCCCTCGGGAAGGGTTCAGTCCAAGCAGGTCTTCGTCAAGGAGGTCAAGGCGCTCCTGCCCCAGCACGGCATCGGATGGAGCTCCACCCAAAACCCCGTCCGCGCCCCCTCAAAGATGGGCTGGCCCGAACCGCTCATCTTGGAGTACGAAGTGACCGAGTGGATGAACAGAGCCTATTGCGGGTCCGACACCGACCGCCGGTGCATGCCCGCCAGCATCAAGGAGCGATACGAGGGGCTGGTGCGAGACGTCCCGCAAGGCGAGCCGTAAGCCAACCCGCAGCCCGCTGAACCTCATGATGCAGGCCGCCGCGAAAGCGAAGCGATCTGCCCCGCACCGCAGGGGTAGTCGCTTCGATCACGGCGGCATCCACTGTCTCGATAGGGACGGACGGCTTTTCGCCTCCGTCCCTTTTCATGTGGCGCTCCGCCGGCACCCAAGCCCGCTGGCGTACGTCCTGAGACGGCATCTGCGAGCGCCTTGCGCTCGCAGCGTTTGCGACCCTAAGGTCGCATCGAGGGAGACTGTCGGCTATGCCGACCGCAGCGCACGCTGCGTCAGTCCCCCTTATGCCCTTTTGCCTTTTTTGCCCCCGAAGCGTATAGCGGAGGGAGCCAAGGCGATTTCTCCTGATATATGGCGTGAAACGCCGTAGAAAACAAGGCGTGTTTCAGGGGTTGAATTTGTCGAAAATTGCGACAGTTGTAGAAAGCGCTTCGGCAAGCCCCATAAACGGGGCAATCTTCTCGGAGTTTTTCTACAAGTCCAGGCGTAAAGTGACGACGTGTAGAAAGTGCGTCTTGAGTGTCCGCGAAGCAAAAAAATAAAGGGCGCAGCGATTGTTTCGCTGCGCCCTTCGGCGTCTTTTCAGTCGTAGATTGTCGGAGCGGGCACGAGCTGCCAAGCCGTGCCTAGATGATTTACCCCAAGGACGTACAGGTCAAGCTCCTCGTCGTAGAACACCGGCTCGCCCGTGTGCCCCATGACAAACGACGGGTCCTGTATGATGTACCACTGGAAAATCTCCTCCCATGGCGCCCAGTCCCCACTTACAAGCTCAAGCGGGCGTTTTGCCATCTCGTTTGCGAGCACCATGTTCCCGCACGTCTCGGCGAGGTCGGCGTAGGTCTTGATGCCGTAGTCACTCATCGCTTTTCCCCTCCGCTTCCCGCTCCTCGATTCGCTTGAGACATTCAGCCACGCAGTAGCGCATGGTGCGCAGGGCCTCGCAGTCGATGCTCTCCGCGAGCATGTCCCCGTCGAGGACGACCTCGCCCAGAGCGTTCACGAACCGCCACTCCATCACGTTGTCGATGCGCCTGAGCACGTCCTTCAGGGTGCCGCTGTCGCGCATGGGGGCGTTGCCGTCCACCTTCGCCATGCGCTCAAGCTCCTTGGCCTTCGCCGAGCAGATGCGGGCGGTGCGCCTGAGCACCTGCGCCCTCCACATGGCCTCCTCCTGGGGGCTGCTGGGTTCAAGACGCTCCCTGTCCATCGTGTACCTCCTTATCTCCGTTTCAGAGGCACCCGACGCCGCAGGCGTCTTTCACGCATGCCCATCCAAAGCCCAGCGAAAGACCTTCGAAAGACCTCCGCAGGGGCTCTGTTCGGGCAGGGGCGCGAAATGGGCTCAGCACAGCCCAGCGAAAGACCTTCGCAGGGGCTTTGTTCGGACAGGGGCGCGAAAAGGTCTCAGAACAGCCCACCGAAAGACCTCGAAAAGCCCTTCAAAGGCCGGTGCGCTGTTGCTGATCCTGTTTCGCGGTATTCCGGAGCATCTGGGCAAAAAACAAGGGGAGCACCCGTTATGCGGATGCTCCCCTTGTTCGGGAAACGGACACCTGCACGCGACCGAAAGGGAGCGCGCGGGTCTGTGAGGGCTATGCCCGAACACAGCACGTGCCGTGATGGGCTACTGGCGAGCACCACACGAACTGCAATACACGTAGTCCACGTAGGTTTCGGTCTTGTTGGTACCGTGGTCTTCCTTGTGGGAACCAGTCTGGACAGTCTGGGTCTCGTAAACAGTTTCCATACGGTAGTTATCAGGCAAACCCTGCTTGATGAGTGCTACAGCGTGTGACTCGGCGTCGGCGTCGCTAGTAGTGGTATAGCCGTCGTAAGAGAAGATGTATTTGGTACCGACAGCGACCTGCTGAGTACTGTAGTCTGGCACGTCGACCCAGTTGCTTACCCAGACATTGCGGGTGGCCGTGTGGTTCACCCAAGTGTGCGTGTGGGCAGGCTTGGAAGGCTGGCTGGACTGGGAGGGCTTGCTGGAAGCAGAACCAGCGTTCGAAGAACCGTTGTTGGAAGGCTGGGAACCAGCGTTGCTGTCGGCCTTGGCGTTGTTGTCATTCTTGGCAGACGGCGTCGTCTGTGCAGGCTTGTCGTTGACATCGACGTCCTTGTCGGCGTCAGTTGCCTCCTGCTTGGTCTTGTCGCTCGCGTTCGGGTTCTTGGCTACGTTGCCGTCGAGCTTATCGAGGATGCCAGTGCCCGCATCGCCCTTCAGGGTCTCGTCACCCTTCTTGATGGCGTCCTTGGTCTTGTTGACGATGTCGGCGAGCATGTCATCGGTGACCTTGTCGGCGGGAATCTGCGCCATGGGGCAGTTGACGGCAGGTGCGGTCTTCGCGTCGGCGTCGACGGTGATGTCGACGGGAGCGCCCGTGTCGTAGATGTCGAACGCGGAACCGTCGGAGTTGACGGGGCTGACGAAGCTCACGGTGTAGTCGCCCTCGGCGAGTTCGACCGTGGAAGTGCCCTTGTTGCCTTCGGCATCAGGGGTCACCGCGTGGTAGAAGTCCACGTCGTTGCCCTCGATATGGGCGATGGCGGGCGTGGAGTTCTCGTCCCAGCCGTGGTCGGCCGTGACGCTGAGGGTCACATCGACAGTTCTTGACTCCTGCTGTTCTGGTTGTTGCTCGGACGTTGCGAACGCTCCACTTGCCACGGCTATCGCAACAACGATCGCAACAACGATCGCAGCGGCTATCGCTGCGGCTTGGGGCTTATGCGAGCGCGCCCACTGGGATAATCCGTTCATTATCCATCCCCTTTTCTTTCATGGTGGTTTCGAGTTGCCTCGTTATGTCAACCGCGTCATTACTTAGCGCTTTCCCATCGCGCGAGCCATCCAGTCGAGGTTGCCGCTCGCACTGGCGGTGTTCGCGTTTATCTGCTGGGCCTGATTGAGAATCTGCCCCTGCATGAACAGGTTGCCTATTTGCAGCATGTTGCCGATGCGCTGCTGGTTGAGAATCTGCTGCTGGCCCGCTTCCATGCGGCGCTGGTGCATCTCGGTCTCGTAGAGGTTGACCATCTCCTGTACGGTGGTGGCGCGATGGTTGCGCACGGCAGCAAGGAAGAAATCCACGGCTTCGATGCTGTCGTAATCCATGGGGTACCACGGGGCGACCTGCGAAGCCCATTGCTGCTGTACGGCGAAAATCTCCTGCTTGGTTTGCTCGATGCTCTGGGCTAGGGCCTGGTTGTTGGCTTCAACTCGTTGGTTGCTTTGGTCAATCGCGGCATTTCTCTGGGAGCGGCTTTTGTCCGCCGTCTTCGCTATGACCTTGTATAGAATCGCACCGATGATAGCTGAGACGATGAGGTTCACGATATTCCAGACCGCCAATTGAAGCTCCGTGCCTCCCATCGAGAAGAACGGAAGGGTAGGGAGATACGTTATCACCTTAAGTGGCGTGCTCGTGATAAGCGTGAACGCGATAAGGAAGCCCCCGATTGCATAGAGAACAGGGTGCCTTTTAGTCTTCTTTTCCGTCTTGGCGGCAAACTGAGTGGTGAGCTGGTTGATGCGTTGCTGAAGACTGACCACGCGGTGCATCAGGTTATGAGCGATTGTGATACCCGATAGCAGGTTTTCCTGCTCGTTCATTGGCGTCATCGCATTACCTCCTGTTTTTTTGACTCACTAACGCTCTCGCCTCGTTCGTAAGAATGAGGTCTCAAACATTAACTGCATGCATGAAATACAGCCTTTCCAGTTTATTATATTTGAGGCTAATCGCCCATACGATTCAAGGCAACTTGATTTTGACGGGCGGTTAAAATGAAATACTTCGACATAGGACAGCGCATCAGGCGTTACCGCAAAGCCTGCGGGCTGTCGCAGGAGGCGCTCGCGCAAAAAGTTGGAATATCGGTAACGCACATGAGCCACATCGAAACGGGCAACACCAAGCTGAGCTTGCCCGTGCTCGCAAAGATTGCAGAGGAGCTGTCGGTAGGCACCGACGCTTTGCTCAGTGACGCCCCAAAACCCGACAAGGCGAAGCTTTCCGCCGAGGTGCAAGAGATTCTTGATTCATTCGAGATTGACGAGTTGCCCGTTGCGGTTGAGGTGCTCCGAGCGCTCAGAGATAGCCTGGCGAAACGCAGGGTCTAAGGCTTTTTTCGCTCATACATATTACCATACAGATTACTTTGGGCATTTTTGCCCCAAGGCAACGAAAAAGCCCTGAACCGTTTTACCAGTTCAGGGCTGAAATTTTGGTCGCGGGGGCAGGATTTGAACCTACGACCTCCGGGTTATGAGCCCGGCGAGCTACCAGACTGCTCCACCCCGCAATGTCTGGGCGCCTCATGTGCGCAAGAAAGAATATTACGCGGGAGTTCGGTAAACGGCAAGGAAAAACTCGTGGAGCATAATTCCTTCATATTTAAACCCCTCAGCCCCTATCACCGTAAACGAATCGCAGCCGAGTGCCGTCGGCGACGCGTATACAATGGTGCGCGTCCTTTTATGCCAACACTGGGAGTAGACATGCTGCTCGCTATCGATATGGGAAACACGCAGACGGCCATGGGCCTGTTTGACGGAGACGAGCTGGTGCAGTCGTGGCGCATGCCCACCGACCGCTCCTATACCGCCGACGAGATCCATGTGCGCCTGATGGGTTTCTTTAAGATGTACGGCCTTTCGCTCGACGCGGTCGACGCGATCGCCTTTGCCGGCGTGGTGCCGCAGCTCTCGCGCGAATGGCACGCCGTGGCCGACCGCATTGCCGCGGACGCCATCGTCATCGGGCCGCAGACGGCCGCGGTGACCAAGCTGCGCGCGGCGCGTCCCCAAGCCGTAGGCGCCGATCGCGTCGCTAACGCCGTTGCGGCCGAAACTTTCTACGGCGCGCCGGCAATCGTGGTGGACTTTGGCACCGCGACCAATATCGACGTCATCGATGAGGACGGTTATTACATTGGCGGAGCGATCGCGCCGGGCATTCGCATCTCCATGGACGCGCTTGCCGCCCGTGCCGCCAAGCTCGCCAGCGTGCCGCTCGAGGCGCCCGAGCACGCCATCGGCCGCGATACCGAGGAGTGCATCAAGGTCGGCGCCGTGATGGGCGCCGCCGCCATGGCCGAGGGCCTGGTCGCGCGCATGAAGCGCGAGCTGGGCCGCGAGGATGCCACCGTTATCGCCACGGGCGGTCTCGCCGGCATCGTCGCCGATTCGACCGATGCCTTCGACGTGGTCGACGGACAGCTCACCATCAAGGGTATCTGCGAAATCTACCGCCGCATGCAGGAGCTGGGATAGAGCAGGGGCTTAAGTCGAGCACGAACGCGAGCGGCGAACTAGGCAACGCATCGGTCCTATTCCTCAAAATCGAAAATTTATCAGTTTTGAGGAATAGGCTTTCTGCTACGCCTCGCCGCATAGCCACCTCGCCAGGTCCACGATCTGCACCCCATTGCGGTCCGTGGCCTCGTGATGCGTTCGGGCGAGAATCATCTTGGGGTACGCGTCGCCAATGCTCAGCAGTGGCGAAATCTCGCGTTCAAATGTCTTATCCGAGCTGATGTCGTCGCTCACCTGAATGTAGAGCTTCTCGCTTCGCTTGATTGCTATAAAGTCAATTTCCTTTTTATAGAGCACACCGACGTATACCTCGTATCCGCGGCGCAGCAGCTCGATGGCCACCATGTTCTCGTATACGCGTCCCCAATCCATATCACGTGTACCGAGCAGTGCGTATTTGAACGCGTGGTCTGCCAGGTAATATTTCTCGCCGCTCTTAAGGTATTTTTTGCCGCGAATGTCGTACCGACGAACTTTATAGAAGGCAAACGCATCGCACAGGTACCCCATGTACGTGCCGACCGTCTTGTTCGTAATCTTTAGCCCATCCGCATTTAATGCATCAGTAATGTTGCGTGCCGACGTAATGTTGGAAACGTTGTCCATCATGTAATCGGCAATGCGCAGCAGCGCCGATTCGTTTCTCACGTTATGCCGCTGCACGATATCCCTCACGATGAGCGTTTTAAAGACATTGGAGAGATATTGATAGCGCTGCTCCTGCAGTGGATAAGGGTAAGAGCCGGACATACCGCCGGTTCTCGCGTACTCATCGAAGTCGCGGTCGACATCGCCCTCGTCGCCATAGAGACGATACTCCTCAAACGAGAATGGGAAAACCTCGATCTCGAACGTACGCCCCGTAAAGAGCGTCGACAGATCGCTCGACAGCAAAAAGGCGTTCGATCCGGTAATGAAAATGTCGTACTGCTCGGATGCATGGAGGCTGTTGATCGCGCGTTCAAAGCCGTCGCACATCTGAACCTCATCGATAAGCAGGAAGTTTTGCTTGTCGGACGCTCGATGCTCTTTTACATAGGCGAGCAGGGCATGATATTCGAGCAGGTCCTCGAACTCGTCAAGGTTGTAATTGATATGGATGACATTCGAATTGGACAGATTTGCCTCCACGTAATCGCGGAGGGCCTCGAGCAATTTTGACTTACCGCCACGGCGAATGCCCGTTATGACCTTGATGTCCGGCACGCCAATAAGGCTCGTCAACATGTCCATGTATGACGTTCTATTGATGAGTTTCATTGGCGCCTCCCTGCGGTCTTTTATCGCTATTCCTCAAAAACGAAAATTTTTCAGTTTCGAGGAATAGGCTCTGCAACGAATATACCTCGCAAAAGCCCGAGCTGGCTTAATTCTATTCCTCAAAATCGAAAAATTTTCAGTTTTGAGGAATAGGTCCGAGGTGCTACCCCGCAGTCACGCAAAGCCCTCCCCGGCACAGGCCGAGGAGGGTCTTGTTGTCATGTCTATCTTTGGGCGCGAACGCCCCGCGCTACAGCCCGCGAATTCGTACGGCCTCGGGCGGAAACTCCTGCTCGCCGGCATCGGTCTTGATGGTCGCGCGACCCCAGATGTCCAGGCCCGCAAACACACCGACCGCAAGCGGCAAGCCGTTGGGCGACACCGCCGCAACTTGGCGACCGAGCAGCGGCACCATATCGAAGTACTCGCCCAACACGGGGGCCAACGGCCCTGCGGCGCCTTGCGGCGTGTTGACAACAACCGCCCAGGCGTCCACGCGGGCCAGCACGGCGGCGGCGAGCGCCTCGACCAGCGCTTCGTCAGCCACGTCCACACCAAGCTCGCTCAACGCCGAACGCTCAATATCCACCGTCACGGCACCGAACATGCCCACAGCACCGGCACCGCCGTTCACGGTAACACGCGCGAGCGACGTCTCAAACGCAGGCGCACCGCACACGATATCGCTCGGCCACTGGATACCCACCTTACCGGCAAGGCCCAACCCCGGCGTCGATGCCGTGCCCACGAGCGCGTCCATCATGCCCATCGCGGCCACAAACGGCAGGCCGTGGAAGGCATGCATGTTCACATCGGGGCGCACAACCAGCGAAAACGTCAGCGAAGCATCGCCCGCGCTCCACGCGCACCAGCCCGCGGACACGCCCTCGCGGCCCGCGTTACGCGCCGCGTCGAGCTCGGTGCCGGCGGCAACAGCATTCATCTCGATCATCTACATACGCCCCAATTCGCCAACGATATGGCCCACGCGGTCCTCGGGCTCCTTGACCTCGACACCGTTGTAGCGGAAGAACCGCGCTGGGTCGTGCATCAGGTCCTCGAGCGGCACCAGCACAAAGTCGCGCTCGCCAATGAGAGGATGCGGCAGGCGCAGCTTTTTGCCGCCGTGGGTCTCGCCATCCATCCACAGCAGATCCAGGTCGATGGTGCGCGGACCGTTGGCCTTGGCCTTCTTGGAGCGGTCGCGCCCCAGCTCGGCCTCGATCTTCATGAGCTCATCGAGCAGCACCAGCGGCGCCAGCTCGGTCTTGATCTCGATGACGGCGTTGGCAAACGCGTCCTGGCGCGTCTCGTAGGCCGGCTCGCTCTCGTAAATCTTGGAGGAGTTGGACACGCAGGTGAGTGGAATCTCGGCGATCATCTCGCGTGCGGCGCGGATGTTGTCGCAGCGATGCCCCAGGTTGGAGCCCACAGCCACAAACGCGCGGCGCGGCTGCGGCTTGGCAACCGCCCAGTAACCGTTCAGGAACTGCGCAAAACCCGCGGCGTCGTGCACGCGCACGATGTTGGCACCGGCCTGGATGGCGCCCAGGCACACGCCAAACGTAGCGGCATCGCGCTCGGCGGCCTCGGTCACGCCCGAGACGGCGCCCACAAAGCGCTTGCGCGACACGGCGCACATGAGCGGATAGCCCAGTGACGCCATCTTGGCAGTCTCGCGCTGGATGACGATGTCCTCGTTAGCCGACTTACCAAAGCCCGGGCCAGGATCGATGCAGATGCGGTCGCGCGACACGCCGGCATGGATGAGTGTGCGGGCCTGGTCGGACAGAAAGCCCATGACGCGGCGCATGATGGGCGCCGAATCGGGCAGGGTGAAGCGGCGGAGCTGCGAGGTAGGCACGTAGGCTTCCTCGCGGCGGGCGCTGCGGCGCATCATGGCGGCCAAGCGGTCATTGGACTCCGATGCGGCCTC
>ENA-ORSG01001460-ORSG01001460.1-human-gut-metagenome-genome-assembly--contig:-NODE-1460-length-14255-cov-2.956690_pt1 | contig 14255 bp, 15 predicted proteins | sample MGYA00242189_ERZ509156 | MGnify/ENA primary metagenome ERZ509156 (study PRJEB26280, sample SAMEA2338666) | human gut metagenome | biome: human gut; feature: human-associated habitat; material: faeces...
AAGGTTCCGGAAGCTGTTCCGCCTGCTCCAGGGCATGGCGGCGCCGGGCTTCAAACCATGCGGGAAGAAAGCCTGCGGGGAATTGTTCTTCGTTAAGCAAATGATCCATTATTTCCCTCCTTATCCGATGCTGTCTTCCATTTCCAGATCAATGAGCCTGCGCAACTCCACAGAGTATTCCATGGGGAATTCCTGAACGAGGTCGTTAATGAATCCATTGACGGCCAGGGACATCGCCGCAGCTTTCGGAATGCCCCGCTGCTGCATGTAAAAAAGCATTTCTTCGGAGACCTGGGAGACGGACGCCTCATGCTGCACCGTGCCTCCATCCCCTTTTACCGTGATGGCGGGGTAGGTGTCCGTACGGCTGTTGGCCGCCAGAAGAAGGGCGTCGCATTCCGTGTTGTTTTTGCAACCCTTGAGCCCTTTGCCCATGATTACCTGGCCCCGGTAGCTGGCGCGCCCTTCGCCAATGCTGATGGATTTGGAAACGATGTTGGACGTAGTGTCGTCCGCCGCATGGATCATTTTGGCCCCCGTATCTTGATGCTGGCCCGTGTTTGCCAGGGCGATGGAGATGACTTCCCCGCGCGCGCGCCTGCCCTTGAGCACCACAGCCGGGTATTTCATGGTGAGGCCGGAGCCAATGTTGCAGTCTATCCAGCGGATTTCCGCATCTTCCATGGCAAGGCCGCGTTTGGTGACCATGTTGAAGACATTGGAGGACCAGTTTTGCACGGTGACGTACTGAATTTTCGCTCCCTTGAGCGCGACCAGCTCCACAACGGCGGAGTGGAGGGTGGAAGTTTCAAACTGGGGCGCCGTGCATCCTTCCATGTACATGAGTTCCGCGCCTTCGTCCGCAATGATGAGAGTTCGTTCGAACTGCCCGAAATTTTCCGAGTTGATGCGGAAGTAGGCCTGGAGAGGATGTTTCAGTTTAACCCCTTTGGGCACGTAAATAAAGGAGCCTCCGGAAAATACCGCGCTGTTCAGGGCGGAAAATTTGTTGTCTCCCGTGGGAATGACTTTTCCAAACCAGGGGCGGAAGACGTCTTCATGGTGTTTCAGGCCTTCCGTGGAGTTGACGAAGATAACGCCCTGGCTGCGAAGTTCCTCCTTCATGTTGGAGTAGGCGGATTCGGAGTCGTACTGGGCTTCCACGCCCGCCAGAAACTGGCGTTCCTGTTCCGGGACGCCCAGGCGTTCGAAGGTGCGCTTGACGTCCTCCGGCACGTCGTCCCAGCTTCGTTTGGGCCGTTCTCCGTCGGAGAGGTAGTAGCGGATTTGGGAGAAATCTATTTTTTTAATATCCGGAGAAGCCCAGTGGATGGGCATGGGCTTGCTTTCAAAAACGGCAAGCGCGTTTTTGCGGAACTGGCGCACCCATTCCGGGTCGTCCTTGACGTCGCAGATGTAGTCAATGGTGGCCTCCGTCAGGCCGTATCCGGCATCAAATTTATGGCGCTCCGGGAAGGAGAAGTTTCCCTTGCTCCGGTCGAAGTCAAACAGGTTCTGTGTGTTCCCGTTCTCTGGCATGTCAGGTGTATCGCTCATGATTGATGGCCGGATGGCGGCATTACGCCTTTTCCGCTGTTTCCGTGTCTTTCAGGAACTCGTATCCCCTGCTTTCCAGTTCGTCCACCAGTTCTCCGCCTCCGGTCCGGACGATCCGCCCGTCAGCCAGCACGTGGACCACATCCGGCCTGATGTAGTCCAGCAGGCGTTTGTAGTGGGTGATGACCAGGAAGCTGCGGAAGGGGGACCGCATGGAGTTGACCCCTTCCGAGACAATGCGGAGGGCATCGATGTCCAGGCCGGAATCCGTTTCATCCAGAATGGCGTACAGGGGGTCCAGAAGAAGCATTTGCAGCACCTCATTGCGCTTTTTCTCTCCACCGGAAAAACCTTCGTTAACGGCGCGGGACGTAAATTTGCGGGCCATGCCGAGCTGGTCCATTTTTGCATAGAGCGTTTTGTAGAAGGTGACCGCATCCAGTTCCTCCCCGTGGGGCATGCGGGCCTGCATGGCCGCACGAAGGAAGTTGGCGTTGGAAACGCCGGGAACTTCCATGGGATACTGGAATGCCAGGAAGAGTCCCGCCCTGCTGCGCTCGTCAATGCTCATATCCAGCAGGTTCTGTCCGTCCAGCCAGGCTTCCCCCTCCGTTACCTCATAGTCGGGATGTCCGCAAAGCACTTTGGATAAAGTGCTTTTCCCGGAACCGTTGGGCCCCATGATCGCATGCACCTCTCCTTTGGGAATTTCCAGATTGATGCCTTTAAGTATTTCCGTGCCTTGCACATTGGCGTGCAAATTTTTAATGACCAGACTCATGATGATGAAAGAGAGTTAGCCCTGCGGCGTGGTGATGGACCCCCTCAGGGTGATTTGGGCTTCTTCCACGCACACGTCGTCGGGCAGGTTGATGAATTCCTTCAGGTCCACGCCTTCCTTGATGGTGATGTCATAAATGCGTCCGGTCCGGGTGTCCTGGAAGTGGCCGTGCTCAACGAGATTGGGACAGAAGCGGGAAGAGCTGCGTTCAAAGTTGACCTGATTGACCAGGCCGTGGTTTACCAGAGCCTCCAGGCAGTTGTAAACGGTGGCCAGGGAAATACTGGGGAGTTTTTTGCGTACCCGCTGGTAAACTTCATTGGCCGTAGGATGATCCCTTTGTTCCAGAAGAACCTGATAGACTTCCTGCCTTTGCTTGGTAAGTCTCAACCCGGAAATGACCGGCAGGGTAGAGGCGGTGCGGACGGCCTGCTTGGAATCTGTTTTGGGATTCATATCTTATTTTTCATGCTCTGCGTGGATAGTGGGGGAGGGGTAATTGTTTTGCAAGAACAATTCCTGTTATTTGTTGGAGCGCGGAGAAGGGTAGAAAAAGGGGCGGTCATCCCTGTGGATGGCCGCCCCTGCAGGGAGATAGAGTAATCCGTAATTTAGTTGGCGGCTTCAGATCCTTCCGGAGCCACATTGACGCGGCGGCCTTCGCGGTCAAAGAACACGCGGCCGTCCACCAGGGAGAAGATGGTGTAGTCACGGCCCATGCCTACGCCCTTGCCGGGGTGCCACTTGGTGCCGCGCTGGCGGATGATGATGTTGCCCGCGATCACTTCCTGTCCGCCGAATTTTTTAACGCCGAGGCGCTTGCTGCGGGAGTCGCGACCGTTCTTGACAGAACCTTGACCTTTCTTGTGAGCCATAAGATGATAAAAATTAAGGGTTGAAATTAGGCGTTGATAGCGGTGATTTCCAGCTTCGTCATGGCGCGGCGGGAACCTTTTTTCTTGTGGAAGCCCTTGCGGCGCTTAAATTTGAAAGCGATGATCTTTTTGCCGCGGAACTGGCTGACCACCTTGGCGGAGACCGTAGCTCCTTCCACCATGGGGGTGCCGACGGTCACTTTTCCGTCATTTTCCACCATAAGCACCTGATCGAAGCTTGCTTCGGCCCCCTCTTCGAGGGTATTGATGCATTCAACGTCGATCACGTCGCCCGTCTGGACGCGGTACTGCTTGCCACCTGTTTTGAAAATTGCGTATGCCATTGCTATCACTGTTAAGGTTCGCCCGCAGATGCGGGAGCCGCAATAAACCATATGACTTTCTTTTAGACAAGCAAAATTTCATGGAAAAATGAGCGAATGGCATAAAATTTTTAGAAACGGCCCCGTTTTGACTCATTCCCCGGAGGAAATGAGGGAGCTGGGGAGGCAAATAGGTAAAATTTTAATGCCCGGCGAAATTTTGGGCGTGGTGGGTGAGCTGGGGGCCGGAAAGACGCACCTGACCCAGGGCATTATGGAGGGGCTGGGGAGTTCCGAGGCGGCTGCCAGCCCGACATTTTCCCTGGTGCATGAGCATGCTGACGGACGCCTGCCGGCGTGCCATTTTGATTTTTACCGGCTGAAGGATGAGTCCGAGCTGATTGGCATAGGGTGGGAAGAGTATCTGGACGGAGAGACTGTGCTCATTGTCGAATGGGCCAACCTGTTTCCGGAAGCGCTGCCGGAAGAAACCTCATGGCTGCTGCTGGAACATGAAGGAAGCTGCCTGCGCCGCGTGTCTCTGGCTCCTGCGGAATAAAACGGAGATCAGTACCCGATGCTTTGAGAAAACGCTTTATCAAAGCCGGGGCTGAGCCAGATGGTATTATGCATGGCTCCGGGGAATTCCTGGTAACTGACCGGTACGGAGAAACAGTCCCGAAGCCGTTTGGCGTGGTTCGGCGGAATGACTTCATCCGCTCCCGCGGCCAGAATGCTGACAGGGCAGGCGACTTTGGGCGCGGCCAGGTCCGACCGGAAGTGGTCCGGAAGGAGAAGCCTGACGGGCAGGTACGGAAAGAGGCCCCGGGCGGTTTCCAGAAGGCTGTCAAAAGGGACCAGCAGCACCAGTTTTTTCACGTGTCTGACGGAGGCTACCTGGGTAGCGACTCCGGAACCGAGGCTTTGCCCGACCAGGATGACGTCGTCCGGCGTTCTTCCGGTTTCCTTCAGCACGGAGTCAAGAATAGCCAGGGAGTCTCCCATGATATCCTGTTCCGTAGGAGAGCCGGTGCTGAGTCCGTACCCGCGGTAATTGACCAGGAGCTTGGCATGGGGAAAACGGTCCAGGTAGGGAAGCATCATGGAAATATCCATGGCGTTCCCTCCGTAATATACCAGGAGGGGTTGCCCCTTTTTTTCAATAAGCCATCCGCTGAGTTTGGCCCCATTATGGTGGAAGGTGCGCCGATGCGGTTCCCAGGCGGCACGTTTTTCCAGATACGCGGTTTTGTCCTTGGGCTGGGGCGGCAGGTACACCAGGGAGCGGACGGAGCACTGGAGGCACGCCAGAGCCAGAACCCCGGCAAGCAGAAGTGCGCACGGGATTTTCCATGTTCCCGTTTTCAGTATCCTCAGAAGATTCATGGGACGTTTTTTTCCGTGGTCATGGCTCCGGCTGTCCCGGAACGGAGCAGGGCTGTGCCCCGTTCCTGGCAGCTCCAGCCATTCAGGAAGGCCGTTTTTTCGTTCGCATCCGGGCGGCGTACGTCATTCAGAAGTATTTCCCGGGAGGCCGTTTTGAAATGCAGCTCCGCGGAAGCCGCTCCCTGGCTGCATGTTACTGTAGCCGTTTCCGTCCCCCTTCCTGTGCTTTCCAGCGTTCCTCTTCCTTCCCCCAGCGAATGGTAAAAAAGAGTCATGCCGGAAGGGGAATGCCGGATTTCCCGTTCGGAAACGGGTTCGCTTTCCCTTTCCAGGACAATCTCCGTTCTGCTGCCGTTGGGGAACCATTCCGCCTGGACGTTATCCGTTTCAAGCGTGGCGCCTCCTCGCCCGCAGGAGGAAAGTGCCAGCGGGATGCCGGGCAGTAGGAAGAATGCTGATCGCATGGAAACAGTGTTCCTGAATTTGACGGGGAAGGCAATCTCTCTTTTCTCTTAATGATGGCCTTTTTCAGGGATTGAAATTTTTCCGATAGAAGAAAAACGGGAAAAGGGTATAAAGGATATATGTTCATCCGGATGTTTTCATGGAGTTTTGCAGCGGCAGCGTGTCTGGCGGGATTTTTCCCGGCGCAGTCCCTAGGCGGGGAAGAAGCTGCCCAATCTGGAGCCATCGCCGTGAAAGTGCCTGCCTCCAGCCTGCTGATGGCCCGCCAGGAGACGGGAGAAACCCGGCTGGACCGTTCTTTCAGTAATGCGGGGTTGAGCATAGGCAGCAAGAAATATGCCACGGGAATCGGTACGCACGCTACGTCCATGATTCCCCTTCCCGTTCCGGAAACCCCGAAAATTCTGAGGCTGGAAGGAGCATGCGGCGTTGATGACGGTGCGGATGGGGACGGAAGCGTGGAATTCCGCGTGATGAGCGGTTCCGGGGTTTTGTGGAGTTCCGGCGTGATGAAGAGGGGGATGGCCGCGAAGAAGTTTTCCATTCCGGTGGCGGAAAACGGCATACGGCATCTTTACCTGATGGCCGACCGGGTGGACAACAATTCCTACGATCATGCGGACTGGGTGGACCTGGCCTGGAAGACGGGAGGAAGTGGGCAGGGGGCGAAGGGAGCTGTGGTGAATGCCTCTGAATTCGGCATGGTTCCCGGCGTCAGAAAAGACCAGGGGCCGGCGCTGAGGGCAGCCGTTTCCGCTCTCCGAAAGCAGGGCGGAGGCGTTTTGAACATCCCCGGGGGCGTTTACCATTTTTATCCGGAGGGGGCTTTGAACATGAGCTTCCATATTTCCAACCATGACCAGCCGCTGATTCATCCGGTGTGCGTGCCCCTGGCCGATTTGAGAGATGTCCGCGTGGAGGGCAATGATTCCCTGTTTCTTTTTCACGGCAAGGTGGTTCCCCTGCTGGTGATGGACTGCGAAAATGTCAGCGTCAACCGTTTGGCCGTGGATTACGAACGGTCCTGGTGTACGGAGGCGCGCGTCGTGAAGACGGATGACCGGTTCACGGAAGTGGAAATAGACAAAAAGGCCTACCCTTACGAAATCCGGAACAACAGGTTCGTTTTCCAGGGGAAAGGCTGGGAAGAAGGAATGGGAAGCTGCATGGCCTTTGAGAAAGGGACGGGACATATTATCGCCAATACATCGGACATCGGCTGGAACGGGCATGTGGAGCCGTTGGGCGGGAGCCGTCTCCGTTTGTCCTGGAACCTCAGGCAGAAGGGAATCAAGCCGGGGGATACGCTGGTTCTTCGGAATTATAACCGCCCCCATCCGGGATGCGTGGTGTACCGGGCTCGGAAAACATCACTGAATGACGTATCTCTGCACCAGAGCTCAGGCATGGCCCTGCTGGTCCAGCGATCGGAGGACTTTCATATGAAAGGCGGCGGAGTCATGGTCAGGAAAGGCACAGGGCGCGTACACACCGCCGGAGCGGACGCGACCCATTTTTCCAACACCCGGGGCGGAATCGTGGTGGAGAAAGCCCTGTTCGAAGGGATGATGGATGATGCCATCAATGTTCATTCCACCTGCCTGGGCGTGATGGAAGTAGTGGACAGCCATACCCTGAAGTGCAAATACATGCATCGGCAGGCGGTGGGGTTTGAGGTGTTTCTTCCCGGTGAAAAAATCCGTTTCATCAACGGTCCTACGCTGGAACCCGGCGGAACGGCCACCGTGAAGACGGCAGTGAAAAAGAATTCCGCGGAGATGGTGATTACGGTGGAAGAGCCGCTCCCCTCCTCCGTCAGGGCCGGGGATGCCGTGGAGAATGCGGATTTTTACCCTTCCGTGGTTTTCCGCAACAATATCGTCCGCAACAACCGTGCCAGAGGATCTCTTTTTACAACGCCGGAGAGAGTGCTGGTGGAGGGCAATTTGTTTGACCATTCCTCCGGCTCCGCCATTCTATTGGCAGGGGATGCCCAGGGGGGGTACAAAAGGGGCGCCTGCCATGAAGTGGTGATCCGCAAAAATACATTCATTAATAACCTGACCTCGCGTTACCAGTTTACGAATGCCATCATTTCCATTTACCCGGAAGTCAAGCAGCTGGACAGGCAGAGGGATTACTATCATCGCAATGTGCTGATAGAAAATAATGTTTTCAAGACGTTCGATGTGCCGCTGCTGTTCGCCATTTCCACGGACAACCTCAAGTTCATCAATAATAAGGTCATTTACAATGACGAGTTTAAGGGATGGGGGCAGAAACCTTTCCAATTCAGAAGATGCGCCAATATTCTGATTAAAGATAACAAGGTGCTGCCTCCCCGCACATGGACCCTTGAGGACTGCAAGCTGGAAAATACCCCATCAGATCAGGTCCGCTTTGGTGGATAAGTTTTTTATTTTACGCAATATCCGTATAAACAACATTTTTTTGCGGATTGCATATCCGGTGGCAACATATTTTCCTAAGATAAAAACATCAATAACTTTTCAAAGTTACAGAGATAAGAAGAAAAAACAAATTTATTTTCATATTTATCTATTGATATTCATATGGATATGTGATTTCTTCCTGTAAAAAAGCAGGCGGCGGATATGCAATCCGCTATGTTGCCTTGCACTATGTGCAGGGAACAAAAGAGGGCGGCGGAAGGCAATGACGGGGGCATCAAATATTGGTGGATTTTACCTTTTTTGTCTTTCTTTTTTTCCCTGAATAACCAAAGTTTTTGGATTGATGAATGTTGTACTGCATTGTGCGCCATGCAGCAGGGAATGGAGGGATGTTGGAAGAAGATTTGTGAAATTGGCGGTAGCGATGCTCAAATGGCCTTTTATTACTACCTTTTATTTTTGTGGCATCATCTGACGGGTGCGGAGTCTGAATGGATGCTGAGGTTATTTAATATATTCTGGGTATTTTTATCATCCTGGTTTTTCAGAAAGGAACCAAAGGCGCTGGTGATTCTTTTGATTTCACCGTTTTTTGTTTATTATTCTAACGAGCTGCGGCCCTATATGTTGCAGATAGCGGCCTCTTGCGCTGTCTCCATGTTGTTTTGGCAGGTTAGCCGGGGAGAACCGATAAAATTCCATGTCTTTTTTGGCTCTCTGTTTTTTTTATGTCTTACAAGCCTGACAGGGGTTGTATGGGCGCTCGGTTTTGCTGCAGCATTCATGGTCATGGCATTCCGGCAGTTTGGAGGGCGGAGGTTTTGGCGAGCCCTGCTCTGGTGGATTTTTCCATTTTCCGGGTTGGGAGCATATTATCTTTACACTCTTTTCTTGGGTGCCCGTGCGGTTTCCATCTCTTCCTCCTGGATAGTCAATGCATGCGCTTCCATGTACGAGTTATCGGGATTGGCCGGCATGGGGCCTTCCCGTCTAGAATTGAGGATGTGCATGACTCCTGATGCTTTATGGAATATGAACGGATTGGGGGCAGGGATGATCTCCGGCGCTATTCTTCTGGCCGGTTCTGCCTGCGGCATCATTTTGTGGAATAAGCGGGCTGAGAGGCCCTTGGTTCCTGCTTTGCTGGTGTTGATATTGCTTCCAGGGGCCGTATTCCTTTATGGAACGGAAATGATGGATTTCCGTTTTTCCGGACGGCATTGCGCACCGTTATTGCCTGTATTGTGTCTGGCCTGGTCCCTGGTGGCGTCATGGGATTGGTCGTTCCCCAGGATTGCCCAAACTATCCTGTTCCTATTAATGATGATTGTTTGGGCGGTGAGCGATATTCGTATTCGTTGCAATGATTTGTATGGCCGTGAAGATTTCCGCTCTGCGGTATCTTATTGCAAATTATTGCAGAGCAGTCATGTTGACATTTTACTTTTATGCAATGGAGCCGGAAAGGAGTTTTATGGATGGATTCCCGGCCCGTTAAAGGACAAATGGTCTGATTATAAGGTGATCGTAGTTTCCCGGCCATCCGATTATGCTGCTTTTCTCCAGTCCATAGAGTCTTCCGGCAAGTATGAACGTTCCGAATTATGCCGGGGGTTTGTCGTCTATCGGCGGGGTGGAATCTCCCAACGAGAGGGGTATTGATGTTTTTGCTGTTGTTTCAACATTTTGAGAAGAGACAGTGTCATTATAGAAATGATGGATATTTCTTCCCGCCTGGTCAAAAGATGCAGGAAATTTATTGAACCGTACCGGGTGACGGACGGCAGGGGATTCAAGTTGTCCCGCTATGATCCCGGCGATCTCGGCAAGCTGGGCAAAGACAGCAAGAAAGAGGCTGTGGATAAGCTGGAAAAGGGCATCGAATTGCTGGAGCAGCTTCAGGAAGTATTGTATGCCAGCGAGTCTCATGCGCTGCTGGTGGTGCTGCAGGCGATGGACAGCGCGGGAAAGGATGGCATTGTGAAGCATGTGATGGGAGGCGTCAATCCGCAAGGGTGCGTAGTCAGCAGCTTCAAGCAGCCTTCCACGCTGGAACGGAGCCATGATTTTCTGTGGAGGTGCGTAGCGCGCCTCCCCAGGCGGGGGATGATTGGCATTTTCAACCGTTCCTATTATGAAGAAGTCCTTAGCGTGCGCGTGCATCCGGAGTTTCTGGCCGGAGAGGGATTTAATCCCTCCCATGCCAAGAGTGCTTTCTGGGAGGAGAGGTTCAGATCCATCAATAACCTGGAACGCCACCTGCTCGCCAACAGGACGAGCATTGTGAAAATATTCCTCAACCTTTCCCCAGAGGAACAGAGAAAGCGCCTTTTGGCACGGCTGGATACTCCGGACAAAAATTGGAAGTTTTCTGAAGGGGATATTCACGAACGCGAATTCTGGGACCAGTACCAGAAAGCGTATGAGGAGATGATACGCCATACTTCTTCCCGGGAGGCTCCATGGTATGTGGTGCCGGCGGACAACAAATGGTATTCCCGGCTCGTCTGCTTGTGCGCCATTGTGGAGGCCCTGGCGGAGATGAGGCTGGAATATCCGAAGGTTTCCGGGGAATTGAAGGAGTTCTTTCCCAAATTCCGGGAGGAACTGGAACGCCCCCTGTCCAGGGGCGGGGATTAGAGCGGCATTCGGAAACGCGGAGAGAAAAACGGCGCGTCAGAGGGAGATTGCCCTCCTTCTGCTGCGCCGGCGCATTCCGTGCCATTGGGGCAGGCTCCGTTTCCGTCAGCGTCTGCGTTCCCAGGATTGCACCTTGCCGTTGATGAAAAGCACGTATCCGGTGTTTACCGGCACATAGGTGACATCATTGTAATAAGGATAATAGGGACGGTAGAAGCCCGGCCCCCAGTAGGGACCGCCCCAGTAGGGGCCGGCCCAGAAAGAGGGGGGAGGGGTGTAAACCGGCTGGAGGGAGGAATAAATCCAGCGGGTGGCGGATTTCCCGTTAAGGTGGCCTTCCGCTACGGCGGAGGGGTCCCCCCAGGCCAGGAAAACGGCCGGCGGAGACATTCCTTCAGCAATTTGTCCGGATTCCACCAGTGTTTTCTGGCTGGGCGGGAGGGAATTGAAAAGGGCCGGGTTTTTCTGGATGCGCGATGCCGGGGTGGACACGCAGGAAGCAAGGCACAGAGCGGCGGACAGGGTAGTGAAAAGTAACTTCCAACTCATGATGTACATACGGATAACACTCACTTTGACTCTTGCCAAGGGTCTTTTGTTGAGTAAAATGTACGAACACGTTATGAAAGCGCTCCGCAATCTGGCTTTAGCTCTGATGGTTCCCGTTCTGGCTTCTTCCCTGTCCGCAGCGGAAAAGCCGGAAATAGTTGACGAATATCTCCCGGTCGGCAAAATGGCGGAAGCCGCCGCCGTCAGCGTTGTGCTTGATGAAAGCCTGCAGCCGTTTATGGAAAAGATAGACGGCGTTTTCGCCTCCCTGCCCGACAAGGACAAAAAGGAGCTTGTCGGCCAGATTGTCCCCGGCCAGCCCGTTCCTTATGATGAGCGCCTGGGCTGGACCAAAGACGAATATGCCAAGTACCTGGAGTGCTGGAAGCTGAAGCAGGTGCAGGAAGTGGCCCCTGTGGCCCTGGGTATTTTCGCCTCGGGGGAACGGAATATCTGGGATTTGGCTGCTGTGGCGCAGCAGGGGCCGCTGCCGATGAGCACGCTGAAGTATGATTCCAGCACCAAGTCATGGATTTCTCCCAACGGAACCCTGACCCTGAAAGGGGACGTGTCCTATGACGAACTGAATGTATACGGCGCATGGAGCGGCAAAGAATGGACAATGGAAAAGAAAACCATTCTTTCCACCCTGACGGAGACTATCATTGCGGGCAAGACCAAGGACGGCAAGTATGCCTATTTCGTTTACAACATGTCTGAAAAGAACCCGGACAACGTTGCCATTGCCAACCAGTCCATCGTTCTGCGTGTTCCCGTCACCCGCATCGCGGGTGACCCTTTGCTGGAAAAGGCCAAGGCCAAGGGCGTAAAGCTGCTGCTGCCGGTGGACACCGTGATCGCAGACGCTTTCTCTCCCGACGCCAACAGCAAGGTAGTCAAGTCCGGTGAGATCCCCGCCGGCTGGCAGGGTCTGGACATTGGCCCCGAAACCGTGAAGCTGTACTGCGACGCTGTGGCCGACGCCGGTACCGTTATCTGGAACGGTCCTATGGGCGTGTTTGAGTTCCCCGCCTTTGCTGTGGGCACCAAGGCTGTGGCCGAGGCTCTCAGCAAGACCTCCGCCATCACCATCATCGGCGGCGGCGACTCTGCTGCGGCTGTGGAGCAGCTGGGCTATGCTGACAAGATGACCCACATCTCCACCGGCGGCGGTGCTTCCCTGGAATTCATGGAGGGCAAGGAGCTTCCCGGCGTGGCCTGCCTGCTGGATAAGTAATTGCAGCGCAGCGGGCTTTGCCCGCTATCGCTGTCCGGCAAAATCAGGATCTCCACATAGTTCGATCCCACAAAGCGGCAGAGCATTCTGCCGCTTTCCATACGATTTTTTCGCAAAAACAGTCGAATTTTTCAAAAATACTTGACAAATCCCCTCGTTTTCGCTATAAAATAATAAGTTTTATTGTCGAGCCTTTTTCGGACCGCCCTGACGGCCCTCCGAAACGGTCCGATCATCGTTATCAAAGATACAAAAGGAGAAAAAAGAGTTATGAACCGCAGATACCGTAAGACTGTCATCGCCGGCAACTGGAAGATGAACATGACCGCCACCGAGACCAAGAAATTCGCTGAGGACCTGAAGAAGATCATGCCCCGCGCCAAGTGGTGCGACACCCTGATCTGTGTCCCCGCCTGCAATATTTCCACCGCTATGAAGGCTTTCAAGGATCTGCGGATCTCCGTGGGTGCTGAGAACGTCTACTTTGAGGAGAAGGGCGCTTACACCGGCGAGGTTTCCGCCGATATGCTGAAGGACCTGGGCGTGAAGTATGTCATCATCGGCCACTCCGAACGCCGCCAGTACTTCGGCGAGACGGACTTCACCGTCAACAAGAAGGTGCTCGCCGCGCTCGAGACGGGCCTGCACCCCATCATCTGCGTGGGCGAGAGCCTGGAGCAGCGCGAAACCGGCATCACCAACGAGTGGATCGCTCTGCAGGTCAAGAGCGCTCTGAACGGTGTCCCCGCCGAGAAACTGCGCCGCTGCATCATCGCCTATGAGCCCATCTGGGCCATCGGCACCGGCAAGACCGCCACTGCCGAGCAGGCCGGTGAGGTCTGCTCCAACATCCGTGCTGCCATCCGTGGCCTGTACGGTGCCCGCGTGGCCCGCAGCGTCACCATTCAGTACGGCGGCAGCATGAACCCCAAGAACGCTGCTGAGCTGCTGGCCCAGCCCGATATCGACGGCGGCCTCATCGGCGGTGCTGCTCTGAAGCCCGAGCAGTTCGTGGACATCATCAACGCGGCCAACCAGGAATAATGCGGAAAAGCGGGGGGACACAGTCCCCCCCTTTATGCGAAATGAGGTTTCTATGAACAAAACACCGACCACACTCATCATTATGGACGGATTCGGTCTCCGGACCGAGACGGAGGGCAACGCCGTTGCCGCCGCCAACACTCCTCGTCTGGATCAGTTCTTTCAGGAGTATGCCCATACAGATCTGTCCGCCTCTGGTCTGGATGTAGGTCTGCCTGCAGGCCAGATGGGCAACAGTGAGGTGGGCCACACCAACATCGGCGCAGGCCGGGTGGTGTTTCAGGACCTGCCCCGGATCAGCAAATCCATTGATGACGGAGATTTCTTCCAGAATCCCGCCTATGTTCACGCCATGGACGCCTGCAAGGAAAAGCGCTCTGCCCTTCACCTCATGGGTCTGCTCAGCGACGGCGGCGTCCACTCCCACATCGACCACCTCTTCGCCCTGATGCAGATGGCAAAGGACCGTGGCCTTGAGCGGGTCTACATCCACGCATTTCTGGATGGACGGGACGTTTCCCCCACCTCCGGCGTGGACTATGTGACCCGGACGGTGGAAAAGTGCCGGGAGCTGGGCGTGGGTAAGATCGCCACCCTCATGGGCCGTTACTACGCCATGGACCGCGACAAGCGCTGGGACCGTGTGGAAGCCGCCTATGACGCCATGGTCTACGGTGAGAGCGCCCACGTCAATCCCCTGCCCGTGGCAGCGGTGAAGGATGCCTACGCCGCCGGCGTCACCGACGAGTTCATCGAACCGGTGATCTGTGATGGGGACGGCACCATCTCCGATAATGACAGTGTGATCTTCTTCAACTACCGCCCTGACCGGGCCCGCGAGATCACCCGGACCCTTGTGGACCCGAAGTTCGACGGCTTCACCCGCCAGTTTTTCCCCGTGACCTTCGTGTGCAACACAGAGTACGACGCCTCCATGCCCAATGTGGAGGTGGCCTTCCCCCGGGGGACGGTGCGCAATGGCCT
>ENA-ORSG01001476-ORSG01001476.1-human-gut-metagenome-genome-assembly--contig:-NODE-1476-length-14129-cov-4.049808_pt1 | contig 14129 bp, 7 predicted proteins | sample MGYA00242189_ERZ509156 | MGnify/ENA primary metagenome ERZ509156 (study PRJEB26280, sample SAMEA2338666) | human gut metagenome | biome: human gut; feature: human-associated habitat; material: faeces...
CCCACTTGTTAGATAGTATATCATACTGTCTAACAAATGGGGTGCTGTTCAGCTCGAAGGCGTAACCGCAGTATTTTATAAAAAAGAAGGAACTGACGGCACGGTAAAAACCACCAGCCTGCCAATCGGCACGGTGGGCGCAAACCAGTTTTACGCGCAGAAAATCCTGATCCCGGACAATAAGTCGCAGTTTGTAAAGTTCACTTGGGACGGCAACGGCGAAAGCGACCTGTATAATTTCAGCACAGACCCCTGCGACAACGTACCAACGTTCGACTTAACAAAAACCAATTGCTTTGTCTACAGCGCAGATTCTACATTTCCTTGGCAAAGTGCGGGCAGTGATTTGCTTACCGGGGGCAAAACCATTTACTTTGATGCCACGCTGTCCTCTTACGGTTACGAGGGCGAGAATTTACCGCAACAGCCTATGCCGGGCAATGACGAAATGTACTGCTTCCTGACGGATTCAGACGGCAATGTCACTCGGCAGGAGATGAAGTTGGTAAAAGCCGACCCCGCCACCGACCCCGCCACCGACCCCACCCCCGACCGCCAGCTGTGGTCTTGCCAGATTCCCCCCGATGGCGGAAAAACTTACACCGCAGTGCAATTCTCCGCAACGAATAACCACGACGCCATCGCAAAAGACAACAAAACTAAGGTGTACACCACGGCAGAAATCCCCCCGACACTAACGGAACCCTGCTTTTTTGCCGACGATGGTGACCCTTCGGCTTACGCATCAGGGGAAACCCGCGTTTTCCGCGGCGGCTACTGGGGCGAGAAAAACTCCCGCCGCGATGCCGAAAGCGGCAAAAACTCGACCGTTGTGGACATTGATAACAGCGGCATTTTTACCCAACAGAAGGATACAAAGTATATCACCAGCACCCTGTACGATTACTACACCGACTACGAGCTGAACGGCTTGAACCGCGACAACGCCCCGATCATTGGCGGTTCCCAACGCGGGTTTGTCACTTTTGAGCAGTTTGACCGCGCCCTCAGCAGTGCTTACACGAAAAAAGACAATGTCAAATACCCGCTTTACACCGGGCATTTCCAACCGTCATTAGATAAGTGGGGCATCCGCTTTGCTGAAGTTGCCGGTGGTATGGACCTGTATGGCTGGGACGATGTGGGTAGCAACGACTACAACACCTTTATGGCGGTAAACAACTCGGCTTTGGACGATAAGGGTAAAACGCTATCCTATGACAACGGCAACACCTTCGTCTACGACCGCACCTTCCAAGGTCTTGTAGAAAGCAAGACTTCTGACGATACGGCAAACGGTCTGCCGCTGTTAAGAACCAAGGATTCCACAAAAACCGCGCTGGTTGACCCGCACTTTAACGAAGATTTCCTGCAAGGCGACAACAGCTTTAACACCGTGCTGGGCAAGGTGTATAAGGATGTTTCCTTCCCGTTTACAAAGGACGCTGTTTTTTATGATGAAAAAAACACAAGCGACTCAGACAACGCCAAGGAGAAAGAAGCCAAATATTGGTACTATGACAGCAGCAAAGCCTCGCTGTATCTGAAGCAGGACCAAACCAACGGCAAGTATTATCTGGAATCCCCCAAAGATAATGACGACAAACCCACCACGGACGACAACTCAAAAAATATTGAGGCGTCAGGCAATATTAAAGACACCCACGGCTTTTTCCCGTTTAACAAAACAGTTTCCACAGTCGGGGCGTCCCAATACAACTACGGCTTTGGCGCCAAGCTGCAATTTGACTTTACGCTTACAGAGGACGGCAATGTTGTTGTAGGAAAAGACAACGACGGCAACGACATCAAAGTCCCCATCAAGTTCTTCTTCTCCGGTGACGATGACGTGTGGGTCTACATTGACGGCAAGTTGGTTCTGGATGTCGGCGGTGCGCACGACAAAGCGTCCGGTCTGCTGGAATTTGGCGCGGACAGCACCGTAACCCCCTACGTCAGTTCCAACAAGAACACCGACACAAGCGACACCATGGTCTACCAGACTGATACCACCAAAACCGTCTGCTTCAACCAGACCCCTGTCACGTTCACCAAGACGACAGGCAAAGCCATCCAATTAGACAAAGACCGCACCACCCACACTCTGACTATGTTCTATATGGAGCGCGGTATGTGGGAGTCCAACATGGCGGTGGCGTTCAACTTCCCCGACAGTAACGAATTGCAGGTTGAAAAGGAGGTCAATCTCACCAACGTAAACGACAAGTTCAAACCTTTATTCAAAGATCAAAAGCTCTTTACCTTTACCCTGCAAAACTTGGCTACGCATTACGGCACAAAAACAATTGATGACAAAACCCCCGAACCCAAGAAAGTCAGCGAATTCTCCGTCAAAAGCGGCGATCCTGACCATACAATCATGGAAAGAGGTGTAGCTCCGTCCGACAGCGACAGCCAAGCACACAAAGAGCAAACCGTAAAATGGTACGCCCAAGGGAATGATATCGGCAGCAACCACCGCAACCTGCGCTACGGCACTATAAAGCTGAATTCCTCGCTCAACATCGAAAACCGCGACTATCTGTCCTTTGACGTTTACGCCGTGCAAAAACCGGGTGACGGCGTTCTGTCCACCAGCTACCTGTATCTGACCTTGGTGGACGACAAGGACAGGAAGATGGGCTGCGATGCCAACGGCGAAAAGTCCCATCTGAACACCATGCTCAGCGGCAGCGTTGTGCCGCAAAACAACCAATGGGTCACGGTCAAGCTGCAGCTGAGCCAAATGCCACAGGACGAGTACTTTGACCTGAACCACATCAAGGAAATCCGCATTGGCGATGACTACGAGCGCGAGGTTTACTTCCGCAATTTTGTTTTTACCGCCAAACCCGTGGTAAATAAAACGGTGGGCTTCTCGGTAGAGCAAAAGGATATCCCGGACTATGGCTCGGTGAATAGCAAAACCTTGATGCCCGCCAGCGGCGCGATATTTACATCCAGCGTACCGGGCAGCGACGCGCAGGCGGTGGACACCGATGGCACGTTTGATTTGCAAAGCGGCGAAACCGTGACCTTTACGGACCAGTTCCGCCGTGGCAGTTATATCTCGCTGCAAGAGACGGAAAACCCCGCCTTGTACGACACCCACTGGGAAGTGTACGAGAACGGGACGTTGGTCAAAGCAGCGGAGGAAAGTTCGTCTGTAAGCGTCGCATCCCCCCTCCCGCTGCAAGGCAACGACACAAAGCCGAATGACGGCAGAACCGAAAAGACGGATAGCACGACAGTCGCCAGCAGCTACAACGGCAGCAAGCCCGCAGACGCAAATACGTTGGTGTTCCGCAGTTACGCCGCGCCGGAAGAAGAATTCCCCGAATTGAAGGTCAAGTTCACTAACACCGTCAAGGTCGGTAAGCTGGTAATTGAAAAGAAAGAGGCGGACGGCGAAACGGCGCTGAAAGGCGAATACACGTTTACCGTCACCTTCAGCAACATTGGCGGTATCGGCTTGGGCGGCACGGACGGCATAACAATACCCATTACCGTTCCAATTGGCGAAAGCCGGGAAATTAAGGGCATCCCCATTGGCACACGCTTCCAGGTAGTGGAAGAAACGCCCGCCGATGGCAGCAGCCTGCAAAGGGTAACCTGTACAGACACTAACGCACAGTTCACCGTGAATAACGGCGTGCGCGGCACGGTTACCGACGACGAAACGAAACCCGTCACCGCCACCTTTACCAACACGGCACGCAAATTGATGGATATTGAGGTGGAAAAGCAGTGGCTGGATGCAAACGACAAGCCGCTGACCGATAACCTGCCGGATGCCATCTGGGTCAAGCTGGAGCGCCGCCACAAGGTCGCACGCGACGAGTGGGAAGCCGCACCAACGAACCCTGTCGAGCTGAAATACAACTATTTGTCCGGGACGTGGACGAACACGTTTAAACGTCTGGACAAGACGGATGTCAACGACGGCAACACCGAATATGAGTACCGCGTGGTGGAGCGTGCAAGCGATAGCGACGAGTATAAGGCAGCCGGTCTGGTTACGATTGGCGAATACACCTACACCGCATCGCAGACCCCCCTTGCCGATGGCAAAATCACTCTGACCAACACGCGCACCGACCCGAAATTTACCCTGAACCTTACCAAAAAGGGCATAGACGGTCAAAACACTCCCCTGCTGGACGGTGTGGAGTTCAAGCTGGAAAAGCTGAACGATGACAACACCACGTTTGTAACAATCGGCACAGGCGTGACGGGCAGCGCAAGCGCGGGAACAGGTCAACTTACCTTTGCAGACCTATCCCCCGGCGAGTACCGCCTGACCGAAACCAAAACCGCCGCGGGCTACACCCTGCTGAGCGAAGCCATCGAGTTTACGCTGACAACGGACGGGAAGTGCAAACTCAACGGCACGGATTATGACGAGGTAACCCAAGATCCCGCCAGCCGCGTGTACAACATTGCCCTGACCATTTACAACCGCAAGGGCTTTACCCTGCCGCACACGGGCGCGGACGCACCCAGCCTGTGACTGCTGATAGGTTTGCCCGCACTGGTGGCTGTGCTGCTGGTGCTGGTGTTCCGATACAATAAGAAAGGGGGCAAACATTCCTGAACTCCCTAAAAAAGCCCTCTACACAAAACAATATAGAAAGAAAGAGGTATGCAACAAGATGAAACTGAAACGTTTATTTACCGCAGTCCTCAGCGCCGCCCTGGCCCTGAGCCTTTGCGCCATGCCCGCCATGGCGGCTGACGGCTCGACGGCGGCGCCGCCTAACACGAGCACAAGCACGATTAACACAAAACAGACAGGCTCTATCACCATCTATAAGCGGGCACTGGATAGTGCCCAAACCAAAGGTACTGCCGGTGATGGCGAAACGATGACGGCACCGCAGGGTACTGCATTGAAGGATACAGGCTTTACCCTCTATCGGGTCATGGATACAGACGCATTGCTTGCCTACTATAATGATAACCCAACTGACAAGCAGGTAGAAGTTGAGGACTACTTTACTGACTATACTAAAGATAAGACGGCAGCAGGGCTGAAAAAGGAGTATAAGATTCCTTATAAGACACAGGAGCTTACAGACGCGGACGGCAAGGCTACCTTCGCCGACCTCGCTGTCGGTATGTACCTTGTAATTGAAACCAAAACCCCGCAGGCTGTTACCGTACCCGTAGAACCTTTCTTGGTTTCGATTCCTATGACCCGCATTGGCGACAAGGCTACGGGCGCTGATAACCAAAACCAAAAAGAATGGCTGTATGATGTGACTGTCTACCCCAAAAACAGCATTGCCAAAGGCACGGTAAAACTTGTCAAGCAAGGCAAACAGGGAAATGCAGCAACACTGCTGGCAGGCGTCAAATTTACCCTGAACAAGAAGAATGACACAGGTGATGGCTATACTGCGGTAAAAACTGACGTTGTCACGGATAATAAGGGCGAAATCTCTTTGAAAGACCTTACCAAAGGCCGCTACTATCTGCAAGAAACAGGTTATACCGCAAATAATGACAAGGGCTATATCCTGAACACCACTGGCAAATTCTACTTTGACATTGACGAAAATGGTAAGGCTGCGGCAGTTACTGATGACATAGCCGATAAGGTGAGTGACTCTAGCTTTGCCATCGACAGCACCAACGCCATTTTGACCGTCACGAACTACAAGCCCGATATTGATAAGACCGTCACCAAGCGCGACGGCACCGCAAATACACATGAAGCCGATTACGGTGTTGGCGATGCCGTGCCGTATACCCTGACTATCAAAGTCCCTGAAAACATCACCAGCCTGAAAACCTTTACGGTTACCGATACCACGGTTAAAACACAGTTGATTCAGAATGAGAACAGTGTACAAATCAGCGGCAAGAAAGGCGTCGATGCAGTAGCGATTGCGCCTACTGCATACAGTGTTGACGTTACTCAAGGTGAAACCGACTCCGTTATGACGGTTGCCTTTACGCCGAGTGCATTGACTGGCGTTGCCGGCGGCGAAATTACCATTACTTATACCGCTACCGTTCAGGATACCGCAGTTGTTGCCGAAAACGGCAACGTGAACACTGCCAAGATCGTCTATTCTCGCAAAACCAACCTGACGACGGAAGAAACCGGCGACAACAAGCCCTACGAAATCACGGATAAGGGTGTTGTTTACACCTTTGGTCTGAACATCCACAAGACTGCCAAGGGCGGTGACAAGAACGAACAGGGTCTTAAGGACGTTGCCTTTGACCTGTACAAGAAGGTGGAAGACTACGAAATTGATACTGATGGTAAAGTAGCGACTACGATTAGAGGTAAAACATATAGTGACAGTGACCTGTGTGCCGATGCCGTAAAACTGGGCTTGACCACTGAGCCTACTGAAAAATGGATCAAAGTCGAGACCCTTACAACGGGCGAAAACGGCTACGTCTCCGCAAAGGGTCTGCCCTCCGGCACCTACAAACTGGTCGAGACCAAGACCGTGGACGGCTACAACCTGCTGTCTAAGCCTGTGGATGCCAAACTGAACCTTACCTATGCTGCTACATGGTCAACCACCAAGACATATGACGATAATGGCAACCAAATCAAGGCTGAAACAAATACCACAAACTATACGAGAGATACCGCGCCTGTGACGGACCCCAGCGCAGCGATTGAAATCGTCAACCGCAAGGGCTTTACGCTGCCTGTCACCGGCGGTTTCGGTACGCTGCTGTTCAGCGGTATCGGTGTGCTGCTGGTTCTGGCGGGCGTCGGCGTTCTGTTCAGCCTGAAAAAGAAATCCAACCGTGCGTAATGCACACCATCCAAACACCCACAGCAAAATAAACGGGTAATCCATAGGGGAAGGGCCGGAAACGGTTCTTCCCCTATGGGCGGTTGTGGCAGTGCGTCAACCCTTTACAGAAAGGCTCTTTGCAATGGAAACCACCGTCAAATTAAAACTTGGCTTTGCTGCGCTGATGATCGTCTCCGGCATCGGCGTGGCCATGTACCCCGTTGTCAGCAACGCGGTGGCACAGCGCCACGCAAGCTCGGTCATTGAAAGCTACAACGACAATGTGCAGTCGATGGACGCCGAGAAAATCGACGCCGCCAAGGAGGCTGCGCGCCGCTACAACCAACAGCTGAACAATGCCCTTGACCGCGACGCGGCGGGCGAAGCGGACGACATCGGCACAAGCTATGTGGACATGCTGGACGTGGGCGAGAGCCTTGGCTACATTACCATACCCAAAATTGACGTAAACCTGCCCATTTATGAGGGCACAAGCGACGATGTGCTGGTAAAGGGCGTCGGACATCTGGAAGGCTCCAGCTATCCGCTGGGCGGCGCGGGCACCCACAGTGTGCTGACGGGGCATCGCGGTCTGGCCGAGGCGGTACTGTTTACCGACCTGGACAAGCTGGGCGAGGGTGACCGTTTTTACCTCCACATCATGGACGAGGTGCTGGCGTATCAGGTAGACCAGGTCAAGGTCGTGGAGCCGGAAAACACCGAGGATTTGGAAATTATCCCCGGCGGGGACTACTGCACGCTGGTCACCTGCACACCCTATGCCATTAACACCCACCGTATGCTTGTGCGCGGCGCCCGTGTGCCGTATACCGGAGAGGACGAGCAGCCCGACACGCCGCAGACCGTGCAGTACCAACAGCTGAATACCGGCAACGTGGTAAAGCGCATTGTGGACGCCTGGCCGTGGATCAGCGTGACGGGCAGTGTGGTTATCGGCGGCGAGGCGCTGCTGTTGCTGCTGCTGTTGCACCGCTGCAAAAAGCGCGAGGAGGAAGACTGATGAAACGCCTGTTTCTGCAAATTTTTGCATGGCTGGCAATTTTGCTGGGCGTTGGGCTGATGCTGCAGCCCACGGTCAGCCGATATCTGACGGAGCAGAAAAGCACAAAAACCGTGCAAAAATTTGTGCAGGCCGCCGAAGCTGCCGCGCCCGAAACCTCCGCCGCCGAACCCGCGCGCGCCTACCCCGAACTGTACGACGCGTTTCTGGCCTACAACCAACAGCTTTTTGCCCAAGGCCAAAGCGGCCTGAAAGACCCCTTTGCCTACGAGACCCCCGCCTTTGACCTGACGGGCTGCGGCTTGCCCGACGACGTTATCGCCGCGCTGTGGATACCGCGTCTGGACTTGGAACTGCCTGTTTATCTGGGGGCCAACGCGGCCAACATGGCCCGCGGCGGCGCGCTGCTGGGGCAGACCTCCATGCCGCTGGGCGGCGAAAACACCAACACCGTCATTGCCGCCCACCGCGGCTATTACGGCGCGGAAATGCTGCGCAACGTGCAGCAGATACAAATCGGCGACAAAATTACTATGACAACGCCGTGGGACACGCTGGTTTACCGCGTGTGCGAGCTGAAAATTATACAGCCGGACGACATAAACGCCGTGCTGATACAGCCCGGCCGCGACCTGCTTACCCTGACGACCTGCCACCCCTACACCCAAAACACCCAGCGCTATCTAGTGATAGCCGAGCACGACCCCGACGCAGAGGCCGCCACCCATGCGGCAGACCTGGCCGAGTGTGACGAAACCTGGGACGCCGCACCGCGCCAAGTGACGGTGGAGGCCGACGGAACCTCCGCGCTGGAGGAAGTCACCCCCGAAAGTATCACTCCCCTGCCCCACGAGGGCGGCGGCGAAAACGCGGGCGGCGCGTACTCCAACTGGGTGATTTGGCTGGAAAACAACGCCCTGTGGGCGGGATGCCTGCTGATTGCCGCCGTGATCGGCTGTATGCTGATTTGGCGCAGGCATAGAAAGGATTGACCCATGCAGAATATCAACGAAAAGGCCCTGGCCGTTACAGCCGAGGTAAGCAAGGCGGTGCTGGGCAAGCCGGAAGTCGTACTGAAAATCATGATGGCGATACTGGCCCGCGGCCATGTGCTGATTGAGGACATCCCCGGTGTGGGCAAAACTACGCTGGCACAGGCGTTTGCCCGCGCTATGGACCTGACCCAAAACCGCGTGCAGTTTACCCCCGACGTTCTGCCGTCCGACATTGTGGGGTTCTCGCTGTACCAAAAGGAAACCGGCAAATTTGTGTACCACCCCGGCGCGGTGATGTGCAACCTGTTTTTGGCCGATGAAATCAACCGTACCAGCGCCCGCACCCAGTCCGCCTTGCTGGAAGTCATGGAGGAAAGCGCCGTCACGGTGGACGGCGTGACGCGCGTTCTGCCGCAGCCGTTTACCGTTTTTGCAACGGAAAACCCCGTCGGCTCGGTGGGTACGCAGATGCTGCCGGAATCCCAGCTGGACCGCTTTATGGTCTGCGTGGTCATGGGCTACCCCGATGCGGAGGCGGAAATGGAGATTTTGTCCCGTCAGCCGCGACGCGCCCTGCTGGACCGTGTGCAGCCGGTGATGGACAAAAACGACCTGCTGGCTATGCAGCAGCAGGTAGATGAAGTATATATGAGCGATGAAATCAGACGGTATATCGTGGAGCTCTCCCGCGCGACACGGCGGGACAGCCGCCTGACGCTGGGGCTTTCGCCCCGTGCGTCGCTGGCAGTGGCCGGTATGGCGCGCGCGGCGGCTTTTCTGAGCGGGCGCAATTATGTGGCCCCGCAGGATATTACCGCGATTTTTGCCGATGCGGCCCGCCACCGTCTGTGCCTGACCGAACAGGCCCGCACCGGCGGCGATACAGTGCAGAATATCCTTGATGATGTTCTGCACACCGTGCCGCGCCCCCGCCCGGAGAAACCGTTCCATGGCAGGTAAGGTGGGCTGCGCGCTGCTGCTGGCCGTGCTGTTTGCCGCGGCAGCGGTCAGCCGCACGTCGTTTGCGGTCTTTTTGGCGTCACTGGCGGTGCTGCTGGTCGGCTTTTTGGCGTGGTATGTCCGCACACTGCGCAGGGATGTGACGGTAACGCTGCAGCTGCCTGCCCGCCCCGTGCACCCCGACGAGGATTTTGCCATACTGGTGAAACTGCACAACAACGGGCGGCGGCCCGTGCCGGAGCTGCGTGTCGTTTTGCAGGCTGTGGACGCCGAAAGCGGAACGGCCATTGAACTGCCCTGTGGCGCGATGCTGGCCCCGCATCAGTGTGCCGATTTGCGCGTGACCCTGCGCGCAGCAAAAAGCGGTCTGTGGCGGTTCCGTGTGCGGGAAGCCACCGTGCGCGACCTGTTGGGGCTGTTTGCCGCGCATTGCGCCGTGCCGCCCCAAAGCAGAGAACTGTGTGTGCTGCCACCCGCCGAGGGCGAGGACGACGGCGCAGGCACAAAACCGCAGAACTGCGCCGAAAAAGTGACTGCGGCGGGCTGCGATTTGACCGACGGCGTTTATGATCTGCGCCCCTACCGTGCAGGCGATTCACCGAAGCTGATCCACTGGAAACTGACCGCCCGCGTGGGCGAGTTGACCGTGCGCGAGCCGTTGGGCGCAACCTACCGCGCTGACCCTGCGGGCAGCGTTTTGGCAGAGGGGGCCGACGCGCCGCAGCAGTTGTTGCACTTTGGGCAGGCCGCCGTAAAGCGGCTGCGCAGATTGACCCGCCGCAAGGACACCGACCCCGCTACGGGGCTGGTATTTGTGGACCGTGTGCTGCTGCCCCGCACCAAGGCCGCTGCCCACCCCATGGCGGAAACGGCGGCGGATCTGCTGATTTCGGAGCTGCTGGCCTTGGGCTTGCTGACGGCACTGAACGGTGCGTTTGCACTGGCATTGCCGATTTGGGTGTGGCTTGGCGTGGCGGCACTGTGTGCGGCGTGGCCGGCACTGCACCGCGTCCCGCTTTCCAAGGCGGGCCGTTACGGCGCGGCGCTGGCGCTGGCCGTGGGGTATCTGGTGCTGCTGTTTGCCGTGCAGCAGCCGTTTTTGGCCGGTGCGGCACAGTGCGCGGATGCCGTCAGGCTGTGCTTGAATACACGCTTCAACGCAAATTTTGTGGTGTCCGCCTCGCCGGTTTCGGCGCAGATGGGCCTGTTTGCGCTGCTGACGGCAGTGCCGTTTACAATGTTTTTGGCCATGCTGACAGCCCGCCACACCGACGCGCTGTTGCTGGGGGCGGTGCTTCTGCCGATCGTGGTGTTCACGCTGTTGGCGGGGACGGGCCGTGCCGTTTTGGGCTGGCTGCTGCTTTTGCCGGGCTGGTTGGGAAGCTGTGCGGCGGCGCGGTCTCTGGTGCGCAAACGGCTGTGGCGCGGCAAGGATTCCGCTGTCTATGCCGCCAACCTGCAGACCCACCGCATAAACCAAAGGCTGGCCGGTGTCGGCATGGCTGCCATTTGCGCGGTGCTGTTTTTGCCTGCCCTGGCACTGCGCCCCGTGCTGATGCTGCCCTTGAACGCGCTGCAGCCTGTGACCGACAAAGTCTGCGCGGCCGGGCTGAGCGCGGCGATCGAGTGGCTGCCGAAAATCAGCGGCGGGGCACTGAATTTCCATGTCAGCGCTGCTGCGGGCGGCGTGGAGGACGGCAGCCTGACACGGGGCGACGGCCTGGCGCTGACGGGGCTGGAGGATATAATGGTCACGACCGACGCCAAGCCGGAGGAGACCGTCTACCTACGCGGGTTTATCGGCGTGGACTATGACGGCACAAGCTGGCAGGCAGGGAATGCCGCTGCCTTCGACAGTGCCGCAGCAAACTGGAAAACCGACGGCGACGGGCGGCTTGCCATTGCGAACCTGCCGTTTTTGCGCGCGGCATACAGCGGCGCACAGCCGCAGCAAATGACCGTACATCGTCTGCATGCAAACGATGCCTACACGTTTGCGCCGTACAACGCATATTTTAACGACTACTACACGCCGGACGGCGACGGAGCCATAGCGGGGCAGACCGTGCAGGACGATATGTTCTACTATTTTCCGCGCAAACAGGCAGAGGAGCTGCTGGCGGCCCGTGACGATGATGACGCGGGGGTGCTGGACCGTCTGGAAAGCGCCTACGCCGGATATGTTCGTGCGCGCTGCCTGGATGTGCCCGACGGTGCCGGGTACGATGCCATAGACAAGGAACTGGCTGCGCTGGTGAAGGAGCGCAAACTCAGGGATGATGACATCGATGGCCGACGCGCACTGGTGCGCAGCTGGCTGAACGAGCATTGCCGTTACAGCGCGGACGCCGAGACACCCGACAACACCGACCCGCTGCTGTATTTCCTGAGCGAGAGCCACGCGGGCAGCAGCACACAGTTTGCCTCTGCAGCGGTGCTGCTGTGCCGCATGGTGGGGCTGCCCGCCCGATATGTGGTAGGCTACGCCGCACCGCAAAGTCTGTTTACCGCTGCGGGCGACGGCAGCTGCCGTGCCGTTTTGCAGGACGATAACGCCCACGCCTGGGCAGAGATTTACCTTTCCGGGCAGGGCTGGACGCCGCTGGAGGTCACCCCCGGTATGACAGCCGAACTGACCGAGGGCGAGCTTGCCGCCGATGCCGCACAGGCAGGGCAAAATGCCGCAGACAGTGATACACCCCTGCTCGCGCGGCAGGAGGCCGACTCCTCTGCCGAAACGCCGCAAAGCGTCCCGCTTTTGTGGGTGCTGCCTACGGTTTTGCTGCTGCTCGTCTTGGCCTTGGCACTTCTGCGCCGTGCAAGGCGCACACCTTTGCAGACCGTACAGGCAGAATTTTGTGCGCTCCATCGCAAGATGCGGCGCTGCGGGCTGGCGGCGGAGGTGTCCTCTGACGAAGCGGCATTCGCGGAATTTCTGCAAACGCATTGCCCGCAGACGGACCGCGAAACCGTGCAGCACCTGCTGGATGCCGTACAGGCGGCACAGTTTGCGCCCGATCCATGCACCGCCGAAACCGCGCAGGAGATACAGACCCTGTGCCGTAAATTACGCAAAAAACTGTGCAGACGAACGGTGTGAGGGCTGTGCAAGGGGAAGCTTTACGCAAGAAATAATTGACGATTCGGCAAAAAACGATTATGATAATGGTAAATACATATCGGAAATGAGAAACCATGCCACCTTTGCCGAAGAACGACAAGCCGATCGATATCACGCAAATCGCGCAGGCGCTTGGCGTATCCAAGACAACCGTGTCCCGTTCCATATCCGGCAACGGGCGCATCAGCGCAGCAACCCGCCAACGCGTGCTGGACTATGTAAAAGCGCATAACTATACCCCCAGTATGATGGCGCGCGGGCTGGTGAAGCGCTGCTCCTACAATATTTCGCTGGTGATTTCCACGCAATTTTCCGACTTTGAGCTGCCCTTTTTGCGCAAGGTGATGCGCTCTGTCTATCAGGTTGCCGGGGATTCCGACTACGATGTCCTGCTGACGCTGGTGGGCGAAAACGAAACCCGCCCTGTGGAACGACTGCTGGATAACCGCAAAATCGATGGTCTGATCTTGACCCGCACACTGGAGCGTGACCCCTTGATCCCGCTGCTGAAGGCGCGCAAGGTGCCGTTTGTCGCCATCGGTCAGCCGGAGGACGATCAGGTACTTTCCGTTGACCATGACCAGGTGGGCGGCTGCCGTGAGATGACCAGTCTGCTGCTGATGAAGGGCATGAAGCATATCGCGCTGCTGGGCGGCAGTATGCTGTACACCGTCAACCAATCCCGATTGGAGGGCTTCCGGCAGGCTTATGTCAAGATGGGGCAAAAAATTGACGAAAGCCTGCTGTTTTTAGAGCTGGAAAGCGACGATTTGCGCATGGAGGCTGTGCAGCAGGCTGTAGAGCGCGGGGCGGATTGCATCCTGTGCATGGACGAACGGCTGGCACAGCTGACGCTGAATATGCTCAAGCAGCTGAACCTGCGCGTGCCGCAGGATATCCGGCTGGCGTCGCTGTATGATAATGAGAATCTGGTCAATACCGTGCCGCCCATCACCGCCGTGCAGTTTAATGCGGATATCCTTGGCTTAAAAGCAACGCAGCAGCTGCTGTGCGCCTTGCAGGGGCAGCCTGTTGAAACCCGCATGGAGTTGGGTTACCAGGTAAGCCTGCGGGAATCGACGCAGACGTAAAATCCGAGCGCACACCGAGGGGTGTGCGCTTTTTTTGTCTGACCCATCAAACCGTGTATATTTTCAGGAAAATGTACAAAACAAGGCAAAATAAAACAAAAAGTCCCGAATTGCAGATTTGAAGTGACCCCAAAAAGTTAGACAATATTCTGAAGTAAAAATTGTTCAAGCAGC
>ENA-ORSG01001478-ORSG01001478.1-human-gut-metagenome-genome-assembly--contig:-NODE-1478-length-14072-cov-2.368981_pt1 | contig 14072 bp, 5 predicted proteins | sample MGYA00242189_ERZ509156 | MGnify/ENA primary metagenome ERZ509156 (study PRJEB26280, sample SAMEA2338666) | human gut metagenome | biome: human gut; feature: human-associated habitat; material: faeces...
CCGCGTTGCCGTCCACAAAAATGACGCCCTGAGTGCCCACGGGAACGCTCAGCCCCGCGCCAATCTGGAAGGCCGTGCTTCCGACCTTGGCGCCATACACCGGACGCGTATAGGAGGGATCCGCCAAGAAGCCCACATTGGCCTGCCCGCGGCGGTCTCCCATATCCTGGGAAACGTTCACCCGTACTTCTCCCAGCGCTTCACGCCCGAAGACGTTGGACCCCATGAGTCCGGAGAGCCGGGCGCCCACAGCGACAGCAGCCGTAGTCAGTTCCTGGTCTTCCACCTTCAGTCCGGCATTTCCTGCAGAACCGCTTTCCCGATAGCCGTCCATACGGGTCGTCACGATGGAAGCGTTGAACAAAGGCTGGAGAATCACGCTCCTGTCTTCATTGAGAGCGATGTCATACGCCAACTCGTACATGGCGCCGAAACCGGCTCCCGTCGTATTGCCGCGGGCCTGGTAAGACCCCGTACCGTAATCCACCGTGCGCGTCAGCGAGGCATCATTCCAGCCGCCCGTCAGAATCAGCAGATGGGACCATTTACGGTACTGGTAGCGGGCGAACAGATTGACATAGTAACTGTCCAGGTCTCCGTCCGCCGTATCCGCCGCGCTGGCCGTCAGGCTTCCGTAATTGGCCGTAAACGCAGCTCCCGCAGTGAAGCGGTCGTTGATATCCACGTCCATGCCTACCGTGCCTCCCCAGGTGGTGAGTTCGTAGCCGCTTTCATCCCCCCTGGTGTCCAGCTTGGCATAAGACCCGGTTCCCTGCATCCACATATGGAAGTAGGGCATGTCTTCATGGACATATGCAGGGTTAACGCCCATCTGCGCCACGCGGTTGCGTATCCAGCCCATCTGGTCGCGCAGGGAGTCGCGCTGGGCGATGCCCAGGCTGGTAACCGTGCTGCCGGCGGCGGCGGCCAGTTTGCGGGCGGCGCCGGAATAGTCGCCTGAATTCTGGGAAAGAAGAACAGAGGTATAGAAATCGCGCAAGGCAGTGCCTTCTTCCATGTGATAGCGGGAATTCCAAAGGATGTCCGCTCCAGTGGCGGCATTCCGCGTCAGGGAAGAGTCACGGAAAATGTTTTCCGTGCGCGCCGTACCGGTGAGGATGATGGCCGTCATGCTGTCATTGGTGGTCAGCTCCAGGTTTTCATACATGGAACCAAGAATCATATCCTGGAGGGTGACATTGTCACCCAGGGACACAAGCGCGCCGTCCGTTGTCTTGAACAATTCCATATTCAGCGTTTCCGAACTCCCGGAAACCAGGGTATCCAGATTGTTCATGACCAGCGTGACTTCCCCCGTCCCGTCTCCCAGCGTAATATTTCCGCTGGAGGTGACAAAGGGATTGCCCAGGCCGTCCACCGTTGTGGAGGAAGTGGTAATGGCCACCGTGCTGTCCCCCGTCACGCTCAAGCCGTCCGAGCCAAGCGTCAGCTGGGTTTTGGGATCGTCCGCGCTGCCGATATTGAGCGTGCCGCCATTCACGGTAATCCCCTGATAGGAAGCCTGGGCGGGATTGCCGCCCTCCCCTGCCGCTCCGGCCAGGGTCAGCACGCCGCCGTCACTCACATTCAGGTGATAACCTGCATTGCCTGCACCCTTGATAGTCTGGACGCTTCCGTTGCCGGATTTGACGTTGAGCGTTCCGGATGCCCCGTCCAGCGTACCGGTAAAGGCATGGGAAGCGGAAGAATTGATCGTCATTTCCGCACCGCTCAGCTTCAGAGCTCCGCCGCCCGCCAGTCCGGAAACGGTATTCACGGAACCGGTTGCGGCGGACAGGGCGGACCCTTCACGGATATCCAGCAGGACACCGTTCAGGGAAGAGCCGTTGCCCAGTGTCAGGGAGGAGTCCGTTCCCGTACCTCCCAAGGTCAGCGTACCGTCCCCGGAGATAATCACCTCCGTGACATGGCTGCCGGCCTGCTGGCCGGTAAGAACCATCTGGGTTCCGTTACCCAAATTCAGGGTTCCCCCTCCCGCGCCGGCAGCCAGCGTCTCCACCGTGGTTACACGGGAGGCGCCGTCATTCCGTCCGCCCAGCGTTATGTCTCCGCCCGCGAGTTCCAGCGCAGTAAGGCTATTGCCTGCACCGTTCAGGACGATGTTTCCTTCCGCGGAACTGAGCATGGAATCATTCCCGGTGAAGTTGCCTTCCACGGTGAGGGTTTCCGCACCTTTCTTGACAAAATCCACATGGTCCCCGCTGATGGTTCCGCCGTAGCTGTTGCCGCCGGCGTCAACGTTCTGAACCAGATCCACCACGGCGTGGTTGGAGGCCGCATCATCCGCCGTATTCGTCACGACCAGCGCACCATCGCTGCCAACCAGGTTGCTGACTTTCAGGCCGTCCCCGTTCCGGGAGGCTTCCGGAGCCCCGTTCAGGCTCACATGAAGCGTGGTGCCATTAATGCCGACAGCCTTGTAGGGATCCAGCGCGGCGTAATCGCTGATATTGGGGTCGTCTGAATTGGGGGTGGTGTCCACCAGATAGACAAGGTCCGTATTGCCGCTGACCATCAGCGTCCCGTCCGCACCCAGGACTTCCGTCACGGTATAGCCGAGGGAAGCCAGGAGAGGAGAGAATCCGATTTGCTTGAAGTTGTCCACAGCGAGGGTTCCCGTTGTCAGTACAAGCCCTACGCCGTCAGTGGAATCCCGGTTGGCGGCAAGCAGGTCCAGAACGCCCTGGTTGCTGAGGTTGATGGTTGTGTCGGCGGCGGAAAGCGTCAGGCTGTCCGCATCAATGACGCCCTGTCCGGTTGTTCCGCCCGCGGTAAGGCTGCCGGAATCCAGTTTCAGCGTCACCGTCTTGCCCGTCATGTCCAGAGCCCCGGAAACGCCTGTAAGCCGGGAGTAATCCTCCATGACGATGGAGCCGACCAAGGAACCGGACAAACCGCCCAGGTTGATCGTATTCAGGTCTCCCTGCGTTCCGGCGGAAGCGGCCACTTCCACATTCCCGGCGGTTTTGGCTTCCGCGTTTTCCAGGCTGCCCTTCGTAATCAGAATGACGTTGGCCGCATCCAGAGAGGACAGATTGAGAACGCCGTTATTGACGGTGACCCGTCCGGCCCCCAGGGAGTCAGCCCCTCCCAAAGTAACGGTGCCCGTTCCCGCGAGGGTGGTGGAACCGGTGAACCCGGTGTTGCCGGCCGCCAGCGTTATCTCTCCGGCAGTATCGATGACCAGGGAACCGTCTCCGGAGAGGGACCCGGCCCAGGCGCTCCCGTCACCCAGACGCGCCGTAGCGCCGCCCACAATGGAGAGTGCGCCCAGGAAGGTGTTCGCTCCGGTGAGTTCCAGCGTTCCGGCGTTTACGGATACCGTGCTGCCGGCTGTGCCGCTGATGACGCCTCCGTAGGAGAAATCGCGGGCAAAGGCCAGCGTGGAGTTGTTCTGGATGTCAATGCTGTCCCCCAGTTTGGCCACATTGGCGGAATTCACGGTAACCGTGCCGCGGTGCACCTTAAGCTGACCGTCCAGGTTGACGCCGCCCGCCAGGGTAATATTGCCCGCGCCCTGGGTGGAGAACGCCGTTCCGCTCAAATCGCCGCTGAAGGTGAAATCCTTGGTGGCAAAGACCTGGTTGCCCGTAAAGACAACGTCATTGGCAAACGTTCCTCCGGCTGTTCCGTTCCATTCCGTACGGACGTTGGAATCCGCCAGTTTCAGCGTGCCGTCCGCACCCATCGTTACGTTGTTCAACTGGAAATAGCCGGACGTCACGGACAGGATCCCCTGGAATTCCGTACTCATGTTCAGAACATTGGCCCCATAGCTGGTTCCCAGGCCCACGGAAACGGTACCAGTGCCGGAAGCATTCAGGTTCAGCGCCGAGTTGTCATTAGCCCCGCTGACCGTCAGTACGGAACCGTCCGCCAGTTCCACAGTTTTTCCATTGGCCAGAGCCTTGGCGACGGTGGCGGTCACCTCCCCGCCCAGTATCATGGAACCGCCCGTCCAGGCCATGTTGTCTGCGGTAAACGCCGTGGCAAAAGAACCGGAAGCCAGATTGAGGCTGCCGCCCTGCAGGTTGATCATGCCCATTCCCGGCTGAACTTCCGCGGTAGCCAGCGTGAGCATGCCGTCCGTAACGGTAATGGCGCCGGACCCCAGGGAGTTGGCGACCTGAGCCACCAGTTCGCCCTGCTGAACGGAAATATCCCCGTTCCAGCCCGTGTTGTCCAAATTAAGGGTCAACTTCCCTTCGCCACGCTTGGTCAGCGTTCCCTGGGCGATTTTTCCGGAGCCGTCGGAAACGAAGACATAGTCGCTGCCGGCGGCGTTGTTGACCGTGATGGAGGCCGGATTCACCGCCCCGGACAGGGTGACGGTTCCCGCTCCGGCCGTGTTGAAGATCAGATCCTTCCCGGCAGCCGTTTCCGCGGAACCTTCAATGCCCCACATGGTGCCCGTGTTCGTATCGCTCCAGTTCACGCCTTCCGTTCCCTGCCAGATCCACACGTCCCCGGCGGAAGTCACTACCAGCTTAAGGGCAGTATTGGTCTGCTGCAGTTCGTAAATCAGCGTTTCGTCTCCGACATACCCGGCCCAGTTAAAGACGGCGCTGGCGGAATCAAGACCGCTGGCGGCGGAAATCAGGGTATATTCCCCGGCTTCCGTAATGCCTTCAAGCCCGTTCAGCGTAAGGTTGAACGTTCCGGAGCCGAAAGCCCCACCCACTCCGAGCGAGGAGCTGATATCCAGCGTCAGCGCGGCGTTGGCAGCCAGGTTTAAAGCGCCCGCAGTCGTCATCCGCGTATTGGCCGCCATCGTGATGTTCCGCAGGGAAGTAGCCCCTGAGGCAGTAAGGGCGAGCGTTCCCCCCTGAATATCCGTCAGCCCCGTGTAGCTGACCGGTCCTCCCAGCGTCAGCGTCTCATCGCCGACTTTGGTCAGGGACAAAACGCCGGATTCGTCATACGCAATGGAAGTGGCCCCGTACGCAAGAACAATACCGCGGTCTGTGAGCGTGCCGTTGTACGTGCCGGATCCCACCGTCAACGTACGCGCGCCGCCTACGGCTCCCACTTGGGAATTCGCCGTTCCGTCCAGAGAGGCAATCTCAACATCCCCCAGCACGCGCATGAAGGCAAATCCGGTAGTGTCCGTTCCGGATGTCAGAGTGACACCCCCCTGAGAAACGGAAGTGCGCAGATCCAGCCCGGCGCTGTAGCCGTTTGAGGCATTCATGGTGATCATTCCGGTAAATCCGGAAGCGTCTCCGCTGATGATGAGTTTGCCGTTGGCATTGTACCTGCCGTCGCCCGCTCCGCGGCTGTACGTCAGGGAACCGGCTCCGGTGAGCGTCCCGGTGAACCCCATTTCCTTGGCCCAGTTGTCCCTGCCCACCAGAGAGACTGCCCCGTTGACGGTAACGGTTCCCGTAAAGTCATGCTGATAATTGGTTGCGTTTGCCTGGGAAGCGTCCACCCATTTCAGAGAAACGGCATCAGACGCGTTTGTTCCTAAAATCAAATCGGAACCAATGGTGTGGTGGGAATTTCCCGAACTGTTGCCGGCAATAATCAGGGACGTGCCGTTCTCCAGGGTGACGGAAGAACCGGCGCCTCCCCAGCGGATGGACGCGGTTCCGTTCCCCACCTGGACAGACCCCTCCTGCACCACGATGTGGCCGGAGTTGCTCCCCGTCAGTTTCAACAAGCCCGTGCCGGTTTTCCGGACAGTTCCTTCCCCGATGATGGCATTGCCGAAAACGATGTCGGACGGAGTTGCCAGAGCGATCGATGAACCGGCATCCGGAGAAAGGGAGAATACCGGGTTGGCGACGGCTCCCAAATCCACCGTCACCGTCGCTCCATTGGCCGCTCCCAGGAAAGAACCGGCCTCCCAGGTTACCCCCGTGCCAGGCAGGGCCGTATCATAACCAAATGCCAGAACGCCCTGCGACACGGCTACAGTAGTACCCTCGCCGAATATGGAAGAGGTTCCGAGAACCAACGTTCCCGTTCCTTCCTTGGTAATGGCCGTATCGGCTATTTCTCCCGTCCCCGTCAATTCATAACGGGTGGTGGAGTTGCGGACAAGCATGGAGCTTGGCGAAACCTCGGAATCCAGCTGTACAACAGAGTTAGAGACTCCGGCCTGGTCTGCAAAGGAAACCGCCAGACCGTCCTCATACGAGGCGGGGGCGTCGCCATCCGTCCAGACGTTTTCCGCGCTCCAGGTTCCGCTTTCACCGCCCGCCCACAAGAGGAGGGTTCCCGCCGTATAAACAAGGTCTTTGCCGTTTTCGGAAACGGTGATGGTTCCCGCCACACCGTCAGCAAAGGAAGCCTTAATGGAGGATATATTGGACAAGCCTGTAGTTGAAAGGACGGACATGCCGTCTGTCAGGGTGCCGAATTCGGAAAGATCCAGATTCAGTTCTCCTTCAGCGGAAAGAGCGAACGTACCGTCCACGCTGATTCCCGTTCCGGCGCCGCCCGCCAGCGCCAGCACGCTGGAACCGGCCATGTTCAGGTTCCCCGTAAAGAAGGAATCCTGGAACATGGTCACGATGTCAAAACCGGTCACAGCCGTATTGGAGAAGGAAATGGCATGGTCCGCCGTATTGCCGTAACCGCCCAGAAGCAAGGAAGAGGTGCCGCCTACCGTACCCTCCGATGCATTCAGTGTGCTGCCCGTACGGAATACTGCTTTCTTGACGGTAAGGGTAGCGTCCCCGTTTACGGAGGATCCTGTTCCCCCGCCGCCCGCATAAAGAGCGCCCGCGTAAGCGCCCCCATCCAGCGTCAGGCTGGAATTGCCGCTGACGGTGGATGTTCCTGAAGAACTGTACCCGCCGCCATAGACAGACCCGGTAAAGACGGCGTCACTGGCAGCGGTGATGCTGACGTTGGAATCGCCTCCTATCGTATATGCCCCGGAACCTCCCGAATAGGAACCGCCCACGATGCTCTTGACAAAATTGCCGGATGCCTCTCCCAAATCAATCGTCACATTGGTGCTTCCGGTAATGGCGGCGCGGGACGCGGAATTGGCTTCATAAGCGCTGCCGCCGATGATGAAGCCCCGGACGACGGAGTTGAGCGAAATGGTTTCGTCCGTGACGCTCTGCATGCTGCGCACGACGATGTGCGTGCTGCCGTCAAGGTTGTTTACGGAATTATGGGCGGCTGTGCCGCCGCCTATCAAACTGCCTTTGATCACGGCATTCCCGTCCACGGATACGTAAATGTCTCCCGTAATGCCTGCCGCCTGGCCGTCCTTGTAATTGCCGCCCACTATCCAGTTGACGGAGGTGTCCCCCTGAATCTGGGTATGGACGTCCCCCGTAATGTCCCACTTCCCGGAACCGCTCCAGTTATTGGCATAGCTGCCGCCGATAATCAGATTATAATTGCCACCCAGCACATCCGTCCAGATGCCGGTGGTAATTTGCGTAGCCGTGGCATTGGTGGCTGTATTGTAGTAGCCGCCGGCCAGCGTCACTCCCGTCAGGTCTCCCGTTCCGGTGACGGCATTCACGGAGCCGAATCCCTCCTGCATGGAAGAAGGCCGGATACCGTAAAGGGACAGATTCTGCTGGTTCGCCAGTATGCCGGTAGCGGAAGAGGGAGCCTCTTCCAGCCCCCAGGCCGGGTCCCAGACGGTCTCGCTGGCTCCGGAAGCCGTAAAGGTGATGACTGTTTTTCCGTCCACAGTACTGATCGTGTACAGGGATTCGTCAATATCCGCCAAAGTGAAGCCAGCCCCCAGATCAACGCCCAGGTTATAGGAGGTGTTCACCAGGGCTTCAGAACCGAACAGGTCCTGGAATTCCTGAAAACCGGAGAAATCAATGAGGCCGGAAGTCAGCGTCACGTTCTGCAGCACGCTGCCTACATTGTCCATGGAAGTATAATACAGGCGGCCTCCATCCACCGTCACATTGCCCGTGATCTCCCCGGAACCGTTGGCAAGGATGCCCATCGTTTCCCCTACCGTGAAGGCGTCCTGGAAATGCATGGTGCCCGCAGAAGCGGAAAGGACGCCGTTTCCCGACAGCCCCGCCACGGTCATGGTTCCGGCCCCCGCATCCAGTCTGCCCCCGGCAAGAGCGGCGTTGATAGAGCCGACCTTGGAGAGAACGGCGCCGGAATTGACGGTATAGGTTCCCGTAAGCGCTACGTTCTCGGAAAGATGCACCCAGCCCGACTGGGCAACAAAGTTGCCGGCTCCGGTGATGGAGTTGCCAATAACATCCGCCGTTTCTCCCGCAGTACCATAATACGTCACATACTGGGAACCAGTGGAAGTGGTTACGGCAGCATTGCCAAGGGAGCCGGAAGAACTAATTCCCAGGGAGGTGAAGTTACGCGTAACGGCAATCGTCCCTCCAATTTCATTGGAGGCATTGAGCAGGTTGTAATAGGTATATTCATTCGCGCCGCCGCTGATGGAGAAACCGCTTGCCGCGGTAAGAACACCGGAAAACTTCACGTTCTTGCCCCAGCTGGAAGTCAGATTGACGCCGCTGCCGAACGTCGTCGCTCCGGAAAAGTTAAAACCGCCGCTGTTGACGGAAGTGGCGTTATAGCCGGCATACCCCGCCACGGAAGGACCGTCCTGTACGTTCAGCGTGGTGCCGTCACCCATCACCAGTTTCTGGGACCAGGTGACATTGCCGGAAAACAGGGAAAGAGTGCCGCTGCTGATTTTAAGAGTGGCATCAGGAGAGGACGCGGGCGTAAGCGCCGTACCCTTGTTGGAATTGCCCAGGGTGAAGGTCCCTCCCCCCGTATAGTCCACTGTCACGGTCCCGCCGAAACTGCCGCCGTAGGAGGAAGAATTCCCCGTGATGGTCAGCGTAGTCCCCTCCCCGGTGATCAGAGCCGCGGTATTGTTGTGCTCCAGCTTGCTGATGGAAGTGTTCACGCCGGCTTTCAGGACGGAAGCTCCCGTCGTGTAACCGTGGCCGCCCAGCTTGATCGTGGAGTATTGGGCAGCCTGCGCGTGGTTGAGATTCAGGATGTTATTCTGTGATCCTCCCGTCGTGTTGGAATAAAGGGAAATGATTCCATTGAAAGTGCCTGCTCCGTTCAACGTCAGCGTGGAAAGGCTGGCGCCCCCGCTGGCCACGCGGTTTACCGTCAGTATGGCTTCCGGGGCCGTTCCGTTCAAATTGGTGATGGTGGCCGTGCCGGCTCCGGCAAAATTCAAGGTGGTAGAAGCCGTGACAGTACCAATGTCATAGGAGGCCGTACCTCCCGCCGCCACATTCACCTGCGTTCCGTCAAAGGCTACATCCGCCGCATAAGACTGTGATGCTGTCATCAAAAGACCAGAAACTGCTGCCAGCGTGGCAGTGCCAAGCGTTACTCCGGAAAAGGAGGTCATCAGGGCAGCCAACAAATTCAAAGGGAGGTGTAATTTCATGTAACGTTTGATAATTAGGTATTTAATGAAACAAATAAGACCCTTTCCCACAACACGGCAAGGGGAATATGATTGTGAATATAAATAAGGAATTCGCAATCCGCTGTCAAAGGAAAAGAAGCAGTTACAACGGTTTTCCGGAATATCCGGGACGTTCCTTCCGTCAAAGAAAATCCAGATTTCCCTCCGACAGATTATGCTGAAGATAATAACATATTAATTATCAATACAATTTTTATTTAGAAAATTGAATAATATGTGAATAAAAGCGAAGCGGATTGCGAATCCGTATTTTCATAATCTATTACCAGATAAAATAAAATAGGCCTGCACAATAAGTTGCGCAGGCCTATCCTTAAAAGCCAGGGAGAAACGCGCGGTTCAACCTCTGGTCCATTTTCCCAAAAATTCCCAGGCGTCCTTCCCTTCTCCAATATGCCTGAGCAGAGCGCTCCCAAGCACGGCGGCATCCGGACGGGCATCTTCCGGCAGCGTCTCCAGCTGGTCCGGCGTCTGAAGACCGAAGCCCAGCGCCAGCGGCACATCAAAAACGGACCGCGCACGGCGCATGGTTTCCGTAACGCTCTGCTCCAGATTGGCTTTCCCTCCGGTGGTTCCCAGAACGGAGACCACATAAACGAAGCCGGAAGTATAAGGCTTGTATTCCCGCATGCGTTCCACGGAAGTATTGGGAGCCACCAGAGTGACGAGCGTCAGGCCACGGGGGCTGAAAACTTCCCGGAACATTCCGGATTCCTCCAGCGGCATATCCGGTACGATGAAACCGCTGACGCCAGCCTCCTCCGCATCCCGGGCAAGCTGTTCCAGGCCATACTGGTAAAAGGGATTTACATATCCCATCAGCACCAGCTTGGCAGAAAAACAGCCCTTACGGGCTTTCAGGCCGTCCAGAATCCATTTCAGGCTGACGCCGCGGGCCAGGGCATCCCGGGATGCCTGTTCAATAACCGGGCCGTCCGCCACGGGGTCCGAGAAGGGAACTCCTATTTCAATAATATCCGCGCCGGATTCGTCAATGCGGGACAGGTGGGTCCAGAAAGAATCCTTGTCCGGAAATCCGGCGGTGATAAAAGGAATAACGGCGCGTCTGCCAAGGGCATGGGCCCTTTCCACGGCTTCCTGTAACGGTGTTTTCTGCATGTTGTTCATGGAAATGATGCGGCTTAAAGATTGATATATTTCCTGACGATTCCCAGGTCCTTGTCTCCGCGGCCGGAGAGATTGACCAGAACGTCCCCTCCCTGCGGCAATTCCTCCGCATGGTCCAGCACCCAGGCCACGGCATGGGAGGATTCCAGCGCAGGAATGATGCCTTCCTCCCTGGTGAGCGTCTGGAAAGCGTTTAAAGCGGAGGCGTCGCAAATCATACCGTAATGAACGCGCCCCGTTTCCGCCAGATAGGCGTGTTCCGGGCCTACCCCGGGATAGTCCAGCCCGGCGGAAATGGAATGGGACGGCTGTATTTGCCCGTCTTTATCCTGTAAAAGCATCGTCACATGGCCGTGCAGCACGCCGGGACTGCCCAGATTGATGGGGGCGGAGTTATAGCAGCCGGGCTCACCGGTGCCTCCCGCCTCGACACCCACCAGGCGGACGCCTTCATCCTCCACAAAGGGGTGAAGCATGCCGAGCCGCCGCCCAGGCATGCCACCACCACATCCGGCAGCCTGCCTGCGCGCTCCAGCATCTGGGCGCGGGCCTCCCGCCCAATGACGGATTGAAGCTGCCTGACCAATGTGGGGAACGGATGGGGGCCAGCCGCCGTACCGAAACAATACAGGGTATCCGCCTGATGGGAAATCCAGTAGCGCAAAGCCTCATTGATGGCATCCTTCAACGTGCGGGAACCGCTCTCAATCGGGAAAACCGTCGCTCCCAGCAGTTTCATGCGCATGACGTTCATGGACTGGCGTTCTACATCCTCTGCGCCCATAAAAATGGCGCAGTCCATGTTAAGCCGGGCGGCCGCCGTAGCCGTAGCCACGCCGTGCTGCCCCGCCCCGGTTTCCGCAATCAGATGCGTTTTCCCCATCATTTTGGCCAGAAGAGCCTGGCCAAGGGCGTTGTTGATTTTATGGGCTCCGGTATGCAGCAGGTCCTCCCGTTTCAGCCACAGGCGGAAGCCCAGTTCTTCCGAAAGGCGGGGACAGAACGTGAGGGGAGTTTCACGCCCAGCGTAATGGACCAGCAGATCCTGGAGCGCGTCCCGGTACTCGCGGGACGGCATGATGGAGTTCATGGCTTCCTCCAGCTCCATGAGGGGGGGACGCAGCGCTTCCGGTACGAAGCGGCCGCCGAAATTGCCGAAATATCCTTCTTTTTTCATGCGATGTGGTAAGGAGTGTAAGGGGTGAGAGGTTTGAGAGCCGCCAACAGCTTCTGCGGGCTTTTCTGGCCGGGGATGGCTTCCACGCCGGAGTTCAGGTCAATGCCGTCCGGAGAGCATTGTTCCAGCGCCCTGTTCAGGGAGGCGGAAGAAAGGCCGCCCGCCAGAAACCAGGGCCGGGGGGAACTCAGAGATGCCAGGGAGGTCCAGTCAAGGGAAACGCCGTGGCCGCCGCCCTGGGTGCCGGCATCCAGCAGAAACCAGGCGCAGCTGTCCGCCCATAGTTCCATTTCCCTTTGCAGGGCATCCACGGATTCATACCGGTCCGGCCACAATACGCGGATTACCTTTTCCGGGCCGATGCGGCGCGCGCAGTCCAGAGAATGGGCGCCATGGAGCTGGGCGAATTCCAGCCGGGCCGTTTTCATGATATCCATGATTTCCTCCGCATTCTGATTCACGAAAACTCCCACGCGGCGGATCAGGGCGGAATCCAGAGCCGCGGCGCGCGGCGGCGCAATGTAACGCGGACTTCCGGGATGAAAGATGAAGCCGCAGAAATGGGCTCCCATCCCCATGGCGGTTGATAAATCGCTCTGGCGGGTAATTCCGCACACCTTGATTGCAAATGAATGCTTCTTCATATTGTTTCTTCTAAAATTGCTGCCAGTTTTTCACCCGGCTTTCCTCCGTCCATCAGGGCTGTTCCCATCAGTACGGCCTGAAACCCCGCTTCCGCGGCTTCCCTGAGATGCGCCCCGGCGCTCATGGCGCTGGCCGCTATCCACACCTCCCCCTCACGGCGGAATTTCGCCATGTCCAGGCAGGCCTGCCTGTCCGTCTTCAAGGTATCCAGGTCGCGGGCATTTACCTGGATGATGCGCGCGCCGGATTCCCGGGCAATGTCCAGGTCCGCCGGGTCAAACACTTCCACAACGGCGTGCATGCCGTAAGCCTCCGCCTGCTCCCTGAGAACGCGGAGCGTCCGTGCGTCCGGCGCCAGACGCACAATGAGCAGCAACGCGGAAGCCGGCGTAGAAGCCGTCTCCATCACCTGAAGCTGATGAAAAATGAAATCCTTGCGGATGAGCGGAAGCCCGGCGCGGCCCATGCGTTCCAAATAGCCGATGCGGCCGCCGAAAAACTGTTCTTCCGTCAACACGGAGATGCAGGAGGCTCCCGACGCAGCGTACTGTTCAGCCACTTCCTCCGGTTTCAACCCGGAGGCGATGACGCCGCGCGACGGAGAGGATTGCTTGAACTCCGCAATGACCGCCACCGGCTGGCCGTCCGGCGGTTCCGCAATGGCTTTCAGGAAATCCGGCCGGCGCCCCTTCCACGGGCGCGGCAGTTCCCGGCGGGAGGCCATGTCCATAAGCAGGGCTATTTCCTCCGCCTTGGCTTCCCGGAACCGGTCAAGCAGCATGAAGCGTTCTCCTTCCTATGCCGGCGCAGACGGCTTCCCGCGCTTTCGCCATGCAGACGGACAGGTCCATGTGCTCCTCCAGCAGGAACATGGCTACCCCCACATTCAGAATCACCATATCCATCATGGCACGCGGGCCTTTCCCCGCCAGGATGTTCTTCAGCACATCCACGGCTTCCGACTTGGAATGAACGGCCAGTTCCTCCGGATTGCAGGGCTGGATGCCGTAATCCGAGGGATCCAGGGACATGGGCGTCAAGTTGCCGTTGTGGACGATCATCATCTTGGTGGGCCCCAGCGGCGTCACCTCGTCATATCCCCCGGCACCATATACTACGGCAGCCTTGCGGATGTGGGACTGGCGGAGCGTCTCCGCCAGCAGCTCAACGAGTTCCGGACGGGCCACACCCAGCAGGATGTGCGTGGGGCGCGCCGGGTTGATGAGGGGGCCCAGCAGATTGAACAGGGTGCGGATGCCCAGCTCCCGGCGGATGGGGCCTACATTACGGAAGGCAGGATGAAAATTAGGCGCGAACAGGAAAGCGAAGTTCCGCTCGTCCAACAGGCGCCGGACATCCTCCGGAGCTACGTCCAGCGGGAACCCCAGGCCTTCCAGAGCATCCGCAGAACCGCAGGAGGAGGACACGGCGCGGTTGCCGTGCTTCACCACTCTGTATCCCATTCCGGCCAGCGTCAGAGCCGTGGCCGTGGAGCAATTGAAAGAGTTGCGGCCGTCCCCGCCCGTGCCTACCACGTCAATGCAGTCACCCTCCAATCCTTCCACCCGGTTGGCGCGGCCCAGGGCAATGCCCACGGCGTGGGCCATTTCCAGCGGGGTTTCCCCTTTCATGCGGAGCCCCATTAGAAAGCAGCCCGCCTGGGCCGGAGTCATGCGGCCA
>ENA-ORSG01001483-ORSG01001483.1-human-gut-metagenome-genome-assembly--contig:-NODE-1483-length-14010-cov-2.780150_pt1 | contig 14010 bp, 8 predicted proteins | sample MGYA00242189_ERZ509156 | MGnify/ENA primary metagenome ERZ509156 (study PRJEB26280, sample SAMEA2338666) | human gut metagenome | biome: human gut; feature: human-associated habitat; material: faeces...
TCGGTCTTATGTATGAGATCTTTAAGGATAAAAAATAAGCCGCCACTACTCGCACTAGTGACGGCAGACCTCATAAGAGGTTAATGTAAAACACTAAGGGTAGACCATGTGTCTCTGACTTTCCCTTTTCTTTACTATATCATATTTAAAAATGATATGCAACTTCTATTTTTTGTTTTCTTTTTGAATTGCTTCTTTACAGATTGCTATTTCACTCTCATAATTCGCTTTTTTACCGCTGCAGCACCATACACCAAACCGGTGCCGACACCATCGAAAGCAGCGTCGTAAATACCACACACTTCGTCGCAAAGACTTCATCCCCGCCATATTTCGCGGCAAGAATCGCCGTCGTGCTTGCTGCCGGCATCGCTGCCAGCACCACAGAAATCCCCATCACCAGCGTGTCGATATGGAACAGCAGACAGCCGGCCCACACAAGCGCCGGGATCAGGATCAGGCGCACGGCGGCATAGTAGCAGCTGAGTGGCGTGATCATCGTCTTCATATCTGCCTCCGCCAGAACGGTTCCGACGAAAATCATGGAGACTGCCGTGTTTGCCTTGTTTAAGCTATGTACCGTATCTCCCAGGAATCCCGGAATCTGCATCTGTAAAAGCATCAGCACAAAGCCGATGAATACGGAGACAATACACGGATGCGTGCATATCTTTTTAATCAGCGTCTTTCGATCCGGCGCCTTCGTAAAATACGTCATTCCCAGCGACCACATCGCAGTTCTCTGCGGAATCAGGTAAAAAGAGGCGTAGAAAAGCCCCATCGAGCCGAAGATGCCCTCCGCCACCGGATTTCCCAGAATCCCGGCATTGGACGCCATCGTCGCGTATTTGAGGACCTTCTTCTTTTCCTCTCCCACACCCGGGTACAGTACCATATTTAAGATATAACAAGCCACCTGAACCATACACGAGACGAGCAGCGCCTGTGCGCTGCTCTTTAAGATATCCATGCTCAGTTCTACTTCAAATGACTCGATGATACTGCAGGGAAGTGTCACAAAGATGACCAGATCCGCAATGACCCTTTTTCCCTCATCCGTGATAATTCCCTTCTTCTTTAAGAATGCACCCAGAATCATCAGGGAAAATAACATTCCCTGCATCCGGTACAGACCATCTAAATTCAACGCATTTCCTCCGTTTCACACTCTCTCATCACTCAATGATGATTCCCGCATCCGTCTTACTTCCCGGTGCACTGCTTCCATTCGGGGAACCGCTACCGGAAGGTTTCTCTCTGCCATTCTCCCTCTCGCCGGTGCCAGAATTTCCGCCCGGAAATGCCGGCGAAGAACCGCCAGACTCTGCCTCTCTGCTCTCCCGCGCATTTTCCTTTGATGCATGCGTACCGTCCGGACGGCTTTCCTGCTCAGAAACGTCATTCTCCTGTGTTTCCGAAGCATTACCGGTCTCTTTCTCCGACTCGTCGCTGCCGCTCCCGGCTTCCTGGCTTTCGTCCGCGCCGCTCTCCTGCGTCGGATCCAGGATGGAAATTGTCGTCGCCTCGGTCGTCTTCGGCAATGCCTTCGTTTCTGCCTGTTTCGTGCCATGAACACCTGTATCTGATACAATTTTCTGACTGATCGTCCGGACCGTCTCAGTCGGCGTGTATTCCTCATCGCCAAACAGGAAATGATGCAGCTCGATGACATTGCTCTCCAGCGTCTGCGGGATGACGCAGGCGCCCTTGCGTCCCATCTTCTTTTCCCTCAGCTCCGACGGGAAACCGGTCGTCTCGGTCAGATGGTAACGCGTAATATTTCGTCCTATCTTCAACAGATCATTAATCTCGATGCTGGTCGCCACCTGTGGAAATACCGTCTGCACAATATTGTTGATCGTCGCCCAATCTGCTTTTTTCATCTTCTCAAACGCGAGGGAAATAACCTTTCTCTGCCGTTCGGTACGGGCATAGTCCGTATCCATCAGACGGAGACGCCCATATGCAACCGCCTGCACACCGTCCAGATGGTTCATGCCCGCTGATTTAAGCTGGGTCGAAGCGACGCCGGTCGCCTTGACCGTCTCAGAAATGAACGCATTGATATAATAAAACTCTGATTTCGTGATCTCCACGTCAATGCCGCCCAGAATGTTGATCGCATCTGCAACGGCTTTCCAGTTAAAGGTCGCATAATCGTCAATATCGATATCCAGGTTCCTATTGAGCGCCTTGACAACCTGCTCCGGTCCGCCCTGCATATAAGCGGCGTTGATTTTGTTGTAGGTATTCTTGTCGCTGATATTTAAATATGAATCCCGGTACACCGAAACCAGACGTATCTCACCGGTTCCCTGATCGATGTTGCAGAGAATATTAACATCCGAGTTGTTGCCCTTTCCGACCGATGAGTTACGGCTATCCACGCCGAAAACCGCGATCGTCCAGTAACCGCTCATCTGCTCCTGCTTCTCCTCCGAAATCTCGACGTTTTTGATCTCATCCGGGTTCCACGGAAGCCGCTGCATCAGATCCAGACGGCTGCTGATATACGAATATCCCGCAAAGCAGAGAATCCCGATCAGCATCACGCTCTCCAGAAGAATAAACCATATCTTCCGCTTCTTTTTCCGGCGCGCTTTCAATTTAACCGGGTCGGCGTAAATATCCGACCGGTTCATAGTCCGGGTTTTCTCCTGATTCCGGCTCTCCCGGCTGCTGCCAGGCTGCGTCTGTCCCCTCTTTGCCGCTTTCTGACCACTTCGGCTTCTATCTCCGCTCCGGTGGGATCCGTCCTCCCGGCGTTCCGTAAATGAATCCGTGATCAGTGTCAGACCATCGTCTTCCATCTCCGACGGTTTTGCCCGTCGGCTCCGGCGGTGTCCTGACCTATCTCTTTCTTCTTCATATCCCATGTGGTTTTCCTCATCAATACGCGTTTTTATTTATAAAGCCCTTAAAAACCGTCAAAAACATGATTTTAAAATCAAATCCCAGCGTCCAGTTCTCGATGTAATACAGATCATGCTCAATCCGCTTCGTGATCGAGGTATCGCCCCGGTAACCATTGACCTGTGCCCATCCGGTCATTCCCGGACGCACCTGGTGTTTGATCATATAACGCGGAATCTCTTCCTTGAATTTTTCAACGAAAAACGGGCGTTCCGGGCGCGGTCCAACCAGGCTCATATCGCCCTTCAGAACATTAAACAGCTGCGGAAGCTCGTCAATGCTCGTCTTCCGGATAAATCTTCCAATCGGAGTCACACGCGGGTCTCCCGGCGTCGTCCACTGGCTTTTCTCCTTTGCCGCCGACTGTACCGCCATCGAGCGGAACTTATACATCTTAAACGGCTTATTGTGAAGTCCCACCCGCTCCTGACAGAAAATGACCGGTCCCGGCGAAGTCGCCTTTATAAGAATCGCCGTCACCAGCATCACCGGTGAAAACAGGATGAGCGCCATCATGCCGCCGACCAGATCCATCGTCCGCTTCATCGTTGCGTTGAGCAGATTCGTGAGCGGCACATGGCGGATGTGGATCACCGGAAGTCCCTGCAGATCCTCCATAAACGGACGGGTCGGGATAAAGTTATAATAATCCGGGATAAATTTCGTATGCACACCCGATTTTTCACAGCCTGCCACGATTTTTTCCAGTTTTCCATACTCCTGGATGCTCAGGGTGATCGCGATCTCATCCAGCGTATTGAGCGCCAGAATCGTATCCAGATCGTCAATTTTGCCGATCACGCGCACTCCCTTATATTCTTTGCCCCACTCCTCATGGTCATCCAGAATACCGCGGATTTTATAGCCCCACTCCGGGTTGACATTCACACGGTCAATAAATCCTTCCGCTGCCCGGCTGTAACCGACCAGAAGCAGATGCTTCTGGTTATATCCCTTCGACCGCATCGACCGGAGCGCTATCCGCAGGATATTCCGCATCAGAATCTCAGCAAAGAGATTGATGCCAAAAAACAAAAATACCATCGGACGGGAGAAGTTGTGGAAATACTCATTTTTACCGCCCAGGTAAAGAATCAGTGAGATCACCAAAAGACCGATGATGTTCGCCTTAAAAATATTGGCTAACTCCACCCGTCTTCCCTGAACCCGTTTGGGCGTGTAAAGATGTAAAAATGCGTATAAAATCAAATAAAACGGTACAATAAGAACGCCAGCCGCCAGATAGACGACTGCCATTGCGCTCTTATTATGCCCTGTTACATTAAACCACGGCGTTCCATTGACGATAAACCACGCAAGTGCGTAGGCGCATACGATGACACATGCGTCCAGCACTACGTGGAAATGATTCAGCCGTTTCTGGTTATCTTTTATCATAGTATATCACCTGAATTCGGATTAAGCTCCCGGTCCTGCCGGACCGCCAGGACCTGCTGCATCGCTGTTTCCGGAATTCCCCGGATCCTGAATCTCTGTGACCGGGCTTTTCACACCGGAATTATCTGATGCACCCGGAGAAGTCTTTTCACTGGATGCTGCTGTCTCTGCCGCTGTCGTGGTTGTAGATCCCGGTTTTGCAATGGAAGACTTCGTCTCCGATGTGCTGCCTGGTCCGGATAAAGAATCATCCGCCTCGGTTTCCCTATCCGTATGATTGTTCTTGCCGGGAGTCGTCGTTGTTCCTGGTCCCTTACTGCTGTTGCTCTTCGACTCTTCTTCCTCCCAGTCAATCCAGTCTTCATCCGGATCAAAGATCTCGTCCAATCCGATCGAGCTCTCGCTCTCGCCCTTCTTGGTCTCATCCCCGCTCTCGTCATCCGACTCGTCCGAAGCACTCGTCGATGACTTCTTAGCGGATGCTTCCGCCGCTGCCTTCGCGGCAATCCGGCTCGCCCTTTTCTTGATAAACGTCTGGGCGCTGACACCCTGATCGACCGGAACATGACCGATCAGCTTCGCATTCGTCGTAAGACCTGTTACCTGCGCGATATGGTTGCTATACTCCTTGACATTGGACGGAACCTGATAATCTTCCTCATCAAACAGGAACTTATGAAGCTCTTTTACGTTGTACTCCAGTGTCTGCGGGATAACGCAGTCACCGATCTTTCCAACATCCTGCTCGCCTCTGGCTGCCGGGAATCCGGCGGTCTCACCGATATGGAACTTCGCGATATTGCGTGCCAGCGGAATCAAATCCGTAATATCAACATTGGTTGCAAGCTGCGGCATGATCGTCTGAATCAGACAGTTGAGTGTCGCCCAGTCTGCATTTTTTGCCTTATCAAAGGCTTTCTGAAGAATAATTCTCTGACGCTCGGTACGCGCATAGTCCGTATCTGAATAACGGATACGTCCGTATGCAACTGCCTGGATACCATCCAGATGTACATTGCCCGCATGGGTCAGCTGATGAGAACCGATACCAGTCTCCTTTACTGTCTCCGTGATGAAGGCATTGATCCAGGAGAACTCTGCATCGCTCAGCTCGACATCTACACCGCCCAGAATGTTGATGGCATCCGCAACCGCTTTCCAGTTGAACGTCGCATACTGGGTAATGTTAAGACCCAGGTTCTTATTCAGCGCCTTAACTGCCTGCTCCGGACCGCCCTGTGCGTAAGCGGCGTTGATCTTATTATAAGAGTTTTTATCGTTGATATTCAGATAACTGTCCCGGAATACCGATACAAGGCGGATCTCACCCGTCTCCAGATTGATATTGGCAATCATGTTGACATCCGCGTTCGTACCTTTTCCGACATTCATCTGCCCGTGCTGACTTCGTGAATCGACACCGAAGCACGCTACGGTCATGTAGCCCTTCATATCATCGATCTGTTCCTGGGACAGGTTGACGTTCTTAACCTGGTCCTCGTTGAAATCAATCTTCTGCATAGAACCGAAGGTTCTGTGATACATATACCAGAACGCACCGCCCAGAATCATCAATATAATCACGACAATCTCCGCCGCAATGATCATATGCTTTCTGTGGCGCGCCGATTTACGGTAATGGCTGCCGCGGCGTCCCGAACTCTTTTTTCCACTTCCAGCGCTCTTAGGACCGCTGTATCCGGAACGTACTGAACTGCTGCCCGCCTCACCTTTTCTCTGGCTATTTTCGACTGTACTGCTGACTCTTCTGCGGCTGGTGCCGGAAGCAGAACTGCCGCGCGAAGAATGCCCTGCCTGACTGGCACGGCTGCTTCTGCCCTCGCGGCGCGCCCTCATGCGCTCCAGCTCATCATCCTCATAATTCATAAGCTACCTCATCTTTCACTTGCTTGCTGCCGCTCAGACATTGTCTGATAAGCAGCCTTTCTCCGTGCTGCATCCGCTAAACCATGACCGTTCACACATCGCGCAAACTCTAAGTTACTGTCCACACATACGCGCCCAGTAACAACTCTAACCTTTTCCTCACGATTTATCAGATGCTGCTTTTTTCTCGATCTGTCTCACAGCAAATTCATAGACATAGAGAAATGTCCCGGCTAAAAGTTCCAGCTCTATCGCCAGATAATTTTTAAGCCGTTCCGGGCGGTACGCCACTTTTTTACACTTCTTTGCCGTCCGTATGCCTTCTTTCAGACCTTCCAGATAATCTTTTCCAAACCCGAGTTTCCTGAAAAATGAATATTTCACGAAAATCCCCGCTGCGATCGGAATCGCATTTATGATAAGCTGTAAGCACGGCATATTTTTATAATTCAGATACACATTGTTGCGTGCCGCCAGCTTAACCTTGAATGAATTGTACTTGGAACCGCTGGTTCCGCTTCCGACGTGCCATACCAGCGCCGCCGGGCAGTATATATTGTCATACCCCGCAATCCGGGCTCTATATCCCACATCAATATCTTCCAGATAGGCAAAATGCATCTCATCGAAATAGCCTATCTCCTCAAATACCTCTCTCCTGTAGATCGCTGCGCCCGCGCACGCCGAGAATACCCGGCTTGAACGGCGGTAATGCGTAAGATCCCGTCCCACGCCGCGCTGGTACGCCCAGCCAAGCAGGGAATACATATCGCCTGCATCATCCAGCCTGTCCGGATGGTACATCTGGATCATCCGGCTGCTGACGGAAAAGATGCGCTCCGACTGACCGATCGCACGCACCATCTCCGCCACGAAATACTCGTCCACCCGGACGTCATTATTTAAAAGCAGCACATACGGTGTGTCTGCCGCCTTAATTCCGACGTTGACTGCGCCGGAAAATCCCGTGTTTTCCGGCAGGAAAATCGTATCGATCTGATGTTCCTTCAGCCACTCCACGCTTCCGTCCGTCGAACCGTTGTCCACCACCAGCGTCCGAAAATTCGGATACGTCTGTGCATTCAGTGAACGGATGCATTCGTCCATAAACTTCAACCCATTATAATTGGGAATAATAATTGTCGTTGTAATCTCCATCCCGGGTTATACCTCCAGATGATACGGTTCTCCGATTTTCTCTTTTTTCAGATCCCTGAGGGCGAAATTGGACTTCCGCAGCGTCAGGTTCGGATTGTAATAAGGATCTCCATTTTTAAGGATCTCCGGCCAGCGCTCCGAGAAAATCTTGATCTCCCTGTTAAAACGTGCCACCTTCTCCGGCGTATCCTCCAGTCCTCTTGACTTCGACTCATAATGATACAGCAATGCGTACGGATTGTAAACCACTAAATGATTTGATGCCCGCACTTTCATGCAATAATCGATATCGTTAAATGCGACCGCCAGCTTCTCCGTAAAGCCGCCGACCTCATCAAAGAGCGCTTTCTTTGTCATCAGGCACGCCGCCGTCACAGCGCTGTAATCCTGTGTACTCATCGCACGGTGGAAATAGCTGTTTTCCGCCTTATGAAGCCCGATAAACGTATGCCCTGCGATGCCGCCGAAACCAATCACGACGCCCGCATGCTGGATCGTATCATCCTGATAGAGCAGTCTCGCGCCAACTGCGCCGACGTCCTCCCGCTGGCACAGTCCCAGCATCTCCTCGATGAAATTCTCCGCAATCAGCTCGGTATCATTATTTAAAAACAGCAGATATTCGCCCTTTGCGAAGGTCACGCCGAAGTTGTTGATCGCCGAATAGTTAAACTCGCGCTCCCAGGTTACCACATAGACATTGGAAAATTCCTTCTGAATCTTTTCATAGTATTCAAAGGTTTCCCTCTCCGTGCTGTTGTTCTCTACAATGATAAACTCAACATTGCGGTACGTTGCCCGCGTCTCAATCGCCCGCAGGCATAGATCCAGATCCGTATGGTGATCCTTATTCGGAATGATGATCGATACCAGCGGTTCCCCCTGAATTTTATATACAGAGTGATAAATGCCGTAGTCCACACCTTTTTCCACGCGCTCCGCCTCGATACCGACGCGTTTATAATGATCCATGATCGCGCGCGCACCCGCATCAAATGCGTACAGCTTGCTCTCCGGGTTGCTCGCTGTCGAATCCTTGTGGCAGCGCCAGTGATACAGCACCTTCGGGATATGGCGGATCTCCTTCGCCTTCTCCGTACAACGGAAAATGAAGTCATAATCCTGCGCTCCGTCGTATTCCTGACGGAAGCCGCCCACCTGCGCTGCCAAATCGTGGCTGACTACAAACAGATGGCAGATATAGTTGACGCTGCAGAGCAGATCGATATTGAAATCCGGCTTAAAATGCGGATCAAACAAAGCGCCGCCGTCCATATCCAGCTTATCCTCATCCGAATAGAAGCAGTCGCATCCCGGATGTTCCTGTAACAGTTTCGCACACTCATAGAGAGCATTCGGTGTCAGCTTATCGTCATGGTCTGCCAGCACGATATAATCGCCGGTCGCCATATCCATTGCTGCATTCGTATTGCCGGAAATGCCCTTATTTTCGCCTAAAATTACGTATTTAAAGCGGCTGTCCTTCTTCGCATACTGCTCCAGCACCCGCTCGCAACTTTGTCCTGCCGGACTGCCGTCCGCCACGCAGACCTCCCAGTTTGCGTATGTCTGTTCCGCGATCGAATCCAGCATTTCCCGCAGGAATCGCTCCGGTGTCTTAAATGCCGGAATCACGATCGAGAATTTAACCGGCGCGTCAAACACCTTTTTCCTCTGCTCCTCCAGCTCCTCCGCCGTCGGCTTCGTCAGTGAATACCACTCGCCGTAATCGTAGTCATTGTCAATTCCCTGCAGTTTGTGCTTGGATTTTACCAGCAGGGCTTTCAGACCGTTTTCCTTCCAGAAATCCAGACAGACCCGCACAGTCTCCATGTTCATCAAATCGCGGATCTTCTGCATCCGCTTGTGCGCCACACTGCTGCGCTTGCGGATCAGTTCTTCATTATATTTAATGCGGATTTTGCGTCCCTCGCCTTTTGCGATCAGATAATAATCTTTTCCGCGCTCATACGGGAACTGGATATCAAATCCAAGCTCTTTTTCTACCGTTCGCCCAAAATAAATCTGGCTGACGTCGTCGCGGCGGGTCGCCACATACTGAAACCGGATCGGCTGATGTGCCCCATCTTCAACCTGATAGGTGATCTCCGTTTCCGGCGTCTTTCCGATCGCCCAGCCATTGAGCTGAATCGAATTTTCACGAATCCGAACTACATCGACATTACATTTCATGCTGTTTGCCCCCAACTTTTTTCACCGGTGTATCAAAATTCAGCCGCTCTTCCTCCACTACCAGCGGACGCTTCATGACTCTCGAATTGATCGATAAAATATACTCCCCCACCAGACCGATGAAAAAGATCTGAACCGACCCTAAAAAACACATTCCAATCAGAACCGGCGCCATACCAGCCGGAAAATCATACCAGTGAAGCAGTTTCATCACCAGATATACAATCGCCACGATCATACTGATCGCCGCGCAGATACTTCCAAAGATCGTCGCCAGGCGCAGACCGACCTTCGTATAGGAGGTCACACTGAGCATCGCGGCATCGTAGAGCCGGTAAAAATTGTTGTGTGTCTTGCCTGCGCGGCGCTGCGGCTGGATATATGGAATCTCCTTGCGCTTATAACCAAGCTCCGCCACGATTCCGCGCAGAAACGGCGTCGGATCGTCAAGCTCCCGCAGAATCTCAATAAAATCGCGGTCATACAGACCCGAACCGGTAAAATGCTCAATCTGCTCGACATCGGAGAGTTTCTTTATCATCTTGTAATAGCAGCTCCTCAGCGCATACATGATCGGGTTTTCCTTGCTTCCCGTCTTGATGCCGATGACAATCTTGTAGCCATTTTCCCACTCATGGACATATTTCGGGATCATATCGACCGGATCCTGAAAATCTGCCACCATGCTGATCACACAGTCGCCGGTACACTGTAACATTCCATAATACGGGGAATTGAACTGTCCAAAGTTTTTGACATTAAAAATTGCCTTGATCCGTGGATTCTCGCTGCAGATCTTCCGAAGAATCGGGCGCGTCTGGTCCGTCGAATCATTGTCGATAAAGACAAGCTCATAGTCATATTCCGGCAGATCGCGCTCCAACGTCTCCACAACCGCCTCGCTGATCGGACCTACATTCTCTTCCTCGTTGTAGCAGGGAATTAATATACTGATTTTTTTCATACTTTTCTGATTCCTATTAATTTGCTTTTTGTTTGAACTCTTCTATTTCGTTCCACCAAATTTCGAACACAAAAAAAAGAGAAAGCCGCTTCGGCTATACTGCCTTTATTTTAAACGTCTTTCTCTCTTTTGACAACCTACAATTTTCTTAACGATTTTTGGCTGCTTCGCTATTTACTTGGCATAAACTGATAAAATATGTCCAAATATTTACCATTCTCTCCCGTCACTCTGCACAGAGGGCAGAAAAATCATTTCTGAAAAGCCAGAATTCTCTTCATTCCTTCTTCAAAATATACCTGTGGCTTCCAGCCAACCACCCGCTCCATCTTGCGGATATCCGGGATCAGATTGACGATTCCCTCTGCATTCGGCGGGCGGACGCCAAATTCCATGCTGCCCTGCCTGCCGCATAGCCCATAGACCGTCTCGACAAACCCGCGCAGCGGTCCTGTCTCATCCATCGGACCGCCCAGATTGTAGACACATCCGTGATCCGTGAGATTTCCCGCATATTCTGCCAGATCCGCCAGAGCGCGCCCCGCATCGTCAATATACATGAAGTTCCAGAGCTGCGTGCAGGCGGTCATCGTCATCTTCTCCCCTGCCCGGAAGACCCGGACACAGGAGGAAAGAAGCGACCACGGGTGATCGCCCGGTCCATACGTGCTGAAAATCCGTGCATGCCCATAATCCAGTCCCAGTTCCCGGCAGAGCACTTCCGCCTGCTGCCGGACTGCCAGTTTCGCGCGTCCATACGGGGAGGTCGGCTCGCAGACCGTCTCCTCGTCTGTCAGCTCGCTCTTGACGCCATACTCCGCCTGCGAACCTGTAAAGAGAAACCGCCGGCACCCGAGGGCTTTCGCCACGCGGACGGCATTCAGCGCGTCCTGCACGCTCTCCTCCTGGACTGACTCATTTTTCCGTGAATCACTCCCTGCACCGCGCCAGCCCATATGGAGAAACACATCGCATCCGCCCGGAATCCGTTCCGGCAGTTTCGAGAGATTCCCCAGATCCTCCTCCAAAATCGTGAGTCCCTGCGGAAATTTTCCATTTTCCCGCAGCAGATCCGATTTCGTCGAATGTTCCCGCAGTACGGCGTATACCTGATGTCCGCGATGTAACAGCTCGCGCACCACCCCCAGACCTACAAAGCTGGTGGCACCTGTGACAACTATCTTCATTCTATCGTTTCCTTTACTATTTTTTAATACGCGGAATCAGCATGATACGGTCCATCTCCTCGTCCGGAAGGAATGGGGACAGATCCTCCAGCGGCGGCGATACAAGCGTTCCGTCCGGCAGTCTCTTCGCCGCGGACTTTGGCTCAAAGTTCTGATCCAGCGTTACAAATACCTCGCAGATCACCGGGCCGTCCATCGCCAGCGTTTCTTCTACCTTCTCGCCCAGCTCCTTGTTTCCATGAATCGCTACATATGGGAATCCATACGCCCACGCCAGCTTTTCCATACTCGGGAATCCAAGATCGCCGCTGTCCACGCCGATACCGATGAGCGGCTCGCCGAAGAAATTCTTCTGGGTCTGGCGGATGGAAACCGCCGTTATTGATAATGAAAATCTTGATCGGCATCCGGTGGCTGACAACTGTCTCAAGCTCCTGTAAATTCATCTGAATACTGCCGTCTCCGGTAATCAGGATAATATCCTGGCTGTGATCTGCCACGCACGCGCCGATCGATGCCGGAAGTCCGTAGCCCATCGAAGCGATGCCGGAGTTCGAGATAAATCTCTGTCCCTTTTTCACAATATTTGCGTGTCCACACACAACATTTGCAGATCCATTCCCCACAACCACGATCTGGTTCTCATTTAAACGGCGGCTCATCTCATACGCAAATGCATATACGTTTGCCTCTGTCTCCGTGCCGCCGTTCATGTGCTTCGGCAGAACCACCGGATAATCATGCTTCCAGCCCTGGCAGATACGCAGCCACTCTGCCTGCGCCTCCTTGTACTCCTGCGTCATCGAAGCCGCGCCGTCCGCTTTTCCTTCCTCCGAAAGAACCTCGTCCATCACGGTCAGAAGATCCTTCACATCCGCGTGAACCGGCATGTCCACATGCAGGGTCGGCTTTTTCAGCTCTTCGGCATCGATATCATTCACAATCACATACGCCTCGCGCGCCCAGGTAGTAAAACGGTAACCGACCTGACGGAAACTCAGACGGCTTCCGAGCGACAGCACCAGATCGCTGTTCTGGATCGCGAAGTTGCCCGGGCGATCGCCGACGTTGCCGCCTTTTCCGATGTACAGCGGGTGTTCGTCATAGATACAGTCGATGCTGTCCGCGCCGGTCACAACCGGGATTCCCAGCTTTTCAACCACGCGCATGAAAACATCGTGCGCCGCGCCGATACGGATACCATTTCCGGCATTGATCACCGGACGTTTGGAGGTGCGGACTTTCTCGATGATCGCACGCGCCGTCTCCTTCGTCACACGTGCCGGAAGTTTTGCACGAAATTCACCTTTTCCGGCGGTATCCTCCGGGATCTCGGACGCGCTCTCTGCCGCCCAGCCAGTTCCGCCTGCCTCATAATCCTCCGGATCAAAGCCGATCAAATCGTCTGTCTCGATCATTGCCGCCTGCACATTCAGCGGAATATCCAGCCAGGTAGGACCCGGACGACCGTTGTAAGCCAGATACAGGGCTTTTTCCACACAGAAGCGGATACGCATCGGATCGATCACCATCTCACAGTATTTTGTCATATTGGCAACCGATTTGGTGATATCATACTCCTGATCGCCCATCGCGCGCAGGTGAAGTCCCGTGCTGCGCGCTGTCGTGTCATAACGCACCTGTCCGGAAATGACAAACATCGGGATTGAATCCAGAAATCCGCCCGCAACGCCGTTCATCGCATTGATGCCGCCAGGTCCCGTCGTCACGCACACTGCCGCAATCTTGTTGTGGATGCGGGCATACGCCTCCGCTGCCATCGCACATGCCTGCTCATGATGATTATATACACAGTGAAGTCCCGGCTCATGACCAAGTCCATCATCAAGATGCATTGCACCGCCTCCGGTGATCATAAATACATCTGTAATTCCATTTTGAACAAGCAGTTTTGCAATATAGTTGGATACCTTCATTCTCATAACTTAGCCCTCCAATGCTTCGTGAATTACCTTTGCCATATATTCAATCTTCTCATCTGTCATACCAGGATAAACACCAACCCAGAATGTAGATGTCATAATACGGTCAGTCTGCTCTAAACCACCGACAACACGATATGCCTCTGTTCCACGAATATCATCAAAACAAGGATGCTTTATCAAATTGCCTGAGAACAGCATACGTGTCTGAACGCCGTGTGATTCAATATAGTTCACTACTTTTGTACGATCCACGCCTTCCTTACATGTCATTAAAAAGCCAAACCAGCTCGGATTAGAATGCGCTGCTGCCTCAGGAAGAATCAGCTTATCTGCGCAGTCAGACAAAAGCTCTTTTAAATAAGCA
>ENA-ORSG01001499-ORSG01001499.1-human-gut-metagenome-genome-assembly--contig:-NODE-1499-length-13801-cov-6.914157_pt1 | contig 13801 bp, 10 predicted proteins | sample MGYA00242189_ERZ509156 | MGnify/ENA primary metagenome ERZ509156 (study PRJEB26280, sample SAMEA2338666) | human gut metagenome | biome: human gut; feature: human-associated habitat; material: faeces...
TGGTGGTGTCCTCCTCCGGAAGAATGAGAAAGATGGCAGACTTTTCAGAAGCAAACTTCTCTGCATCGATGACGCTGTCGAAGCAAAGCACCTGCTCCAGCTCCGAGTCCAGAAACGCATTGAGGCGAGAAAGCACCGTGGACATGACAGATTCATAGTTCGGCGAGTAATCTCCCCAAAACACCGAGTTGCCGTCTGTATTCTGCTTCCATGTGCAGAACATAAAGCCGTTCTTTTCGCTGTAGGTCGCCGCCAACACGGTATCTCCGAAGGCGGCAAGCTGTCTGTAATCGGAGACATCGGCAGCTTTCATCTGCGGTGCGTGTTCGTAGAGTCCGACATATTCCCGCACCGTAGAGATCTCATCCTGAATATATGCAATTTTACTGCGGTATTCACACGAGAGGTTTTGGTCGGCGTTGCTTAGAAATTGACCGTTGTATTTTATCCGGCAGAGGGGGATGCCGTCCGAGGAAACCTCCAGCCATTCGTTGCCGTCCATTTTGGTGTCGTACCGAGCCTTGAGCCGCTTGGCTAATTCTTTCTGTAGCATATCTGTCTTCTCCTTTATGAAGATAATAAAAAAAGGCAGATAGATTTTTGATTTCTATCTGCCTGTGTATCTGATAATTACTTTTCGGGAGTTCAAGTCTACCCACAAAGGGAAAACGGCGATTTTACATCTGTGTTTTGGCACAGAGAAAAATCGCCGTTTGGGTAGCAAAAAAGCCCGATATATTCGGGCTTTTCGCAGGAGACATCTTTTTTGTCTCCACATTATGGTCCGAGTGTTGAGATTCGAACTCAAGGCCTCTTGAACCCCATTGCTTTCAAGTATGTTTCATATAAAGTCAGACCGACTCGCCGTATATCACGGAGTTGCCTGTATTTGCAGCGGGTTTGGGCCGGGCGCTGCATGATGCATATTGCAGCGCCCGGCCACCGAAAAACAAGGAAATCAAAAAAGTGTTAGAAAACTGTTAGAAGAAATCTGCTGTCATGGATTTTGTACAAGCCGCCTGCTTCCAAAACGGAACAGGCGGCTTATTCCATATGTGGAGTAACTCCAAAGTGCTCCTTGACATTCCTTGTGACATGCTGTAGAATCAATTCCAGAATTTAACGCAAGGAGGTACGACCTATGCCGTCAGATAAAAAACGCGTCAATCTTACCATTCCGGACGACCTGTACCAGAGAATACAGGAGTATAAGCAACGCCAGGGCGTTACCAATGATGCCAGCGCCTGCCTGCAATTGATCGTCCAACAGCTCAACGGCCTGGAACAGTCACAAACTATGCTGCGGCTTCTGAACAGTCTCTCCGTGGATCAGATTATGGAACTGTCCCGGGATGGCCTGTCCGAAATAAAAACGAAACTGTCAAAAGAGGAGTAACAGCTCCCCGCAAGGAAATGCGAGAGCAACTTGCGGCGTCAGCCGCAATGCGGCTCGCATCCATGCTCCCCCGTGGCCTTGCTGCTACAGTTTCCGTCTTGCAAATGACTTCCGGTGCCCGCTGAATCTCCCGGATATCAAATCAAGCACGCGATTCCATTCCGATGGCCTTGCTGCAGAAATGTCCCGTTGACCGAACCGCTTCCAGTGCCCGCTGGATCTCCCGTCTTTGGTTACCAAAGGCATAGTATTACCCTTTGGTAACCGTGTGTTTTGTGTAATGAAATATTTTATGAAAGGATGTGCACACAGAAAACGAAAGCCCGAAAGTATCAGCTGACCTTCAATAACCCTGTTGACCACGGATTTACTCACGAGGTTATCCGCACAACACTGGCCAGCTTTCCCGGTATTCAATACTGGTGTATGTGTGATGAGGTAGGCGAGCAGGGTACGCCTCACACGCATTTGTATCTATATTCCCCCAACGCGATTCTGTTCACCACCCTGCAAAATCGCTTCATGGGCGCTCACATTGAGATGGCAAAGGGAAGCCATCAGGCCAACCGCGATTATATCCGCAAGGAGGGTCGATGGCTGGATGACGGCAAGCATGAAACCAACCTTCCGGAAACCTTCGAGGAAAGCGGCGACCTTCCTCCGGAACGTGATAAACGGCAGTCTGTCAGCTCTGAAATCCTGGAAATGATTTCTTCCGGCGCTTCCAATGCGGAAATTCTGATGCAGTTCCCCTCCGCCATGAATCGGCTACAGCATATTGAAGCCGCCCGCCAGACACTGCTGGAAAACAGGTTCCGCAGTCAATGGAGGGACCTGCAGGTAACCTATCTGTGGGGCAAAACCGGAGTCGGCAAAACCCGGAGCATCATGGAGCTGTACGGCTATGAAAATGTTTTCCATGTTACCAATTACGCCCATCCCTTTGATGACTATCGGGGTCAGGATGTTATCCTGTTTGACGAGTTTCGCAGCAGTCTGCCCATTGCGGATATGCTCAAGTTTCTGGACGGCTATCCCTTGATGCTGCCTTGCCGCTACAGCAACAAGGTGGCCTGCTTTACCAAGGTGTTTCTGGTCAGCAATATTCCGCTGTCGGATCAGTACCCCAATGTGCAGGTAACGGAACCGGAAACCTATCGAGCTTTCTGCCGCCGCATCAATCAGGGCGCCCTGGAAATGCAGGCTGACAGCGGCGATGAGCCGTTTTAAGGGGGGCTGTGCTTGTTCAAGGACTATCCCGATGTGATGACCCCTGCCGAGGTGGCCCGTGCCCTGGGCATCGGCAAAGCCAGCGTATACCGGCTGATTCACGAAAAGCGGCTGGGCTGCAAGTATATCGGCCGAAAAATGCTTATTCCCAAGGCGTGCCTGGTGGATTTTGTCCAGTCGGCGCGCTACACGGTAGCAAACCCATGACAGCAGACAAATCTAACTGTCCGGAAAGGAGCTATTATGACAGGAAGTCTGCAAATCAAAGATAACAAGTACTATATCGTTCTCAACAGCTACGCAAGCGGTAAACGGCGGCAGAAATGGATCAGAACGGACCTGCCGGTAAAGGGCAACAAGCGCCGGGCGGAACAACTGCTCCGCCAGACGATCCAGGCATATGAACGGCAGCAGGGTATCATTCCCAGCGATGTGTCCTTTGCCGACTTTATCCGCACCTGGCTGGCCCAGGTAAAGCGCCGGGTGGATGAGGTGACCTATCAGGGCTATGAAAGTCTGGCCAACAGTCACATTCTTCCGTATTTTGATGCCAGCGGCCTGAAGCTGCAGCAGGTGACCCGCCAGCTTCTGCAGGATTACATGGACGAAAAGGCCGCCCATGGGCGCAAGGACGGCAAAGGCGGCCTGTCTCCCCGCAGTCTCCGCCTGCACAAGAACATTCTGTATCAGGCGCTGACGGAAGCCGTTAAGGCCGGTCTGCTGTCCGCCAATCCCTGCGAGTATATCGACCTGCCCAGCGTCCCACGGCATGAAGCGCATTTCTACACGGCGGAACAGGTGCAGACGCTCCTGGACAGCATCCGGGACGATCCACTGTTCCCGCTGGTGAAAATCACGGCTATTTACGGCCTGCGCCGCAGTGAACTGCTGGGCCTGCAATGGGACAGCATCGACTTTGAGTCCGGCACCCTGACGATTCGGCACACCGTCAGCAAGGTGACCAAGCCGGTGGAAAAGGATAAGACCAAGAACGCCAGCAGTTACCGCTCTTTCCCGCTGCTTCCGGAAGCCCGGGCCATTTTCCTGCAGGCCCTGTCTGATCAGCGCACGAACCGGCGCTTGTTCGGCAAGGCATACCAGGAGAACCCGTATGTGTTCAAATGGCCGGATGGCCGTCCGTTTCCTCCGGACTATATCACCCATCATTTTGCCCGCCTGCTCCAGAAGAACGGCCTGCCCCGCATCCGCTTCCACGAACTGCGGCATAGCTGTGCCAGCATTCTGCTGAGCAATGGCTTTACGCTCAAGGACGTGCAGGAGTGGCTGGGCCACAGTGATATCAAGATGACCGCCAATGTCTATGGTCACCTGGACATGGCCCGCAAGCAGTCCATCGCCCAGGAAATGTCCTCTCTGCTGTCCGGCAAGTGTTAGAAAAGTGTTAGAAAACCGCCGGGTAAGGTCCCTGCGAAAGCAAAAAAGAAGTCCCGAAACCTTACGGTTTCAGGACTTCTTCGTGGTCCGAGTGTTGAGATTCGAACTCAAGGCCTCTTGAACCCCATTCAAGCGCGATACCAAACTTCGCCACACCCGGATAGCTGGCTGAATCACTCACGTCAGCTTGATTAATATACCACATTCATCCGGGGATTGCAAGCATTTTTTTGAAATTTTTTGGATTTTTTTCTGCCGGGGCTTTAATACCCGAACCGCTTGCGCCCCACCACCAGGAAAATCGCCGTGGTGATCACGGCCATGACCTCCGCCGCCACGATGGAAAGCCAGATGCCGTCCAGCTTCCACAGAAGCGGGAAGGTCAGCACCGCTCCCACCTGGAACACCAGCGTCCGCAGAAAGGCGATGATGGCGGAGGTCAGCCCGTCGTTCAGGGCCGTGAAGAAGGACGAGCCATAGATGGCGAAGCCCGAGAACAGGAACGAGAAGGAGAAGATGCCGAAGGCGTGGGACGTCATCTCGAACAGGCCCGGGTCATAGCCCACATAGAGCCGGGACAGGGGAGCGGCCAGCACCTGGCCCGCCGCGAACATACACGCGGCGCACACGGCCAGCAGGCCCAGGCTGCGCCGCAGCAGGCCCCGCAGCTCCCGGTGGTTCTCCGCCCCCAGGTGATAGGACTCAATGGGGGCCACGCCCACGGAATAGCCCACGAAAATGGCCTGGAACACCATGCTCACATACATCAGCACGCCGTAGGCCGAGATGCCGTCCTCCCCGGCGTACTTCATCAGCTGGACGTTATACAGCATGCTCACCAGGGACATGGACACGTTGCTCATAAACTCCGAGGAGCCGTTGGAGCAGGTCTTTCCCAGGGCACGCAGGTCCAGGCGGCACTTTCCCAGCCGCAGCAGGCTGCTGTTGGGGCGGGCGAAGTAGATCAGCGGCACCACGCCGCCAATGCACTGGCTGATGGCCGTGGCCGCCGCCGCACCGGCCGCGCCCCAGGAGAACACCCCCACAAACAGGGCGTCCAGCACCATGTTGGCAACCCCCGCCGCCACAGTGACAGACAGGCCCAGCCGGGGCTTTTCCGCCGTGGCAAACAGGCACTGGAACTCATATTGCAGCACATAGAAGGGCAGGGCGATGAGGTTGATACGGCCATAGATCAGGGCCTGCTCCAGCAGCTCCCCCTCGGCTCCCATCAGCACCGCCGCCGGGCGCAGGGTCAGAAAGCCCAGGGCCGCCAGCACCACGCCGCAGGCCGCCGAGGCGTACACGATCAGGGAAAAGATGTTGTTGGCCCGCTGGCGGTCCCCCTGGCCCATGGTCTTGGCGATCAGGGCGCCGCCGCCGGTGCCGAACATGAAGCCCACGCTTCCCAGGATCAGCAGCACCGGGATGATGAGATTCACCGCCGCAAAGGGGGTCTTGCCTGCGTAATTGGACACGAAGAAGCCGTCCACCACGCCGTAAATGGCGGTGAAGATTATCATGGTGATGGACGGCAGGGTAAAGCAGATCAGCTTGCGGCAGGTGAAATGATCCGAAAGCTGGATGGGTGTTTTGCTCATGATTCCTCCTTGATCTCCCGGGCCTTCTGGGCCAGGGCCTCCTGAAAGCGCCGGGTCAGCGCCAGATATTGCTCCACGTCCTCCTGGGGCCAGGCGGCGAATACCTGGTTTTCCGCCTGGATCACCCGCCGGGCGGTCCGCCGGGCCAGGGCCTCCCCCTCCGGCGTCAGGCAGACGTCCTTGCCCCGTCCGGCGGACTCCAGATAGATCAGGCCCTCCCGCTCCATCCGCCGCAGGGCGGAGTTGACGGTCTGCTTGGTCATGCCGCTCCAATAGCAGATGTCCCGCAGGCGGCACCGGCCCCCGGCGTCGCATAGGGTGTACAGCACCCCCATGACGCTGTCCGAAAGGCCCCAGTGCTGGGCCATTTCATGATAAACCGCGTCGGTCTCCTGCAAAAGATGGTTAAACCGGCGCATATCCCGGGATGTGTATGCCATGGGGCCGCCCTCCTTGGTCCGAAATCGTACCCGGATACTATAGTACGATTTCGGACGATTGTCAAGCAAAAACAGACCGCCGGTCTGTTTTGTGGTAAAAGGAGAGAGAATAACAATGATAACAGCTTTTGGATTACGGGCTTATCTTACCGTCCCGGCGGAGAAAAGTCAATAGCTCCCCACCATCGTTTACAGAACGTTCACAGGAAACCGGCGCTCTGCTTATTGACGGCGGGGCGCAATGGTGGTAATATTTAGCCTGCTAACATTTAGGGCGCTAAATATTAAAATCTCAGGAAAGGAGCAGACTATTATGAGCTGCATGAAAAAGCCCGAGCTTATCGGCCCCCTGCTGGGGTACTGCAACCACCGGGCCTATCAGCGGATGGAGCAGAAGCTGCGGCGCTATGGGGTCACGCCCATCCAGTGCCGGTCGCTGACGTATCTGCACCGGCAGCCGGGCCCCGTGACCCAGAAACAGCTGCAGCAGCATCTGGCCGTGAAGCCCTCCACCGTCAACGGCATCGTGGACCGGCTGGTGGAAAAGGGGATGCTGACCCGGACTCCGGGGGAAAAGGACGGCCGGTGCCGCATCCTGCGGCTGACGGAGGCCGGGCAGCGGTTTTATGACGACTTCGAGTCCATCACCCGGCAGATCGAGGACCTGATCCACCGGGGCATGGACCCCCAGGAGACGGAGACCCTGCGCCGGCTTCTGCTGCGGGCGGCGGACAATCTGACATCGGAGGAGGACAACGCATGATTCGGAAATTAGCCCCCTATACCAAGGGGTATCGCGTCTGGATATTCCTGGGCGTGCTGTGTTCGGCAGGCGAGGCCGTGCTGGAGCTGCTGCTGCCCAAGGCCATGAGCCAGATCGTGGACGTGGGCATCGCCAACGGCGACAAGGCGTATATTCTGGCCACGGGCCTGAAAATGATCCTCATGGCCCTGGCGTCCCTGGTGATGGGCGTGGGGGCGGCGGGCCTGGCAGCCAAGGCCGGTATGGGCTTCGGCGCCAACGTCCGGGCCGCGGAATATGCCCAGGTGCAGAGGTTCTCCTTTGCCAACATCGAGCGGTTTTCCACCGCGTCCCTGATCACCCGGCTCACCAACGACGTCTCGTCGGTGCAGATGACCCTGATGATGGGGATGCGGATGCTGGTCCGGGCTCCGGTGATGCTGATCACCGCCCTGGTCATGGCCCTGACCATCAGCCTGCAGCTGAGCCAGGTGTTCCTGGTGGTGCTTCCCCTGCTTCTGCTTCTGGTGGCCATCGTCATCCGCTATGTGGGGCCGTTTTTCACCGCCCTGCAGAAGTCCACCGACGACCTGAACCTGGTAGTGCAGGAGAACCTCAACGCCATCCGGGTGGTGAAGTCCTTCGTCCGGGAGGACCGGGAGCAGGAGAAGTTTGCCCAACGCAGCGACACCCTTCGGGATACGGCGGAGCGGGCCTACAGCTTCGTGGTGCTGTTTGTCCCCCTGGTGACCCTCATTATGGGCGGCACCATCATGGCCATCATGTGGCTGGGCGGCCACTATGTGGTGGGCGGCGCCATGCTCTCCGGCGACCTGATCGCCTTCTTCACCTACGCCTCCGAAATTCTCATGTCCCTGATGATGGTGGCCATGGTGATGATGGTGCTGACCCGGTCCATCGCCTGCGGCAAGCGCATTGTGGAGGTGCTGGAGGAGCAGCCCGAGATCACCGACTCCGCCGCCGACCCGGCCCTGACCGTTGAAAACGGCGAAGTGGACTTTGACCACGTTTATTTCAAGTATCACAAGGACAGCGGCGCCTGGAACCTGGAGGACATCTGCCTGCATATCAAAAGCGGCATGACCGTGGGCATCCTGGGCGGCACCGGCAGCGCCAAGAGTACCCTGGTGAGTCTGATTCCCCGGCTGTATGAGGCCACGGAGGGCGCCGTGTCCGTAGGCGGCCACGACGTCCGGGAATACACCATGGAGGCCCTGCGCCAGGGCTGCGCCATGGTGCTGCAAAAGAACACCCTGTTCTCCGGCACCATCCGGGAAAACCTCCGCTGGGGCCGGGAGGACGCCACCGACGCCGAGATGGAGGAGGCCTGCCGCATGGCCTGCGCCGACGAGTTCATCTCCCGCATGCCCGACGGCTACGACACCCACATTGAGCAGGGCGGCGCCAACGTCTCCGGCGGTCAGAAGCAGCGCCTGTGCATCGCCCGGGCCATTCTCCGGCGTCCCCGGGTGCTGATTCTGGACGACTCCACCTCCGCCGTGGACACCGCCACCGACGCAAAGATCCGGTCCGCCCTGCGCCAGGCCCTGCCCGGGGCCACCAAGCTCATCATCGCCCAGCGCATTTCCTCCGTCATGGACGCCGACCTGATCGTGGTGCTGGACGACGGCAAAATTTCCGGTGCAGGCACCCATGACCAACTGATGGCCTCCAACCACATCTATCAGGAGGTTTACAAATCCCAGCAGGAAGGAGCGACGATTGATGGCTGAAAATAAGAATCAAGCGCGGCCCGGCGGTCCGGGTCACGGTCCCGGCCGGGGCCACGGCTATCAGCGGCCCCAGAATCTCCGGGGCACGGTGGGGAAGCTCCTGGCCTATATCGGCCGCTATAAGGCGGCGCTGATCGTGGTGGCGGTGTGCCTGGTGCTCAGCTCCGTGGGCTCCGTGGCCAGCAGCTACTTCCTCAAGCCCGCCCTGAACCACATTGTGGCCGGGGACTTCAAGGGCCTGTTCTGGATGCTGGTGGCCATGGGCGGGGTGTTCCTGGTGTCCGCCGGGTGCTCCTATGCCTATTCCCGGATCATGGTGCGCATCTCCCAGCGGACGGTGGCCACCCTGCGGCAGGACCTGTTCAACAAGCTCCAGTCCCTGCCCCTGCGGTATTTCGACACCCACCAGTCCGGCGACCTGATGAGCCGCTTCACCAACGATATGGACACCGTGTCCGACATGATCGGCAACAGCTTCGCCAGCGTGGTGTCCAACCTGCTGACCTTCGTGTGCACGGTGGTGATGCTGGTGTATCTGAACTGGGCGCTGACGCTGATCACCTTCGTGTTCCTGGGGCTGATGCTCCTGGTGGTGAAGGGCGTGGGCGGCCGCAGCCGCACCAGCTTCCAGCAGCAGCAGGCGGCCCTGGGCAGTCTCAACGGCTACATTGAGGAGATGATCGAGGGGCAGAAGGTCATCAAGGTCTTTCACCATGAGCAGAAGACCCTGGACGAGTTCTCCGCCCGCAACAGCGCCTATCGGGACGCCGCCGCCATGGCCCAGACCTACGCCGGGGCCATGATGCCCGCCATGGGCAACCTCTCCCGCATCAACTATGCCGTCACCTGCTGTGTGGGCGGCCTGCTGTCCATCTCCGGCGTGTTCGACATCGGCTCTCTGGGCGCGTATCTGCTGTATGTCAAGCAGGTGTCCCAGCCGGTGGGCCAGATCAGCCAGCAGGTGAACACCCTGCTGGCCGCCGTGGCCGGCGCCGAGCGGATTTTCGCCGTGATGGACGCCGACCCCGAAACCGACGACGGCACCGCCACCCTGGTCCGGGTGCTGAAGGACGGCGATTCCCTGACGGAGACGGACCGCCGCACCGGCCACTGGGCCTGGAAGAAGCCCGACGGCTCCCTGACGGAGCTGCGGGGCGACGTGCGCTTTGACCATGTGGACTTCGGCTACGACCCGGAAAAGACGGTGCTCCACGACGTGTCCCTGTTCGCAGAGCCGGGCCAGAAGATCGCCTTCGTGGGCTCCACCGGCGCGGGAAAGACCACCATCACCAACCTCATCAACCGGTTTTACGACATTCAGTCCGGCACCATCACCTATGACGGCATCGACGTCCGGGATATCCGGAAGGACTCCCTGCGCCGGTCCCTGGGCATCGTCCTGCAGGACACCCATCTGTTCACCGGCACCATCGCCGACAACATCCGCTACGGCAAGCTGGACGCCACCGATGAGGAGGTCCGGGCGGCGGCCAGGCTGGCCAACGCCGACACCTTCATCCGCCACCTGCCCCAGGGGTACGACACCGTCATCACCGGGGACGGCGGCAGTCTCAGCCAGGGCGAGCGCCAGCTGCTGGCCATTGCCCGGGCCGCCGTGTCCGATCCCCCGGTGCTGATCCTGGACGAGGCCACCTCCTCCATCGACACCCGCACCGAAAAGCTCATCGAAAAGGGCATGGATTCCCTGATGGCCGGGCGCACGGTGTTTGTCATCGCCCACCGGCTCTCCACCGTCCGCAACGCCCAGGCCATTCTGGTGCTGGAGCAGGGCCGCATCATCGAGCGCGGCGACCATGCGGAGCTCATGGCCCAAAAGGGCCGGTACTATCAGCTCTGCACCGGCCAGGAGGAGCTTTCCTGACCGGAAGGCAGCAAATACGGGCAAAAGCGCCGGTATCGTGCGATACCGGCGCTTTTGCTATAGGGGGGAAGGGGGAAATCAGCGAAGTCAGGCAGACCGCCTGGCGGTCCTGCTTCGATTCAGGAGTCTCGGAGGTGACTCTGAATATAAATTCATTATACACACTCAATACTGAAAAATCAACCCGAATTTTGAAAAACTTTCAAAAATTTTGTATGTCACCGCAGCACGGCGCACAGCAGCGTCAGATATCGGGGCAGCCTGTCCCGCCGGGGCCACAGCAGCTCCCAGCCCAGTTCCCCCCGGGCGGCGGCGCCCACATCGCAGCCCAGGGATTCCAGGCTGTACCCCACCGCCTGTGGATGGCGGCAGGGCCGCCCCATGGGCCGGGTGCATTCCTCACACAGGGTGCACCCTCCGGTGGTCAGCACCGCCGCCCCGGGGTACTGCCGCCGCAGGGCCCGGTCCATCTGCCGGGCCTGCTCCGCCGTCAGCCGCCGGGTATATTCCGCCAGCTCCTCCGGGTCAAACCGCCGCTCCAGCATGGCCGGGGTGAAGTGGAACTGTATCCCCTCCAGCAGCACCGTGTCAAACCCCGCCCAGTATTCCGCCGCCGGAACGTCATAGGGCGGGCAGGTCCAGTACCGTCCATAGTCCGGGCAGGGGTGGCACCCGGCGGCGGGGTCCTTCAGGTCCACATACCGCCTGACGAATTCCGCCGCCGCTATCCGGGCCTGCCCCCGCAGGATGGTGTATTCCTCCGTTTTCATCCTATCTCCTCCGTGGTCCAGCCGCTGAAATCATACAGCGGTCCCACCCGGGTCTCGCCGTTCATGACGGACAGCAGCAGCATTTCGCACCCGTCGAAAAGTCCCGCCTCATCCACGCCATAGAGCAGGGTATGGAAATCCTCCGCAAAGACCCGGACGCTCTCTGCCGCCGCGCCGTGGGCCAGATGCCGGGACCGCACCAGCCGCTCTCTGCCGCCGGTCAGGCTCAGCAGCTCATAGAGCTGCTCCTCCGCCGTCCGGCCATAGCGCAGAAGCTCCCACTGCCCGCCGTTCCGGTGCAGGAACAGGGCCTCATCCCCGTTCTGTCCCACCGGGCCGGAGGACCACACCTCCGTGCCGTCATACCGCAGCACCCGGAGTCCTCCGTCCTCTGCCGTAAGCCGCTCCGCCAGTCCGTCGCCGTCCATGTCCACATAGGTTATCGCCGCCGTGCCGTCAGGCCGGGACACCCCCAGCCCCAGCAGCACAGCATACCCCGGATGGTGCACCAGGTCCTCCGACACGGCGAAGGCCTGGGTCTTGACCTGATCGTACCACACCTGAGCGGAGAAGATCCCGGCATAGGGAGTCACATCCTCACCCATGTCCGCCAGCAGATCCTGGCACACCGCCATCATGGCCGCCTGCATCATATACCCGCCGTTATACCGGCACTCCAGCATGGTGAAGCAGTACCGCAGGGTATCCGCCCCGCCGTCCACCAGCCGCCGGTAATCCGGCAGCTGCCGCATAGCGGCCTCCACGGCTCCGGAGAAGCTGATCGCCGCCACGCTGTCGTCTCCGCTGACGCTGAGCAGCAGACGATCCAGCTCCAGCACCCGCTCCGGCTCCAGCGGCACCGGCCGCAGCCGCAGCATCTCGAAAACTTCCCCGTCAGCCTGGTGATATTGCAGCAAATACAGCTGATCGTCCAGCCGCAGCAGCTGACGGCCGTCCTCCAGCTGGAACAGCCATCGCTCCTGGTACCCGCTGATGTCCGGGCTAAACCCCTCCGGGAACCGGCTGTCCCATTCCTCCAGGCTGACGCTCTGACCGCCCTGGATGGGATACTGACTGTACTTCTCCGGGTCCAGTGCGGTGGTCAGCTGCCCGCCGGCGTTCTCCTGATACCGGGCCCAGTATTTCACGGCTTCATCCCGGAATTGCAGCAGCTCCGCCGACAGGGGAGACGGGCTGGGCAGCTCCGGCGTCTGATACACGCACTCCGCCGTCAGATACGTCCCGTCCTCCGGGAATGCCAGCCCCCGCCCGACGACGCTCAGTCTCGTGGAGCCGCTTTCCGTGGGCCGCAGGGCGATCTGCCCGTCCCGGGCGTATACCAGCCAGCGCTCCTGGCCGCCCCACCGGGCCCTGGCGCACCAGATGCGGCCCACGGAGCCGGAAGCATCTCCCTCCGTCCGCATCAGGTCCACATATGCCATGCCGCCCTGCCACGCCGCCGGGGTCCAGGAAAAGTCATCTCCCTGTATCACATCCGGTCCGTCGGCGCTCTCCTTTGTCATCATCCGGTACACTCCGGGCAGCCCCATCCGCAGGGCCAGCTCCGTCCCTGCCGGAACCACCTGCACGCCCCGGGTATACTCCAGGATGGTCTGCAGCAGCTCCTCGCTGTTCACGCCGTAGAGCTTCCCCCGGTACAGCAGCATCAGCGGATACCCGCTGTCGCCGCCGTACAGAAGCTCCCGCTTTCCGGCCTTCCGCCCCATTTGCAGGCGGAAGGGCTCCCTCCCGTGGTCAAAGATATTGTATGCGTAGTTCTCCAGCAGAGGGAAGTCCTCCTCCGTCAGCCCGTTGAGCTGCTCCGCCAGCCGGGAGGTCAGCCCCGGCATTCCGGCCGGTGTCCGGGCAGAGTTCCCCTCACACAGATACGTCACGTTCAGCCCCCCAGCCGTCACCCGGCTGGCCCACCCATAGGGGGTCCGGTCCCTGGGGTTGGTCAGCAGGCAGACCGCCGCCGCAGCGCACACCACCACAGCAGCCGCCGTCACCCACACGGCAGGCTTTTTATACCGCAGAGCCCGGCGGATGCGCCCCTTGACGCAGATCTCGCCGAAGGCCACCGGACACGCCGTCACCGCCCGCCGGGGTCCGGCGCAATTCAGAAGCGCCTGGGAATACGCCCGCTTGTCCGGCTCCTCCAGGTCCCGCAGCACCGCCTCGTCACAGGCGTATTCCATATCCCGGCACAGCAGGATATACGCCGCCCACAGCAGTGGGTTGAACCAGTACACCGCCAGCAGCAGAAACGCCAGGGGCTTCACCCAGTGGTCCCGGTGCCGGATGTGGGTCCGCTCATGGGCCAGCACATAGTCCCGGCTTCCCCGGTCCAGGCCGAAGGGCAGGTAGATGCGGGGCCGGATAAACCCCAGCACAAAGGGAGACGGGGCCTGTTCGCTTTCCCACACGCCGTCCTCCAGCCGCACCGCCGTCCGCAGCCGCACCCGCAGCCGCACATAGCTGCCTGCCAGATACAGCGCCATGGCCGCCATGCCCACAAGCCACACCACCGCGGCGATGTGGCCCAGGCTCTGCCCCGTCCGGGCCGCCGTCTCCGCTGCCGCCGCACCGGC
>ENA-ORSG01001506-ORSG01001506.1-human-gut-metagenome-genome-assembly--contig:-NODE-1506-length-13738-cov-6.671709_pt1 | contig 13738 bp, 10 predicted proteins | sample MGYA00242189_ERZ509156 | MGnify/ENA primary metagenome ERZ509156 (study PRJEB26280, sample SAMEA2338666) | human gut metagenome | biome: human gut; feature: human-associated habitat; material: faeces...
AAGGAGGAAACCCCATGAAGAAGTTCCTTTCTCTGGTACTGGCTCTGGTGATGACCATGTCTCTGGTCACCGTCTCTGCCGGTGCCAAGGACTTCACCGACAGCACCAAGATTCAGTACACTGAAGCTGTCGACGTGATGTCCGCCGTGAAGGTCATCGATGGTTACGCCGATGGTTCCTTCAATCCCTCCGCCACTTTGACCCGTGGCGCTGCTGCCAAGATCATCTGCAACCTGATCCTTGGCCCCACCACCGCATCCGCTCTGGTGGCTGACGCCGCTCCCTACAAGGACGTTGCTGCCAACCATCCCTTCGCTGGCTACATCGCTTACTGCCAGAAGACCGGCATCATCTCCGGTTATGCTGACGGCACCTTCAAGCCCGCCAACTCCCTGACCGGCTATGCTTTCATGAAGATGCTGCTGGGCGCTCTGGGCTATGACGCTGCCAACGAGGGCTACACCGGCGCCAACTGGTCCATCAACGTTGCCAAGCAGGCCATCTCCATCGGCCTGAATGACGGCCTGAAGGGCGAGTTCAACGGTGTCAAGGCTGTCAACCGTGAGGAAGCCTGCCTGTACGCTTTCAACACCCTGAACGCCACCATGGTCGAGTATGATACCCAGACCATCGTGATCGCCAACGGCACTGTCTCCACCAACAAGGTCTCCAAGGAAATGGCTAACACCGCCCGTACCGAGACCATCAAGGATGACAACAAGATGCAGTTCGCCGAGAAGTACTTCACCAACCTGGAGAAGGAGCCCACCACTGACGATTTCGGCCGTCCCGCTAACAAGTGGACCTACAAGAACACCGACATCGGCACCTATGTGGACTACAGCCTGATGGTTGCTGAGTACACCGATTCTGTTTCCGGCAAGGAAGTCTACAACAAGCTGGGCAAGACCGCTGTTGAGAAGTATGACCTGACCGCTACCATCGACGGCAACGATGCTAAGGACGTTCTGACTACCATCGCTAAGGACAACAAGAACGATGTCGAGGGCACCAACACCGGCGTTCTGACTCAGGTCTTCGTGAACGATGACGAGAAGGAAGCCGCCGTTGTCGAGATCAACACCTATCTGGGCATCGCTAACGGCGATTACAGCGCCAAGAAGGACGAGGTCAGCTTTGATGTTTACGGCCTGAAGAAGACCAATAAGGTCTACGAGAAGGCTAAGGACAATGTGACCATCTCCGTCAGCGGCGAGGACTTCGACGTTTCCAAGGTTGAGGAAGATGACGCTTACCTGTTCACCGTGGCTGCCGGCGAGGTTCAGACTTTTGTTCCCGCTGAGGTTGTGAAGGACACTGAGATCACCTCCTTCAAGCTGAACAAGAACGTCACTGCCGGCGGCACCAAGTACAGCTTCAACGCTGCCGCTTACTATGACAAGGACGTTCTGAACCAGTACACCGATGGTTCCGTCACCAACCTGAAGGACACCACCTACAACATCTATCTGGATACCTACGGCAACCTGATCGGTCTGGAAGAGGTCGACGCTGTTGATAACTATGTGTTCATCGCCGGCGCTGACGCCAGCACTTCCAACCTGTCCACCAAGACCACCGATGCCAACGCCATCTTCCTGGACGGCACCTCCAAGATCATCGAGGTCAGCAAGACCAAGGGTGTCGGCAAGAACGTTGACGGCGCTCTGGTGAACGAGTGGTTCACCTACACCGTGGACAAGAACGGCGTTTACACCCTGAAGGAGATCCCCACCGCTGACACTACCACCAGCTTTACCACTGCTGAGGGCAAGACCGTGAAGGTCGCTCAGTATCACGATGAGACCGATTCTGTCGTGAAGATCGACAAGAAGAACGTCTCTCTGCTGGGTAACAAGAGCACTGACGGCAAGACTGCCTTCAAGTATGTCTACGGCAAGGCCGACTCCGTCTACCTGTCTGTCAACACCGATAAGGTTGCTAAGAGCGTAAATGATGAAGTTGTCATCACCGATGTTGACAGCGTCACCACCGGCGTCAAGAACGCCAGCATCGAGACCAGCCTGATCGCCGCTATCCGTGAAGATGCTGATGCCAACAAGATTACTGATGCTACAACCGCTAAGGCACACACCTCCTACGGCGTGTACACCCTGTACAAGGACAACGGTTATGTGATCGCTGCCGTCGTGATTGGCGATGACGCCGCTTCCACCAAGAACCTGGTTTACGTCAACAGCGACAAGGTCGAGCTGGAGAGCTATGACAAGACTGAGGACGAGTGGACCTGGACCCGCAAGGCCATCAGCGCTCAGGGCAAGGAGATCGAGCTCACCGAGAAGGGTGATTCTCTGAGCCACATCGGCAAGACCGACATGCTGGAAGGCAATTGGTATCAGGTGAAGTACGATGCCAAGGGCAACGTGGTTGACACCGCTCTGGCTTCTGCTAAGCTGACCGCTGGCACCGAGTACATCAAGACCTTCAAGGCCATTGGCAACGCCATCGACAAGGAGGACACCGTCCTGCTGGAGCGTGGCGACATCCAGAAGGATAAGGTTCTGTCCCTGAAGGGCAGCACCCTGTTCGATGACACCGAGGGTACCCGCGGCGTTGTGGTCGATGATGAGACCAACATTGTCTTCATCCAGACCAACGACAACAAGGAGACCACCTCTATCGAGACCGGCGTCAAGGCTCTGGAGAGCGCTCTGAAGAACCTGAACGAGAACGCTACTACTCCCAAGTATGACTATCAGTTCAGCGCCATCATCGAGAACGGCATTGCCACCACCGTGGTCATCAAGGACAACGTTGAGATCGGCTACACTTCCAACGGCAACGTTGGCAGCGGCAAGCTGGAGAGCACTGCTCTCACCAAGGCTGCTGACGGCAAGCTGACCGCTTCTTGGGTTGACGATGGTACGACCTATGTCGGTAAGAAGGTTAACGTGACCTTCTATCAGGTCATCGACGGCAAGTCCTACGAGAAGGAGACCGTTGCTCAGATTGTGGGCGCCGGTACCGAGCACGCCACCACCTCCACCGTTTCTATCAACGAGACCGGCGACTACTACGCTGTGATCGAGGTTGTTGACGGCGCTAAGGTTCTGGCTGAGACTGCCACCAAGACCGTTTCCTTCTCCAAGTAATTGGGAAACAAGATCTGACAACCGCATGAAGCAAGCCCCCGGACGAAAGTCCGGGGGCTTCTTTTCTTAGCTTTTCTGGTAAAAGGCAAGTCCCCAATAGGGGACGCCCTTTTCATTCAGCTGATAAGAGGGCTTCGTGCTGGAAATCTGGAACTGATTGCCCTTCCAGCTGACCAGCATCTGACTTACGTAGGTGGTGCTTCCCGTGTAGTAGATCATAAGGGCGTGGTCATCCCCGCCCCGGACGACCAGATAGGTCTCTGCACCGCAGAGGAAAAAGCCTGCGGGCATTTTCGGAAATGTAACGGTGGTGGGGTTGCTGTCGCCATTTTTGCCAGTGCCTGTGTAGGAGATCATCCCGATCTCGCAGTTTCCCGCCCCCGCCAGCGCCGTTTGCAGCGCCGCCACCGTCTGCTGCACCGTCGCGGCGTCCGCCTTTTCGGCAGTCGCGTCCGCTGCGGCCTTGAGCGTTTCGTCGATCGTCTGAAACGCGGCGTTGAAGTCCTGCATCTTGATCGGATCCTCCTTGACCCATTGCGGAAGTTTGTAATTTGTTGTCGTCTCCATGCTCTTTCCCCCAAATTTTCATAATGTTGGAAAAGGCACCTCACACCCCCCTGAAAATGGGGGATACTGACACATGATTTGCCTTTTCATGATACGCCGTATCATGAAGTAGCGTTGCACACAACGCGGCAAAAAGTTGTACCGCCTCCGGTATTAGAATTCACGATACAACAAATTGCCGCGTTTTGTGCAACGATCGCCGTTGTGCGCGGGAACTTTTTCGGCTATCATACGTCTATAGAAGTATCCGAAAGAAACGAGGACTGACCGATGAAAAACCTCCTTTCCCTCCTGCTCCCCCTCGCGCTGGCCCTTTCGCTGACCGCCTGCGGCGAAAAAAGCGCAGACGAGGCCGCGCGCCAAACCCCGCCAGCACTGACGGTGACAAGTGCAAACGCTTGCAGCGTCACCCTCAAAAGCAGCAGCTACGACTGGACCTACACCCAGGGCCTACAGAGTATGACCGTCATTGCCTGCGGCGCGCACCCGCTGGACGAAAACTGCCGCGATATCACGCCTGTGCTGGAAATGCCCTTTACAGCGTCGGCCGCCTATTTCTACACCGTAACGCTCGATTTCGGCGATAATTCGCCCGATTCCGTCTCGCTGCGGTACTGGAACGACGCGTGCTGGGGCGACACCGAGGCGCAGGCTGAGACGCTTTCGGCGCAGCGGCAGGACGACGGGACATACACCGTCGAGATGATCCCGTCTGTCGGCATCTTCGCCGTCGACGCGCTCTGGGACGGCAGCAGTGCGACCTACACCTTCTGCACGCAGGCGGAGGGGAGCGAAGAGCTCCACCCGGGCGCGGTGCTCAGCATCGGCGAGAGCGAAGACATCCGCAAGATCGACATCTCGTGGCTGAGCGGCGGCGTGAGCGTTCAGGCTGTGGGGCAGACCTCGCAGATCACTGTGCAGGAGGAGGCCACAACGGCGCTGACGGAGGAGGAAAAGCTGGTTTGCGCAGTCGATGGCGACACGCTGCGCATCCGGTTCATGAGCGATGCGCGCAGGGACAGCTTCGAGGGCGAAAAGTTCTTGACGGTCAGTCTGCCGTGGGAGCTGGTCAAGAACGCGCATTTTGAGGAGATCGACATCGAGACCACCAGCGCCTACGCCTACGTGAGCGCCGATGCGCAGAAGATCAAGCTTTCGACCGTCGGCGGCGACGCGCGCGTGATGTGCGCGAACTGCCCGGAGGTGGAGATCGAAACCACGAGCGGCAATGCCGGTGTGGTGGACGGCACGTGGGCAAGGGTCGATATTTCGACGCTCTCCGGCGCGATCGAGCTTGCAGGTGAAGCGGAAAATGCCGAGATCGAAACCGCGAGCGGCAAGGTGGATATCGCCGGCGCGCTCGGCGCGCTGGACTTTGAAAGCGTCAGCGGCAACCTGATTTTGGCTACCGAGCGTGCGCTGCGCCTTGATGCCGAAACGGAGAGCGGCAGCATCTATCTGACCCTTCCCGCGCAGGACGGCTTTACTCTCGACTATGAAACGAAAAGCGGCGCGTTCCGCTCCGCGCTCACCGAGCGCGAAGGAGCGCTCATCACCTGTCTCGACGACCACGCGACGCACTACTCTGTGCCCGCGCTCGACGGCGGCGCGGTGAGCGAGCTTACGATCGAAACGATGAGCGGCGAGGTGACGATTGGAGCCTCTTCCTCGGGCAGCAACTGAAGCGCAAAAAAAGAGAGCGGCAGCGCCGCTCTCTTTTTTTCGTTATTTCTCGTCGATTGCAAGCCACGTCTGGTCGAAGCCGTAGGGGAGCAGCTCCTTGATGTGCAGGTGCTTTTCTTCGTTGTCCTTGTTCAGGCACACGACCTCCATATCGGGGCCGAACTCGTAGAGCACCTGACGGCACGCACCGCAGGGGTAGCAGTAGTCGTCGCTGCGCCCAGCGATGACGATGCGCTTGAAGCGCCGGTGCCCCTCGCTCACGGCCTTGAACGCCGCGGTACGCTCGGCACAGTTCGTCAGGCCGTAGCTCGAATTTTCGATGTTGCAGCCGGTGAAGACAGCGCCGTCCTCACATTCGAGTGCCGCGCCCACGGGGAAGTGGGAATACGGCACATACGCCATGTCCAGCATGGCGACGGCCTTCGCCTTGAGTTCTTCTAACGTTGCCATAATAACGCCTCCTCACCAGTCTACGCCAAGATCAGGACGGACTTGCGTATCCATGATGTCCTCGGCGTTATAGAATTGCAGATAGCGGCTGCGCGAGTGGCGCAGCGTGGTGCCGTCCGGATGCAGACGGTCGCAGATGACGGCGGAAATGTCGGGCTTCACATAGCTGAACGAACTCGTGCCGACGCTCGCGAAGATGCGGAAGCCCTGGCTTTGCAGGTACTTGAAGCGCTCGCCGGTCTGGTGCCAGTCGTCACCGTCGGGACGGCCGCCGTGCGGATAGAACAAAATCTGCGTGGGGCCGACGAGCGAGCCGACCTCGTCCGCCCAGCGCTCGGTGTCGTTGATGACGGTCTGGAGCGGTTTGGTGTCGAGGCGGATGTGGCCCCAGGTGTGGCTGCCGAACGTCCAACCGGTCTCCTTCAAACGCGCTATGACGGGCTTGACGGCCTCGATCTCGCTCGCGCGGTAGGCGTCGAACGCGGGGCGGTCGGGCGAATCTGCCGCGATGTCGCGGTCATCCTGCGTGCGATAGCCTAAAATACCCTGATAGCCCGTCAGCGAGAAGATGGCCTTCGCGCCGTTCAGCGAAAAGTCGGGGTGCTCGTAGACAAACTGGTCGAGAATGGGCGTCGCGTCGAGTTCCTTGGTCAAAAAGGTCTCATTTGTGTACGGATCGGTGCACTGCGCCCAGATCTCGCCGTCCTCGCCGACGACGAGCTTGCTCGTGAAGCCCTCGTCGAGCATATAGGGGTAGTAGTTCACGTCGTCAAAGCTGATGACGAGCGGCTTTTTGCCCTCTGGCAGCATCAGGGTGTTTCGCACCATATGCGTGCCGGACTCGTCCGTCACCTCGCTCCAGACGTCCTCCATCGCGACTAAGATGTGGCCCTTGTCGTACACGGACTGCAAAATTTTGTTGTATTCGTCGACCGTCACCATCCAGTCGTCGAGGCCGTAGCGCTGGTCCTGACTGGCATTGCAGTCGTGGAAGGCCCACTGCGGGTAGGCGATGATCGGGTGGAAAAAGAGGTGTTCCACCACCTGATCCGGCCCCCAGGCCTGCGTGAGCTGGTCCTCGGACCAGTAGTTGCGCACGGCGTCGTAGGGGTCAGTTGTATCGTCAGTATTGTTGTCGGTGTCGCTGCCATTCTCGTCCGTGACGGTCTGATCGTCGCCGTCGGACGGCGTCGTCTTATCGCCGCAGGCAGTCAGCAGCGACAGCACCATCAGCGCGCTGAGCAGCAGTGCAAAAAAGTGTTTCATGTCAAAATCTCCTCTCTCAAAACTGCGCGGTCATTATAGCAGACTTCGCTTCTTTTGACTACGCTTTTCGAGCTTTTGTTCCCATTTGTAACTATTTACCACAAATAATTAAAGCGTCACAGCATTTCGCGTCCGCAGACGCGAAATGATTTCGAATCGTTTTTTGGCGCGACATGCGCGTACCAAAAAACTCTTCTCGCTCCGCGCGTGTCGAAGCCGCCCTTTGGGCGGCAAGGCACGAAGCGGAGTGCAATTCTCAAAAAAGAGGGAGACACGCTGTGTCTCCCTCTTTTTTGAAGAATTAGAAGTCTGCGTTGCCCACGGTGCGGGGATGCAGCTCCACGTCGCGGATGTTGCCGATGCCCGTTAAATACATCACCATGCGCTCGAAGCCGAGGCCGAAGCCCGCGTGACGGCAGGAGCCGTAGCGGCGCAGGTCGCAGTACCACCAGTAGTCCTCGGGATTCATGCCGAGCTCGCGGATGCGCTTTTCGAGCAGCTCGATGCGCTCCTCGCGCTGGCTGCCGCCGATGATCTCGCCGATGCCCGGAACGAGGCAGTCCGCCGCGGCGACGGTCTTGCCGTCGTCGTTGAGGCGCATATAGAACGCCTTGATCTCCTGCGGATAGTCCGTGACGAACACGGGGCGCTTGAAGATCTGCTCGGTGAGGTAACGCTCATGCTCAGTCTGCAGGTCGATGCCCCACTCGACGGGGTAGTCGAACTTCTGGCCGCTCTCCTTTAAGAGCTTGACCGCCTCGGTGTACGTCACGCGGCCAAAGTCGGAACTCTCGACGTGCTGGAGACGCTCCAGCAAACCCTTGTCGACAAAGCTGTTGAAAAACGCAAGATCATCCGGGCAACGCTCCATCACGCGGCGGATGATATGCTTGACCATCGCCTCCATGACCTCAAGGTCGCCGTCGAGGTCGCAGAACGCCATCTCCGGCTCGATCATCCAGAACTCGGCGGCGTGGCGCGCGGTGTTTGAATTCTCGGCGCGGAACGTGGGGCCGAAGGTGTAAACGTCACCGAACGCCATAGCGAAGTTTTCGGCGTTGAGCTGGCCGGAGACGGTCAGGCTCGTCTTCTTGCCGAAAAAGTCCTTGCTGTAATCGACCTTGCCGTCGGGCGTTCTCGGCGGGTTCTCCAGATCCAGCGTCGTGACCTGGAACATCTCGCCCGCGCCCTCGCAGTCAGAGCCGGTGATGATGGGGGTGTTGACGTAGACGAAGCCGCGGCTCTGGAAGAACTCGTGCACGGCGTAGGCCGCCGCGCTTCTCACGCGGAAAGCCGCCGAGAAGAGGTTCGTGCGCGGGCGCAGATGCTGAATGGTGCGCAGATATTCGACGCTGTGGCGCTTTTTCTGCAGGGGATAGTCGGGGGAGGACACGCCCTCGACCTCGATCTCCGTTGCCTTGACTTCGAGCGGCTGCTTGGCCTCGGGCGTCAGCACGACGGTGCCGCGCACGATGAGCGCGGCGCCCACGTTCTGCGCGGCGATCTCCTTATAATTAGAAAGAGAATTCGCATCCATCACGACCTGCAAATTGCGGAAGCACGAGCCGTCGTTCAGCTCGATGAATCCGAAGGTCTTCATATCGCGGATGGTCTTCGCCCAGCCGCATACGGTGACGCTTGCGCCGCCGTATTGCTCTTTGTCGGCGAAGAGCGCGGCAATTCTCACTCGTTCCATAATAATTTTCCTTCCTTTTGTGGGTTTTCACGGGATAATAGAGGTATTATATGCCACTTCCCGTGCAAATTCAAGCCCCGCTTTATATTGACTTTTGACAAGTTGTATGTTATGATACAATCTTACCTCAAAAGGTAAACGTGAAACTTTCACCTATTACTTTACAGGAGGATTTTAACGATGAACAAGTATCTGGATATCGCCCCCGAGGTTGCCGAGGCCCTTGCCGCCGGTAAGCCCGTCGTGGCGCTCGAATCCACCATCATTTCCCACGGCATGCCCTATCCCCAGAACGTGGAGACCGCGCTCAAGGTCGAGAGCATCATCCGCGAATGCGGCGCCGTCCCCGCGACCATCGCCATCATCGGCGGCCGCTTGAAGGCGGGCCTTTCCAAGGAAGAGATCGACTACCTCGGCAAGACCGGCGCTGGCATCCCGAAGGCTTCCCGCCGCGACCTGCCCGTGCTCGTCGCGCAGGGCAAGGACGGCGCGTGCACCGTCACCACCACGATGATGATCGCCGACATGGCGGGCATCCGCGTGTTCGCCACCGGCGGCATCGGCGGCGTGCACCGCGGCGCGCAGGAGACGTTCGACATCTCCGCTGACCTCGAAGAGCTGGCCAACACCTCCGTCATGGTCGTGTGCGCGGGCGCGAAGTCCATTCTCGACCTCGGATTGACGCTCGAATATCTCGAGACCCACGGCGTGACCGTCATCGGCTACGGCACGAGCGAACTGCCTGCGTTCTACACGCGCAAGTCCGGCTTTGGCGTCGACTACGAGCTCGACACGCCCGAGCAGCTGGCCAAGGCGTTCCACGTCAAGCGCGAGCTGGGTCTGCGCGGCGGCTTACTCGTCACGAACCCGATTCCCGAAGAGTACTCCATGGACAAGGAAGTCATCGACAAGGCCATTGCCGAGGCCGTGGAGGACGCGAAGAAGGACGGCATCCACGGCAAGGCCACGACGCCGTATCTGCTCGCCAAGATCAAGGACCTGACCGGCGGCGACAGCCTGGATTCCAACATCCAGCTCGTGTTCAACAACGCGCGCCTCGGCGCGGCGGCGGCTGTGGAGCTCAGCAAGCTCGAAAAGTGAGATACTTTGTCATCTATCTCGCCGCGATCAATATTCTGACGTTCTGCGTCTACGGCGCAGACAAGCGCCGCGCCAAAATTCAGGGCGCGCGGCGCGTACCCGAAAAGACTCTATTTGCACTCGCGCTGCTGCTCGGCAGCGCGGGTGCTCTTTTCGCAATGAGGGTCTTTCACCACAAGACGCGGCACTGGTACTTCAAGTTCGGCATTCCGGCGATCTTACTTGCGCAGATCGCAGCGGGGGTGTTCGTGTATGTGCGGTTTTTCGCGGCGTAAAAAATTTTTGGGAAATTTTCGGGTTTTGTGAAACAAAACAGACGTTTCTTGCGTCTAATCAATGAAGCAAAGGGAAACTGGGCGAAGAGGGAAGATAAAGAATTTATGAATTTTCCATTTTCCTGTTCCCTTATTTCCCGCGGCATGGTAAAATGTATGTGTATGAGAAAGGCTCTGTGCGCGCGGAGCCGACAACAACAAACACGAAAGGATGAAGATCACATGAAAAAATTTCTCTCCTTGCTATTGGCTCTGACCATGGTGTTGAGCCTCGTCGTCGTGCCTGCAAGGGCGGCTGATGGTGATGAGGCCACAATTGCAGCCGCATCTTCAAGTATTGTACGCGGAGCAAGTACTTCTGTGCTGGTTACAGCTCCTACTACTGAAGGGCATTCTATTAAACTCGGCTCTGGAAGTTGGCGCAGCAACGACACCTCTATTGTCACGGTTGTTGATAACGATAGTGGTGCTACAGTTACCGGCGTTAAAGCAGGTACGACTAAAGTTGTATTCAGCTATACGCTTGTAACTACTGGTGACAACTCGACTACAACAGAAGAGGCCAAAACCGCAGAGGTTTCCATTACGGTTACGGATAGCATTGTCCCGTCTGATGTTGCATCTGTCACCTTTAATGGCCGTACTTACAATAACACCAACAGCGGATGCACGGTGTATTACCTTTCTTCTGAAATTAGTAAACTGGGCACAAAAGACGGCAACTGGTCTATTACCTCTTCTACGGTCACTTTAACGAGCGTTTCTTACAATGAGCAGAGCCACAAGGCAACGCTTAGCCTGTCTAAAGCTCAGGGTGAGGGTCAACAGCCGCTTACCGGCAGTCTTGAGGTTACCTGCACACAGGCTACTGTTCCTAACGATAAGATTACCGTTAGAACTACTGCTGATTCCGATGGAAAGTACCGCGCTGGCACGGAGTTAACCCTTTCTGTTCACGACAGCAGCAACAAGAATAGCCAGAACGTCCGTTACGTTTGGAGCGCAACCAAGGATGGCACGGCGCTCCCCTCTGTGACGGTTTCCAGTGCAAACAAATGGACGCCGAGCGCAGCGGGCAAGTACATCCTTACCCGCACCGTGTATGAGGGAACTGCTGAAAAAGCAAACGAAGTAGGCACGCAGACGTCTAACGCGATTGAAGTTAAGGAAGATAATTATAAAACTACCGTTACTGCACCCCTCACTTCTTTAAGCGTAGCGGCTAATTCAACAGCAATTCCGTATTCGTTTGTCTTTAAAGACTACCGCAGTTCGACTGCCGGTGTCATTGTTCCTTTAGACAGCACAAGTGTTACATGGAGCGTTTCCGGTGGAAATGCCAAGTTCCAAAACAACAGTACCACCTATACTGCTCCGGGAACAACACTTGGAACAGCTAATGCGATTCTCACTCCCGGCACGACGGCCGCGGCCAATATTACGGTCACAGCAACGTTCACTTATCAGAACAAGACCTATACAGTTAGCTTCCCCAACCTCAGCATTATCAGCCTGACGGCTAAGCTGAACGCGACTTATTATGGCGCCGGCAGCAACTATACCAGTTCCTCTCTGGCGTACTATGCAGATTCCGCCATTAAGAGCTATTCCTATGCGCAGCTCGCTAGCGGAGAGTCTGTCTCGTCTGTGCTGATCGATACCATCGGTATGAACAGCAACGGTCTCGGCCAGTTCAGCAACGTCAGTTCTGCATCGATCACCTTTACCCCGTATGTCAACAGCTTCGGCAAGGCTACCTTTACCGGCACGGCTGTGACCAACAAGAACAACCGCTTTGCGATCACATTCTCGATTCCCGTTACGCCCGTGCCCGTGAACAGCTTCGACAGCCAGACTGCCGAGCCGATCAGCACCAGTTCTGTCAACACGAGCTATAAGGTGTCTGCTCCCTCCGGCTACACCAAGTTCTATGTTCTCGGCAACAGCAGCAATCTGAGCACCAATCAGACGATTGATTATTCTCAGTACAGCGCAGCGCAGCTGAACAGCATGGGCTACACCAGTAGCACGCTGCCTAGCACCTATTTCGGCACGAGCGGCCAGTGCACGCTGTATGTCATCGCTTGGAATGACTCTACCAGTTACACGAGCTACAGCAGATATTACTGTGGCCCGATGACCGTTACCCAGACCAACTACAACATTCAGTACAACGGTGTGGCCGGTGAGAATGTCCAGTTCGCGCAGAGCGACTTCAACGACTTCATGAACAAGGTCGCTGAGGCCCGCGGCGACGCCAGCAAGACCAAGTCCTATCCCTATGTCACCTTCGATTATGTGACCTTCTCCCTGCCCACCACCGCGCAGGGCACGCTGTACTATGGCGGCACCGCCATGTCCACCAGCAATTCCTCCGGCGCGTTCAACCGCAATACCAAGGTCACCAACCTCGATAGCGTGACGTTCGTCCCCAACGCCAAGTCCACCGCGAAGACCATCACGCTGAACTTCACCCTGTACGCGACCCGCTATTCCAGTTCCTCCACGAGTCGCGGCACGACCGTGAGCTACTCCGGCAGCGTCGTCGTCAACCTCGTGCGCGAGGACATCAAGTACACCGTCTCTCAGGGCGACAGCGTCCGCTTCGACGAGAGCGACTTCCTCAGCTACCTGCGCTCCACCAAGGGCTACAGCAGCAACTACACCATCGACTACGTGACCTTTGACCAGAGCGCCGTCTCCGCCGTCAACGAGGGCTCGCTCTACACCTACTACAACGGCTACAACTACGGCGGCTCCATCAAGACGACTGACAAGTTCTACTACAGCGCCACCGCCAGCCAGAACGCGCTCAGCGACGTCGCGTTCCTTGCCAGCCGCTACGCCAAGACCGGCGAGACCGTCTACATCCCGTTCACCATCTACGCCCGCTACGGCTCGACCGGCACCGGCACCCGCCAGCTCACCGGCACCGTGGCCATCAAGATCGGCCAGACGATGAACTTCATCGACGTCAAGACCACCGACTACTTCTACAACTCCGTTAAGTGGGCCGTCGGCAAGAACATCACCAACGGCACGTCCAGCACCACCTTCTCCCCGTACAAGTCCTGCACCCGTGCCGAGATCGTGACGTTCCTGTGGCGTGCCGCCGGCAGCCCGGAGCCGACCATCACCCGCAACCCGTTCCGTGATGTCAACGCCGTCACGCACTCGAGCTACTACAAGGCCATCCTGTGGGCCAGCCAGAAGGGCATCACCTCCGGCACCAGCGCCACGGCGTTCTCCCCCGATCAGGTCTGCACCCGTGCCCAGATCGTGACCTTCCTGTACCGCTACGCGGGCCAGCCCAGCGGCTACTACTCCAACCCGTTCAAGGATGTGGGCGCCACGAGCGAGGCGAGCTACTACAACGCCATCCTCTGGGCCGTCGGCAAGGGTATCACCACCGGCACCAGCGCCACGACGTTCTCCCCGTATGCTTCCTGCAACCGCGCCGAGGCCGTGACGTTCCTGTATCGTTACACCAACGGACTATAAAACCTAAAAAATGCGTCCAGCGAAAGCTGGACGCATTTTTTATTCCTTGCAGGCCGCTGCGCGCATAAATCAACCGCCGCAGGCGG
>ENA-ORSG01001535-ORSG01001535.1-human-gut-metagenome-genome-assembly--contig:-NODE-1535-length-13442-cov-3.121461_pt1 | contig 13442 bp, 8 predicted proteins | sample MGYA00242189_ERZ509156 | MGnify/ENA primary metagenome ERZ509156 (study PRJEB26280, sample SAMEA2338666) | human gut metagenome | biome: human gut; feature: human-associated habitat; material: faeces...
CGATGTCCTTCACGGTGATGATGCCTTCCAGCTTGCGGTTGGCATCCACGACGGGGAAGCCGGAATAGCCTTGGTCCATCATGATCTGGTGGACTTCCTCCAGCGTCATGTCCTTGTTGACCGTGACGGGGTTCGGGATGACCGCGTTTTCAAAACGCTTCACGCGGGAAACCATGGCCGCCTGGATGTCAATGGGGTTGTTGCGGTGGATGACGGCCAGGCCGCCTTCCCGCGCCAGGGCAATCGCCAGTTCCGATTCGGAAACGGTATCCATGGCCGCGGACAACACGGGGATTTTCATGTCAAAGCCGGGAACAAGCTGGGAACTGATGTCCGCGTCGCCGGGAAGAATCGCGCTCAGGCGGGGCAGCAGGAGCACGTCATCAAAACTTAATCCAAGAGGGAAATCTGCCATGCGATAATCTACAGCCGGACAACCTCTGACGCAAGCCGAAACACAGGAGAATCTTATTTTTGAATGAGCGGCGCAGTTTCTTTCTTTGCCCCATGCCATATTCGCGGGGGTTTCCGTTTCCCATGCAGAAACTCTTCCCTCTTGAAATGGGGAGGCCGCCTGCCTATCCTGAAAAAAGAAATGACGTCCATGAATGCTCCCGAACCTTACCGAGTCCTGTTTGTCTGTCTGGGCAACATCTGCCGCTCTCCTGCCGCGGAAATCATTTTCAAAAAAATGGTCGCAGAACAAGGTCTGGAACATTTGATTGAGAGCGATTCCGCTGGAATGATCGGTTACCATCGGGGCTGCCCTCCGGATAGCCGGATGCTGACGGCGCTGAAAAAATACGGATATGAGGATCCGGGGCTTAAGTCGCGCCCCGTGCGGAAAGAGGATTTGGAACAATTTGACCTGATTGTGGGAATGGACCGTGAAAATCTGCGGGATTTGAAACGGTTGGATAAAAAGGGACAGTGGGCAAGCAAGATAGCGCCCATGTGTTTTTTCACGACTCGTTTTCCGGATGAAGAAGTGCCGGATCCCTATTATGGGGGGCAGGAAGGCTTTGAATATGTGGTAAAACTGCTTCAGGACGGTTGCGGCAATCTGCTGGAGCGTTTGAAGGAGCAGCTTTCCTTGTAAAATTCAAGCGTGGTGGCTGGGAAAGTGGTGGTTTATCCTGCTTTCTTTCCATTCAGACATGCCGAGGTTGCTGAACATGCCCGAAGGCGATAACCGTTTTTATGGATTTTGGATTTCTTTTCCAATTCAGGGAGATCATGCTTTTTTCGTTGAAGAGTTCATGAATCCATGTTAAATGAAAAATTGCTGTGTTTCATGGCGCGCAGTTAAAGGCCATTTGGATATGTTGCTTCCGGAATTTTCCATATGGGCCAGGGTTTTCCATTCGGAAGCGCAGAGAAGAAATTTTTACCATTTATTGAACCACGGCTGAGACCAGGGGGCATCCCGTGTTGGACGTGTTGAAACAGGAGGTTTTTTTGTTATGGATAAGGAACGGATAAAAATTATTGCAGTTTTTCCAAGATTGGGATGATGCAATGTTTGCGTTTCAATAGCTAATCCGATTCAAACCATGAAAGAACAATCCTTTGATAACGATGTCAATTCCCTGACGGGCATGAGCAATTCCAATAGCGGAGCTCCCTCCGCGATCGACGAACAAGCGCCAACGGACGCTTTTGAAAGAAGCTGGGACTGGGATTTTGAAGTCAGGGAGCTGGGGCCTGATGAAACGGCCGAATGCAAGGTGACCATGGGCGCCGACGATCTGGCTAACTTGACCGTGGATGGAGAAGAACGGCTGGACATCGGCCCGCGCGGACAGTACGGAGGCGGCAGTTACGAGCCGCAGACGGCTTCTTTCAGCATTGAGCCCGGAATGCATCGGGCGCATGTGGACTATAGCAATATTTCCATTCCCAATGCCAATAACAACATTGCCAAATTCTCCTTTGACCTGAAGGTGGAAATTACCAACCGGCAAACGGGTTCTTCTTCTTCCTATGTGCCCCCGGAGGCGGAAACGGAGCCAGTGGACAACAACGACGAGGGCGACGATGATCCATGCGGAGGCTCCAGCAGCGGAAGCAGCAGTTCTCCCAACAGCAGTTCCAGCAATCCATGCCCTAATGGCGACAACGGCGGGGATGAGGATGAGACTGATCCGGACAATCCTTTTTCCCCGGATGACTGCATGGACAACCGGGGCGGTTCCCCCAGCGCGTCTGCCGTGCGCAGCCTGGTTTCCTCCGCATCCGCATATGGAAGGTTCTCTTCCGCAGGCAAACGGGTAACTGCCCAGACGCGGAAAACCAGCATGGTATGGCGCACCAGCTTCGGTTCCTTCCGCGGTATGGAAGGCGTGCCGTACGGGATGCTGGAAATTGTGGCTTATCACTTCTCTTCCAGGTTGTGGACGCCCGCAGCCCTGCAATACTTGCATCCCATGGCCAGCTGTATTCTGCCCCCTTCCGGTCGGGAGTTGGGGGCTGACATGGCATTCCAGATCCGGAACGGAGGCACCCGCGCCAACTATTACTGCTATGCCGGCGCGGCTAGTGCAGGCCCCATCGGCGGCTCGCGGAAAAGGACGGGTTCCGTTTCCATGGCGTATGCCGCGGCAGAGGGGCGTGCTGTCTCGGCTTCCGCCAGCGCGGCGGAAATGAGGGTCAGCAACGCCGGGGGCAATACAGTCATCTACGGCGGTTCTTCCGTTTCCGCTTTGGGCGCGGCCTCCGGCTACCGGACCAGGCTGGGTTCTTCATGGACGGCTCAGGATTTTGCCAATTACCTGGACATCGTCCGAAGCGCAGATGATGTCATCTGCCAGGTCTGGAACCTGTGGGACGGTCTGGCCAATATTGAGAACGTGACGGATACGGGCTATGTGATCGCCTTTTATCTGCCCGAGCAGGTGGGGGCCAAAAACGTTTCCACCGGTCTTTACGCCGTTACGGGGACGCCTTTTAAAACCTTCACCATTGAGGGCAATGCGGAGACCAGCAAGCTCACCGTCACGGAGCAGGCGGAAGGGCGCGAGCCTTACGTCACCCGCTACTGGCAGGGAACGGGAGGGGCCTGGTGCATGTCCCAGGGGGAAGGGGAAGACGCGATTTACACGATCCGTGAAAGGCAGGAGGTGTCTTCGGGGATTTGGAAACTCTTCACTACCGTGCAGCGCGGGGAAAACGGCGCTCCTATTTCCCGGGTGTGCGAAACCTATGAACAGGGCCGCAGCGGCAACCTGTGCACCAGCCGTATTGAGGCTTATGGAACCGACTATGCCCGTGAAACGACTTACGCTTATAACGCCGCGGGCAAACTGATCCGGGAGACGGCCCCCGACGGAAGTGAAAAGACCTGGTCTTACGACGCCTTCGGGCGTGAAACCGTCCGGATGGAACCCTGGGCGGGCGGGGGAAGGAAGGGCACCTACACCTATTACCGCTGCTCCGACCATGCCGATCCGGATATTGCGCACCAGTACGTGGTGCTCACGATGAACGCTGCCCGGCTGACGGATACGCATTACGCCTATACGGAAGCCAACCATGTGCGCCGTGTGGAAAAACGCACCACGGCGTTGGGCGCGGAGGGAGAGCAGCTGGAAGTGACGGAAACGTGGCTGCCGGCGGCGCCCAACGAATACGCCCGGGGGAGGCTGAAGATGAAGCAGTCCGCCAGCGGCGTGCAGACGGTCTATGGCTATGAGGCGGCCAGCCAGTACGGCGCCCTCTACAGGGAGACCAGGGAAACGCAGATAGCGGGGCAGGCCGTGCCGGGGCACAGCACGAGGAAAGTCACGTACGTTTCCGCTCAGGGAAATAACACGCGCGTTGAGAAATACGCCTTGCTGACGGATGGAACCTGGACGCTGACGGATACGGCGGATTACGAATACGACAGGGAAAACCGGTGGATTAAGCGTACGCGCGGCAACGGCAGGGTGACGGAACGGGAGATGATGTGCTGCGGCCCCTTGTGGGAAAAGGATGAAGACGGCATCATGACTACTTACTCCTACAATACGGCGCGCCAGCTGGTGGAAGTCAGCCGGTCGGAAGTCACGGACGGAGAAACAATCGTCACGCCTGAAACCATCGTCAGCTACACGCGGGACGCCTTCGGCAGAATCCTGCAAACGCGCCGGGACGTCGGCCCCATGACGACGATGGAAAGCAGGGCTTACGATTTGCTGGGGCAACTGGTGCAGGAAACGGACGTATTAGGAAGGAGCAGTACGCGTGCCTACAGTGCGGACGGCCTGACGGAAACCGTCACCACGCCGACGGGCGCGACGCTCGTCACTATCCGCCATGCGGACGGGACCGTGCTGGAACAGAGCGGCACGGGGCAGAGGCATCTCCTCTACCGTACGGAATACTCCGCGGAAGGCGTGGTCCGTTCCACGCTGCTTCCCCGGGCGGAGGGAGAACCGGCGCTGGTGGAACAAACCGTCACGGACGGCAGGGGCAACATGGTGCGCGTCTCCCGGGCGAACGCCAACGGCGGCCTTATTCATGACCGGCGCGCTTTTGATCTGAACAACAGGCTTTTGCGGCAGCAGGTGGATGGAATGGCTCCGTTGCTTTATGACTATGACCCGTTTGGCAATATCGTCAAAACCACGCTCAAACTGGCCGAAAACCCCACATCCGCCAACTCCCTCGTCACGGAGTACGCCTATGCCCGCCGGCAGCGGGAAGACGGCGTGTACCGGGTAACCACAGTCACGCGCTGCAACAGCCAGGGAACAACATATGCGGAAAGAACGGCCGAACTGGTTTCCTTCCTGTCCCCCTCGCTGGCCGGAAAAAACATCTCCACTGATCCGCGGGGCAATGAAACCCTGCAATGGACGGAATACGCGGCTCCGGCCAGACGGACGGTAAAAACGCAGTCCCCGGCTTCTTCCGTCATTGCGGAAACTGTCGTCATAGACGGTTACGCCGTATCCCGGAAAGACCATGCGGGAGTTCTGACCGCCTCTTCCCGCGCTTATACGGCCAGCGGCAGCACGGAGACTTATACGGACGCCCGCGGCAATGCCGCCGTTACCGTCTTTGACATCGCCGGCCGTGAAACAGCCAGGACGGACGCCGCCGGCAATACGACCGCCATCCAGTACGACCCGTCCACGGCTTCCCCCTCCTGCGTCACGGATGCTTTGGGCAACACGGCCTGCTACGCTTACGACCCGCGGGGACGCAAAACCGCCGAATATGGTACGGCTCTTCAGCCCTCCGTCTTTGGCTACGATGATGCGGACAGGCTGGTATCCCTCATGACGTTCCGCGTTCCGGGGGAAACCATCGCTGCCGATCCGCGGGAACGGACGGACGGGGACGTGACGGCGTGGAGCTATGACGACGCCTCCGGCCTGATGACGGCTAAAACCTATGCCGACGGCCATGGGGAAAGCTACTCTTACGATGACTGGAACAGGCTGGCGGTTAAACGACAGGCCCGGACGGTGGACGGGCAGGGAACGCCTCTGGCGACTTCTTATGCCTACGATTCGCAGACGGGCAACCTGGTCTCCGTCACTCACAACGACGCGACTCCTTCCATCACCTGCACCTACAATCACCTTAACCTGCTCACGCAGGTCACGGACGATTCCGGCACGAGGACGCTGGCTTACAACCAATATAATGAAGCGGAATCGGAAACTGCGGCAGGGCTGGCGGCAAGCGCGCTCAACTATCTGCGCGACGGTCTGGGGCGGCCTTCGGGTTACAGTCTGCATTACGGGGAGGGCGTTGTCCAGCAGACGTCCTGGGAATATGACGGTTGCGGACGTCTTTCTACGGTTTCGCTCAATAACGGCGCCGATCCCTTCGTCTATGGTTACCACGCCGTCAACGGACTGCTGGAAACGCTTGATTACCCCAATACCCTCCGGAGATGGTACACCCGGGAAGAAAAACGGGATCTGCTGACCAGAATCGACTATATGCGTCCCGGCAGCGTCAACTACCCGGCCAAAACCGACTACGCCTATGACGCGCTGGGGCGGCCCACGGAAAAGAAGGATTACTTCAATACCCCTGCTCCTGACCTGACGCATAGCTACAGCTACAACGGCCGCGGCGAACTGGCCGCCGACGCGATGAGCCGGGGAGGAACATATTCCTATGTGTATGACAACATCGGCAACCGCGTCACCTCCCGGGAAGGTTCGGGCGCGTCAGCGGCGGCGTACACGGCCAACAGCCTGAACCAGTACACGGCCATCACCCGGGAGGAAGAAGCGCCTTTCGCGCCTGGCTATGATGCCGACGGCAACCAGACGAAGATTCAAACGTCCACAGGAGAATGGGAAGTTTCTTATAATGCCCTGAACCAGGCGGCAAGGTTCATTCAGGGGAACAGGCGGGTGGAGTGCCGCTATGACTATCTGAACAGGCGGATTGAGAAAGCCGTCTATGAAGGAGAAGTCCTGATGTCGAAGAAACGGTTCATCTATCACGGCTACCTGCAAATCGCGGAACTGGACGCCGCCGACGCGACGGAAACAGCAATGCCCGTACTGCGGAAAACCTATCTGTGGGATCCGCTGGAACCGGTGGCCACGCGCATCCTGTCCATGAGCCTCTTTGATGAAACGGGAACCTGGGCGGAAGACCTGTACTATACGCACGACCTGTTGAAAAACGCTACGGCGCTCTTCGGCATCCGAGCGGGACGCCGCGCCTTGTACGAATACGGCCCGTATGGAAATATTCTCAGGATGGAAGGGAATGCCGCAGAGGACAATCCGTTCCGGTTCTCCAGCGAATACGCTGATGACGAACTGGGGCTGGTTTACTACAATTACCGCTATTATAATCCCCAAAATGGCAGGTGGATAAGCAGGGATCCTGTTATAGAGAAACAGCGAGATAATGTTTATACATATGCGTATAACACCCCTTCTATTTTGATCGATGCGCGAGGGCAATTCGCGTTTGCGATTGCTCTATTTAATCCTATAGGAGTGGCGGTAGTAGCGGCGGCGGCAGTAGTTGTAGCTGTTGCGACGGTGGTGGTAGTTGCTGAAAAAGTAATAGATGAAATAAACTCGGATACTGCAGATAAAGCAGTTCCAGAAACAGCTCCAATAGCAATTCCTCAAAAACCTAAATATGGGAATTGTTCAAAACGGAGACATAGTGAATTAAATAAAGAGGTTGGTCGTAAATGCAAAGGTCCATCAATGCATTGTAAAAACAAAAATATTTGTAAAGATGAAATAGAAAGAAATATAAAAAGATTTCAAGATTGTATTGATGCAAGAACAAAAATAAATAATGAGTGTTTCAATGGTGGAGATAATGCACATAATGATGAAATTGAGCGCGCTTTAGCGGGTAAAAAACGTTGCCAAGATAAACTCAATCAATTATTATAAAAATTTCCACAGTCAAAAAATTCATAAAATTAAATTTTTATCTATCGTGAATACTAATTTCCTATCCTATCAATCCTTTATTGATGCAATGAAGGTTATATATCCTGTATTTCCGCTTCCGAATAATAAACAATTCGAAATATGCATTGATTTGATCAAATCAGAATCTTTTGCGTTACCTGCAATTGAATTTTGTGAATATGTTCATATTCATAAAATAAATTGGTTAAAATGCTCGTGGGAACATGATTTAATGCCACTTGAATACGATACAACAATTTTGCCGAATTATATATTTTCGACATCTTTTCTTAGATATTATTTCCCGGCATGTTTAAATTTAACTATCAAATATTTTTTTGGGGATTATCATAAATATGAAGTTGGGAATATCGATTCATTTGTAGAACATACAATTGATGCTGTTATTGAAAATTATAAGGATTTGAATGAAAGTGAAAGAACGTTGTTGGGAAGAATATTAAAGCTAATAGAAAAAAATCCATTTTACGATTATAAAAATGAATGCATAAAATTAAAAGATAAAATTATGAATAATTAGATATAATAATTCGGAATTGTTTACTTTAGTCTTGTTTTATTGATTTTTTCGGATCAATTTATTGATTGTCAATAGTTAAAGTGTTCTGAAAACCTTACGGCAAGACTATTCCATGCAGTTCCGGGGAAATATCATTCAGGCATGAATTAATTAATGACATATTCTCTCTACATCATTGGATTTCCTTCACTTTACGGCGGTGCGGGGACCGAGCTTTATCACCAGATTAAGGTTTGGAAGCAGATGGGGGTGGAGATGCATCTTATTCCCACCCAGAAAAATGCACACGGCGCCGGGCTTTATCCGGAGATGGTGAAATTGGGTGTTACGGTGCATGAAGGCTATGATTGGGAGGCCATTCCGGCAGGGGCTCCCGTCATCAGTTTTTGTAATGAAGAGTTTCTGGCTGCTCTCCCGAAGATACGAAAACGGACGGGAAGGACAGTTTTCGTCAATTGCATGACCTGGCTTTTCGGCAGGGAAAAGGAAGCCATGAGGCGGGGAGATATTTCCCTGTTTCTTTATCAAAATAGCAACGTAATGGGAAACGTCATGCCTCGCCTGAGGGCTTTAAATCCCGACCCGGCCATCCGGTTCATGACGTTTAGGCCGTATTTTGATGCGGCAGATTTTCCTTTTGCTGCAGGGCGTTCCACGGACTGGTTTGGAGCCGGACACATTTCCCGGCAGGATGAAGATAAGTTCAGCAAGGATACGTGGCATATTTACGAGCATTTTGCTTCTCCTGTCCGGAAGAAGGGCACTTTTCTCGGTTTTGACCGGCGGAGCGAGGCGAAGACCGGCAGGCCTCCCGATTGGGTGGAGACTTTCCATGATCAAAAGTCTTTGTCCCAACAGGAGTTTTACCGGCGCTGCCACATCGTTTTGCAGCCCACCGATACGACGGAGAATTGGCCGCGTGTGGGTTTTGAGGCCATGGCAAGCGGGAGTGTGCTTGTTGTGGACAGGCGCGGGGGGTGGGAACAAATGGTGGAACACGGGAAGACCGGATGGCTGTGCGAATGCCCCGGTGATTTCATCACGTACGCCACTAAGATGGCTTGGGAGCCCCACTACCGGGAAGACATGGCCGCTGCCGCCCGTGAGCGGGGCATGGCCCTGGGCGGCCAGGAAGCTTCCATGGAAAGCTGGCAGGAGGTGTTTGAGGCAATCAGCCGGATACCGGATTCGTGAAGTGCCGCTTTTGCTCTGACCGGAATGCGAACCGTTTCTTCCCTGCGGGTCAGATGAGCCATGTGCCGTATTGGCGGAGGTTCTTCTGCCTGTGCATGCTGTAGGCGATAATGTATTTGAGGAGGTCTGCCTGGGAGTAACCGTGTTCCGCGGCCGCCAGGCAAATGGAGCCGCTTTTGCCCAGGTGGCAGCAGATGTTCATTTCCAGAATGCGCCGTTCTCCCGTCTCGAAGTCGATTCTATAGTCGATGCGGAAATAGTCCATCGGCCCCAGAGCGCTCCAGATTTTCCGGACGTCACAGGCGATGTCCTGCTCCATATCCTGAACGGAGACCAGTTGGTAGCCCAGATGGTCGTGCAGTTTCAGGTCTTCCGTGATGATGCTGCCCGGTTTGTCGGATTTCGGCTGCACATATCCCAGGATGACGGGGTTTTCCCCGCCCAGTACGGGAACGGTGACGTCAATGCCTTCGCAGTATTGTTCCACGAGCACTTCGTGCCCTTCTTCCATCAGGCGCCGGGCGCATGAGTCCACGGCTTTCCAGGAGCTGCAGATGCTGTCTTCCCGGATGCCGTCTGAAGCGGCTCCAAAACGCTTTTTGACAAAATAGGGGCCTGGGAAAGGGGCCTGGGCCGGAATACCTTTTTCTCCGGAAAGTCCAATGCCTTCCGGAACGTTCAATTCCAGGGAGCGGAATACCATTTTGGTCAGCAATTTGTCTTCCGCTATGGCGCGGATGTTGGGAGGGGCGCCCAGGTAGGGAATCTGAATGAATTCGCAGTAGGAAGAAATGAATATTTCAGGTCTGGACATGGCGAACCTGTTCATCAGGGAGAATACATAGTCCACGTTTCCCTTGGCGAATTGGACGGAATAGGGTTTGGAGGAGGAGACGACGTCATAGCCTATGTCCTGGATGGCTTTATAAATGTTGTAGTGGTACTGAGGGTAGCCTCCATTGCCTGTGTAGGGTTTTTTGGAGAAATCGGGAGCGTCGGGGGCATATGGAGCCAGGAACATGATCCTTGCCGGCTTGCCATATTGATTGAGTTGGATGTCTGGTATTTCAAACATGGCTTATGGCTATTACGTGTAATGTTTCTTGGATTATGGAATGGGCCGCCATGTTCAAATAATATAAAAAAGAAGGGACGGCATAGCCGTCCCCGGAGGTGGTGGAATAGAAGAGGGAGAACTTCTTCCTTATTTTCTGGACATTCCCCTGGCGACGCGCTGAACATATTGTTCCATGGCCGGAAGTTCCTGTTCAATGCATTCCACCAGTTTGAGCTGCGTACGGCAGCGGATGAGATTGTGGTTCGGCCGTGAGACCTTGAAGTATGGGTCGCCTTCCAGATAGTCCGTCAGGAAACGGATGCCGATTTCCAGCGTGATGAGTTTTCCTGAGAAGGCAAGCTGGTCTATTTCCGCCTGGGTCAGGAAACCGTGGGCAGCAGACAGATACCCTTCTACAATGGATTGGAACATGGGCATGCGCATGCGCACCTTGTCCAGGTCTTCTTCGTCTTCTTCCGTAGGCGGAGTGACGGTGCGCACCATATCTCCGAAGTCGTACAACACCAGGCCGGGCATGACCGTATCCAGGTCAATGACGCAGACGGCGTGGTCTGTGTCCTCATCCAGCATGACATTGTTGATTTTGGTGTCGTTATGAGTGATGCGGGTAGGAAGCACGCCTCTTTCCTGGAGATTCAGCAACCGATCCACATCCTGCTCACGGGCTTTAATGAATTCCAATTCAGGCAGACAGGTGGAAAGACGCCCCTGCGGATCCAGTTCCGCCACTTCCATCAGGCGGTTGAAGCGGTTCCGGGTATGATGGAATCCGGGTATGGTTTCCACGATGTCGTCCGGGTTCATGTCACTGATCAAATCCTGGAAGGAGCCAAAGGCAAATCCCGCCTGGTAGGCCTGGCGGGTGTTTTCCACCACGTCGTAGGTGTGCGTGCCGGCCAGGTAGTTGTAACAGCGCCAGATGCCGTCGCCGGGGATGTCAATGTAGTTGCGTCCTCCCCGGGCCGGGTAGAGGTTGAGGGTTTGGCCGGCGGAATCTTTCAGGCGGCGCAGGACTTTCCAGTTGATGTGACGCGTGACTTTTTCCACATTGCGCATGACGGCTTTGGGGTCTTTGAAGACGTAATCGTTGATGCGCTGGAGGATATAGGAATCTTCCGTCCCGTCGCTTTTACGGTAGGTGGCCTTGTAAGTGGTGTTGATGTGCCCGCTGGGGATTTCCTTCCCGGTGACGAATTCCCCTTCAATGGCGAAGAGGTCTCCAATTCCGGCGATACGGCACAGAAGCTGGTCGGGAGCTGTCGTTACGGAGAGAGGGGCTGTCATGTCAAAGGTTGAAAGAAAGTTGAATGAATAAGTTAACGGATGAATTTATAACCTACAAGCTCATCAAGCCTGTTCCTGAGCCGGGAAATACCGTCTCCATTGAGCGCGGAAATGGGGATGACGTCCACTTTCGGGAAACGCATGCGGAAGTTAACCAGATTTTCTTCCGCTCCTTCCAGGTCCATTTTGTTGGCGACGACGAACCAGGGCTGTTTGGCCAGGTCTTCGCTGTACAGTTTAATTTCCGTGCGGAGATTCTGAAGGTCTTCAATGGGGTCGCGGCCTTCGCTGCCGGCCATGTCCAGAACGAAGACGAGCACTTTGCAGCGCGTGATGTGGCGCAGGAATTCATGTCCCAGGCCCCGGTTGTTGTGTGCGCCTTCAATGATGCCGGGAATGTCCGCCACAATGCAGCGGCGAAAGCTGTCGAATTCCACCACTCCAATGATAGGCTGAAGCGTGGTAAAAGGATAGCTGGCTACTTTGGGCTTGGCTTCCGAAATGTCTCCCAGCAATGTGCTTTTGCCCGCGTTGGGGTAGCCTACCAGCCCGGCGTCCGCAATGCGGCGCAATTCCATAAAGAAGACTCCTTCCTCCCCCTCCGTTCCCATCTCGGCTTCCGTAGGCGCCTGGTTGGTCGCGGAACGGAAATGCCAGTTTCCCTTGCCGCCGAGGCCGCCCTGGCACAGCGTGAACCGGGTGCCGATTTCCGTCAGATCCGCTATTTTTTCCAGTTCAATGCCTTCACCTTCCCGTTCCAGCCAGGTCGCCTCCGCCATGGAAGAGGCATTGCTGCGGTAGATAATGGTGCCGGGGGGCACTTTCCCGATGACGGATTTGCCGTTCTTGCCATGTTTCTTGGCGCTTTGTCCGCCTACCCCATCCGTGGCGATTAATTTTGGATCATAAAAAAAAGAACGCAGGTCATTCGTGTGCGGATCCACTTCCAGAATGACGCTTCCGCCATCGCCTCCGTCACCGCCGTCCGGGCCCCCCTTGGGCACGAATTTGGCCCTTCGGAAGCTGACCAGCCCGTTTCCTCCCTTTCCTGCCCTGGCGAATATGCGGATGTTGTCAACAAACATGTTCTAAATATGAAACATTTTCCTTCAAAACGCAAGACATGTGCAGGGCTGCACGGCTTTTCCACGGTGTAGGCCGCTGACTTTTTCGGTGAAAGAGGATTTCGAATCATTACGGGAACTCCGGATGTTTTTACGATGCCCCGGATTGATTTGTGCCGTGCTGGCTGTTTTCTCAGCAATAGATGAAAAGAAAAATTCCTCTTATTAAAAGAGTCAGGGATAGCGGCAGCAACATGCCGCTTTTATTGGTGTCATGCAGACGTCTGCATGTAACGGACGGGGAAGGGAACCCAGGGTGAATAAACTCCATGCCAGAAAAGGAGCGGCAGATGCCAGACAGCAGATAAAAATTTCAGTTGAGTTCTTTTGATTCGAGCCGCTCCAGGCAAATAAGAAAATTATTGAGATAGTGAAGGGCATGTCCAAAGGCGGGACGGCAGTTTGAGCGCATATCCAATCCCTATGCTCCGAGAGGACGGCCCTCCTGGAAAACGGCATATTTGAAAATGGCCTGTTTAGCGATTCCCAACAAGTTGTACCCCTTGAAGATTGACGTTTGCGCAGTGTTCGTGTCCGGCATGATCCGTCGCAGTTTCGGAAGGTCTGTTTCCAATCAGGAAAAAATTGATTCAATATTTCATGTAATGTTTTGAAATGAGTGGATTACTTATGGAAAACCTCTCTGGAGGCCACTGTAATTGCTTAAAATATGTTTCGAAAGTCTGCGGGAAAAATAAAAATTGAGGAGTATGAACCCATATCATGAATTTGCATGGAATTCTGTCTTTCTGGGGAAAGGCGGATATTGCCATTTTTCTTATACGTGATGGGCAAACGGTCTTTTGGATTGAAAATGAGTATGGGCG
>ENA-ORSG01001536-ORSG01001536.1-human-gut-metagenome-genome-assembly--contig:-NODE-1536-length-13414-cov-14.191631_pt1 | contig 13414 bp, 9 predicted proteins | sample MGYA00242189_ERZ509156 | MGnify/ENA primary metagenome ERZ509156 (study PRJEB26280, sample SAMEA2338666) | human gut metagenome | biome: human gut; feature: human-associated habitat; material: faeces...
GGGATGTACGAGGGTAAGAATGATTATGATACTCGATGTGGACGTGACCGCCGAAGGCGGCATTATAAAACTCATCGCCCTGCGGGCGATACCACCACCCTTTGAACCTTTTGAACCTTCTGAACCCTGTGAACCCTCACACCGAAGGTGTGTCCAAAGGCGAAGCCGGGTAGGGGGTGGCGAACGCAGTGAGCCAATCACTAGAATGCTTATCATGCCATATGACACAGAAAGTCAATCCCGTAACGCTGACTTTATAAGCATTGCCCGTAAGGGCAATCCGCCACCCTCGGCCCGAAGGGCCGTCAAACTTAAGAACCTTAAGAACCTTTTCCCCCTTTGGTACTGCGTACCACCTTCCCCCCGCAGGCGGTGGGACAATCACAGGGGGGACGAAGTCCCGTCAACCCTTACACCGAAGGTGTGTCCAGAGGCGTGTCCCAAAGACCACAGTTCAATTATGGCCTCCCTTCCCCTCTTCCTTCTCCTATACGGAGTACCGGTCCCTGGCAGGCCTTTCCCAGACGATGGGAAATGGAGAGTACCGTGCGGTGGCTGGAGGCCCGGGACAGGGCGTCCATCACTTTCTGCTCTGTCAGCGAATCCAGATGGGCATTCATTTCATCCAGAAGGAGGAGGGGCGGCTGGAATACCAGGGCCCGTGCAATGGCAAGGAGCTGCTTTTCTCCTTCTGAAAAAAGGCTGTCCTGGAAAGGGGTGTCCAGTTTTTGGGGAAGGGCCATCACTGTTTCATACAGTCCGGAAATCCTGAGGGCTGATGCGGTCATGGTGTCAGTGATGCGCATATCGCCCAGGGTGATCTGGTCTCTGACAGTGCCATCAATCATGGGGAAGGACTGGCTCACGATGCCGAAGATTTTTCTTCGTTCTTCGGGAGGAATGGCAGCGGGATTCATGCCGAAGAGGGCAATGGTACCGCTGTCGGGCAGGCAGAGGCCGGTAATGAGTTTGAAGAGGGTGCTTTTTCCGCTGCCTGTGCGGCCGGTGAGAGTCAGATGGCAGCCGGCTTCCAGGGTGAGGCTGAAATCTTTGAAAAGGGGATGGCCTTTTTCATAGGAAAAGGAAAGATGGCTGATACGGAGGGGCAGGTCATTCTTCTTTCCCTTCTCTTTCGGCAGGGCCATTTCCTTTTCTTCCATAAATTCCCGGATCCGGTGGACGCCGGCCATGGCGGACTGGATATTTTCTATTTCCATGCCCAGGCTTTCCAGGGGGGAGAAGATTTTTCCCACATAGGCGATGAGGGCAGCGGCGGTGCCGGCGGTCATGCCGAAAAGGTTGGCTCCCTCCGGGCTTACGGAGAGAATGGCCATGAGGGATATGAGAAGGGCGCTGGTGGTAAGGATGATGGGAGAGTAAATGGAATCGTAGAAGTTTGTTTTTTCCATGGACTGAAAACTTTTCTTGATGGCGGCGGCGTATCTTTTCTTCATGAAATTTTCACAGGAAAGAAGGCGGATGGTGCGGATATTGCGACAGGTTTCAGGAATGAGCTCATTGGTGGAGGCAATGGCTTTCCTGTTTTCTATCTGGGCAGCCAGCATGTGATGCTGGAAGGTCCGGGTGAGAAGGAAGAGGAAGGGAAGGGCTGCAAGGAGCAGCAGGAATAGGCCGAAGCTCAGCCAGTATACGGCAGCCAGTATGGAAAAGAGGCGGCAGCTGTCTACGGCCATGCTGATAATGCCGGAGTCGAAGAGGTCTTCCAGGGTGTCCACATCATTGACGAAAAGGGAGGCGGTGCTGCCTTCGCCGCGGCCGGTAAAAAAGGCGGCAGGAAGGCGGCTCAGCTTGGCTGCCATGACCTGCCGTATCCTTTTGGTGACGGCCTGGCCGAACATGGTAATCAGTGTTTCCCTTATTCCCTCTGACAGGCCGCTAAGGGCGGTGAGAATAAAGTACAGCAGGCCCCAGAAGAGAAGAAGGGAGCTCTCCGCTTTTCCATTGGTCAGGGCATCAATGGCTCTCTGCAGTACCAGCGGCGGAAGGATGCTGAGAAAGAGGGAGAGGACAATGGTCCCTGAAAGGGCTGCGGTCAGCGCCGGGTGGGCGGTGAAAGAGGAAGCAATGATTTCTTTCAGGCCGGAAGTGGGATGGTCCATGGGGGTTACCTCCTTTCCTCGCAATGACTTTCATGCATCTTTGGGTTTTGGAGAGCCCAGAGCCGGCGGTAGTCTTCATTTTCCGCCAGCAGTTTTTCATGGGTAGATGTGGTGACTTTTCCATCCTTCCCTATCCACAGGACCTGGCTGGTCTTTGGGAAGGTGCGGAGACGGTGGGAAATGAGTAGGATGATGGAATCCCTGCACAGGGCATGGATGCGGTCAAAGAGCTGGTCTTCCGTTTCCCTGTCTACCGACGCGAAGGGGTCATCCAGAATAATGAGGGGGCGGCGGTGATAGAGGAGGCGGGCTATCATGACCCGGGCCTGCTGGCCTCCGGAAAGGCGGAGCCCTCCTTCGCCTATCACTGTTTTGACGCCCTGGGGAAAGGCGGCGGCCTCTTCGGAAAGGCAGGCACCCCACAGCGCTTCGTCCAGATTTCCTTTTTTTCCAAGCCTTATATTCTCTTCCAGGGAGGCATTGAAGAGCTCCATGGAATGGCCCATATAGCCTATGAGAGACAGGGGGGATATGTCCCGGCCCAGCTCCTTTTTGCCCCAGGTAATAGACCCTTCGTGGGGAGATTCCATGAGGAAAAGGCGGCCCAGGGTGGACTTGCCGGATGCGGTGCCTCCGGTAATGCCTATGATGTCCGAGGGGGCGGCGGAAAAGGTGCAGTCCTGAATGACAGCATGGCTGGCGCCGGGATAGGTAAAGGATACATGGCTCACGGTAAGGCGGTCCGGCTTTGCCGGCGGCAGGGCCGTCTCCGAAAGAGGCGTCAGGAAATCACGGATGCGGTGCCAGGAAACGTCTGCTTTCTGCAGGGCGTTGAAAAGGTGGGCCGCATGGGAGGATTTCACGGCCAGCCTTGTAAAGCAGGCAAGGTATGCGGCAAAGGCGGCAATGTTCCAGTTTTCCCAGCCCTGGCCCATCACATTTTTCCCGCCCAGCCAGAGAATGAGGAGGGAACCGGTCATGGCAATGACCCGGTATAGCGGTTCCATGCTGTTTTCCCAAAGCCCCTGGCGGATCCGCCGCTTTTCATAATCGGTGAGCCGGCGGCGGTAGCGCTCATCGGCTGTTTCTTCTTCTCCATAGAGACGGTAGGTCAGGGCATGGCGCAGCCGGTCCATGGTGCCTTGGGCCAGGCGCTCCGCTGATTCCTTAGCCTGCCTGCCGGCGCTGGTGACCGGTTTCTTCAGCCTGTCTGCCAGAAGGTAGGCGGCCGGAGGGAAAAGGAGCACCAGAAAGGTGAGGCGCCAGTCGTAGTAGAAGAGAAAGGCACTGTAAGCCAGAAGGGCTACGCCGGTATCAAAGAGTTCCGTCGTAAATTTCCGCATGCCTTCGGCGCAGGCTTCCACGTCCGAAATGACCCGGGTCATCCAGCGGGCGCCCTGGCCTTCAAGGTCCTGCCGATTTTCCTGAAGAAGCCTGGTATAGATAGTTTCCTTCATGGACAGTATGGTGTTATTGGCAAAACGGCGCACATAGAGGCGCTTCACATACCGCATGGCCTGTACGAAAAGAACGGTGAAAAAGTAGGAAAGGGCAAGGAATACCAGGGAGGAGGGCTGGCGGGTCCCTTCCAGAATGTCTGCCAGGTACTGGGATATGTGCCCTTCAAACCAGGGGACTGCGACGAGGCCCAGATTGTAGAGGATGCCGCTTAGCGTCGTAATGGCCAGGATTTTTTTCTCCTTTAGAAAATAGTAGGATACCCTGTTGGTTTCTCTTTTTCCTGCCATGGCCTATACCTCCTTTCCCTGTCTTTTCTTTATTATAGAATAAGGCGGACGGCAGGAAGATAAAGAAATATTAAAAAGCAGCACCAGCACAATTATGTCAACATATTGTCAACTACTTCAAATAACAGGATTGACAGATTTGATTGTTTATTTTATACTTAATCACAAGGTAACAATTTGAAACGCAGGCGCTCCGATTGTGAAAGGAAGTTTTCATTATGGACAGTGCTTGTGCAGAAATTATCAAATTGGCTGAAAAAGTCATGGATGGCGGTGAGATTACAGAAGAAGAAGCAAAGAAATTAATCCGTACCAAAGATGAGGATACCATGCTGCTCCTGGCCATGGCGGATAAAATCCGTCAGAAATTCAATGGCAATGCAGTGGATTTCTGTGCCATTATCAATGCCAGAAGCGGCCACTGTCAGGAGAACTGCAAGTTCTGCGCCCAGTCGGGCTGGTACCATACCGGTGCCAAAGTATACCGGCTCCTTCCGGAAGATGAAATTCTGGAAGCGGCGAAGAAAGCCAAGGCAGCCGGCGCTGTCCGTTTCTCCCTGGTCACCAGCGGACGAAACCAGGACAATCCCAATGAGTTTGAGGAAATTATCGATATTGTGAAGAAAATCCGTGAGCAGGTAGGCATCGAAGTGTGCTGCTCCCTGGGACTCATTACCAAAGAGCAGGCCATCCGCCTGAAGGAAGCAGGCATCACGAGAATCCACTGCAACATCGAAACGGCACCTTCCTATTTCCCGGAAGTGTGCTCCACCCACAGCATGGAAGACAAGGAAGTCATCATCCGCACCGCCCAGGAGGCGGGCATCCGGGTATGCTCCGGCGGCATCATCGGCCTGGGCGAATCCCTGGACCAGCGGGTGGAAATGGCCTTCAAACTGAAGTCCATGCACATCGATTCCATTCCCATGAATATTCTGAATCCGGTGAAAGGCACGCCTTTCTATACGAACCGCCGCCTGCCACCGCTGGAAGTGCTCCGCACCTTCGCCATGTTCCGCTTCGTCCTGCCGAAGGCGCTCATCCGCACCGCCGGCGGCCGGGAAGTGAACCTTCGGAGCCTGCAGGCCTATGCTTTGACCGGCGGCCTGAACGGCATCATGGTAGGAGGCTACCTCACCACCGGCGGAAGAGATCCGAAGGAGGATATCCGGATGACCGAAGACCTGGGACGCTCCATGACTCAGCCTCAGCTTTGATTTCATATACAATTTCATACAGATAGAAATATTCCGCACCATTGTGAAACACGAATATTTCTATTACGCACATACACGTAAGGTTTCATCAAGGCAATACCCTGTCCCTTGACGGCAGGTGATTTTATAAAAGGAGTGGTTTGCAATGGAAAGCAGCTGTGAACAGATTTTGAAGTGGACTGAAAAAGTTTTGAATGGCGGAGAACTGACCGAAGAAGAGGCCAGAGCCCTCATCCGCACCAGGGACGAAGACACCATGCTTCTTCTGGCCTGCGCTGATAAGATCCGTCAGAAATTTTCCGGCCGGAGCGTAGACCTCTGCGCCATTATCAACGCCAGGAGCGGTTCCTGCCAGGAAGACTGCAAATTCTGTGCCCAGTCTGCTCGTTATAATACAGGTGTAAAAACCTATAAATTCCTTCCGGAAGATGAGGTCATTGAAGCGGCTAAAAGAGCGAAAAAAGCCGGAGCTGCCCGTTTCGATATTGTTACTGCAGGCCGTGACCAGAGAAATCCGAAGGACTTTGCGGAAATTCTCGACTTAATCCGTCGTATCCGCAAGGAAGTAGGCATCGAAGTATGCTGCTCCCTCGGATTCCTCACCCAGGAACAGGCTTACCAGCTGAAAGAAGCCGGTATCAGCCGCCTGCACTGCAATATCGAGTCAGCTCCTTCCTTCTTCAAGGAAGTGTGCACCACCCATACAGCGGAGGAAAAGGCGGAGAACGTAGCCCGTGCCCAGAAAGCAGGCATCCGCGTCTGCTGCGGCGGCATCATCGGTCTTGGCGAATCCCTGGACCAGCGGGTGGAAATGGCATTCCATCTGAAGGAAATGCACATTGACGCCGTGCCGCTGAACGTACTGAATCCTATCCCCGGTACTCCCTTTGAGCACAACAAGCGCCTTTCTCCCCTTGAAATCCTCCGCTCTTTTGCTATGTTCCGCTTCGTCCTCCCCAAGGCCCAGATCCGTACCGCCGGCGGACGGCAGATCAACCTCCGGAGCCTGCAGTCCATGGCTCTGGCCGGCGGCATGAACGGCGTCATGATCGGCAATTACCTTACCAGTAAAGGATCCGATCCTCAGGACGATATCGCTATGCTCCATGACCTGGGCCGCACCCAGACCGCTCCGAATCTGAATTAATTAGTGTACTAGTGGGCTGGTGAGCTAGTGTACTAGTGTACTAGTGTACTAGTGTACTAGTGGGCTGGTGGGCTGGTGGGCTGGTGAGCTGGTGTACTAGTGGGCTGGTGGAACGGCTGTCCGCTGCCCCTCTTCCCGCCTCCCACCGGTCATTCTGAGCGCAGCGAAGAATCTCGGTAAGAATAGTAAGTGCGGGGGAATCGGTAAATACCAGTCGGCGGGAAGACATCAGATAATCAGATGGCAGACGTCAGAAGGCTGTATTCCCGAACGCAAGAGGGTTCAGGCGCCTTACGGCGCCCAGGTTCAAGGTGCTGTCGGGGCAAGCCCCTTAGCACCTCAGGTTCGGCCCGGAATCGGCTCCGCCTTCCGGGCTGGTTCAGAGGGGAGTTATAAAGTACCACTGTATTGGCGGGGTACGGCGCCTCCGGCGCCAGCTTATTTATTGCGCCCGAAGGGCGCTACCACCACCCTTTGAACCTTCTGAACCCTCACGCCGAAGGCGTGTCCCAAGGGCGCCACCACCACCCTCTGAACCCTTCGAACCCTGGCCGCTAAGCGGCCTATATATTGCGGCGTCAGCCGCCGCCATAACCCTCAGCGGCACAGCCGCTGTCAAACTTAAGAACCCTCCGGCCCTGAAGGGGCCGGTCAAACTTTAGAACCTTTTGCGCTCAAGGAGCGCAGACATGGGAAGAAGTGAAACATAGCCATATGGATGAAAACGTAAAATTTATTGAAGACTGTATGAACAAAATCCTTGGAGGCACCGATATTACCAGGGAGGAAGCAGGAAAGCTCAATGAAGCGGGAAAGAAGGAGCCCCTCTTCCTGATGGCGGCAGCCGACAAGATTCGAAAAACCTTCTGCGGAGACAAGATGCGTTTCTGCAGCGACGTGAATGCCAGAAGCGGCCGATGCACGGAAAACTGCAGATTCTGCGCCCAGTCCGGCTGGTACCACACCGGCGTGAAGGAATATCCTTTACGGAGCCCGGAAGACCTGCTTCACGAAGCAAAGCAGGCAGAAGCCTACGGCGCGGAACGGTTCGGCATCGTCACCAGCGGACGGGGCCAGAGCGACCCTGTGCAGTTTGCTTCCATTGTGAAGGCAGTCAAGCTCATTTCCCAGCAGACGAAACTGTCCGTGTGCTGCTCCCTGGGCCTTTTGACCGATGACCAGCTCCGGCAGCTGAAGGAAGCCGGATGCCAGCGGATTCACTGCAACCTGGAAACGGCGAAGCGGTATTTCCCCAATATCTGCACCACCCATACCTATGAGGAAAAGGAAGACCATATCCGCCGCATCCAGAAGGCAGGACTGGAAGTCTGCTCCGGCGGCATTATGGGCCTGGGGGAAACAGAAGATGACCGCCTGGACATGGCCTTTGCCCTGCGAAGCCACCATGTCACCAGCGTGCCTCTCAACATCTTCAGCCCCATTCCCGGTACGCCTTTCGGCGAAAATAAACCGCCCAAGCCGGTGGATGTACTCCGCATGTTTGCCCTGTACCGGTTCATTCTGCCCCATGTAATCATGCGGGTGTGCGCCGGAAGGGAAACGGCCCTCCGGGACCTGCAGGCCTTTGCCCTGGCCGCAGGCCTGAACGGCGCCATGATCGGCGGCTACCTCACCATTGCCGGCAGACCGCCGGAAAAGGATAAGCAGATGGCGCTGGATTTGGGAAGAACCCTTTAACCGGTGACAGATAAGAAGCTGTGAAAAAATATCAATCATTTCTTCACAGCTTCTTTTTTATGTCTTTATTCGGGGGAAGTGACAGTAAGCTTTAGCCCCTGGGTCATCTCGAGCGGAAGGACGCGCCGGTATGGGTGGTTAAGGCTTGGGGCACTCATGAAACGCGGAGCCGAGAGATTTCCTGCCGCCAAGGCTCTCTGCACTATGGGGGAGCGAGATTCCACTGCTCCGCTCCGCTTTCGCCCAAATGACGGGTGAGGGGAAACGTTCTTGCCATTTGTCCCCTTTTGAAATGGATGTATGCTGCCCGCTGCTATCGTCATCTCGAGCGGAGGGATGCGCCGGTATGGGCGGTCAAGACCTGGGACACCCATGAAACGCGGAGCCGAGAGATTTCCTGCCGCCAAGGCTCTCTGCACTATGGGGGAGCGAGATTTCACTGCTCCGCTCCGCTTTCGCCCAAATGACAGGTGAGGGGAAACGTTCTCGCCATTTGTCCCCTTTTGAAATGGATGTATGCTGCCCGCCGCTATCGTCATCTCGAGCGGAGGGACGCGCCGGTATGGGTGGTCAAGGCTCGGGGCACCCATGAAACGCGGAGTCGAGAGATCTCCTGTCGCCAAGGCTCTCTGTGCTATGGGGGAGCGAGATTTCGCTGCTCCGCTCCGCTTTCGCCCAAATGACAGGTGAGGGGAAACGTTCTTGCCATTTGTCCCCTTTTGAAATGGATGTATGCTGCTCGCCGCTATCGTCATCTCGAGCGGAGGGACGCGCCGGTATGGATGGTCAAGGCTTGGGGCACCTATGAAACGCGGAGTCGAGAGATCTCCGGCCGCCAAGGCTCTCTGCACCATTGCAAAGTGAGATTTCTCCGCTCCGCTTTCGTTGAAATGACGGGTGAGGGGATATCTGTGTCTCTGATCGTATGGAATTTAAAGATTTCCTCCTTTGAGAATGGAGGCAGAAACAGGGAAGCCCTTGCATTTTTCGGGTCAATCTTCTACAATGAGACTATAAAACTTATGTGAGGTATATATTTGATAATTGAATGCCGCAGACTGAAAAGGGGTCTGTGGTTTCTTTTTTACCCGGAGCAGGATTCCTGGGAAAAGGAAAAGTCCGGGAGAAGGAGGATTTATGATTCAAAAACAGGCGGCGGTGTGCGCCATTCTGCTGACTGTGTCATCTGCTTTCTGCGGTACTGCTTTTGCCGCACCGCTGCAGGGGACGGGAAAGGCGGCTGTTTCTGCAGAAAGCGCCCTTCATGTGGACAGCAGCCGGTGGAACTATGATAAGGACAATGATATTTACTACCAGATCGGTCTGGTGTACTGTAAAAATCCGGCGGCTTCGGAGTATGAATCCCTGTCGGTCTATGTGCCGGGAGCCTATATGAAAGGCACGCTGAACGCCGATGGCACCTATACCTGCCAGATCAGCGACAAGGGAAAGGTGGGAGAGTATACCGCCCGCACGGCGCCGGTAATCATGCCGGTGAATACCGGCGGATATGCCGCCCAGAAGGCGCCGTCTTCCTATGCGCCGAAGGGGCTCAATACGTACCTGTCCCAGGGATTTGTGTATGTATTTGCCGGCTGCCGGGGCAGGGATAACGGCACCAATCCCGACGGCACTACCTTTGACGGCGGCGCTCCCTGGGGCGTGACAGACCTGAAGGCAGCGGTGAGGTACCTGCGCTACAATGATTCCTTCCTGCCCGGCAATAAGGATCGCATCTTTACCTTCGGCCACAGCGGCGGCGGCGCCCAGAGCGCCCTCATGGGAGCCACCGGTGACAGCGACCTTTATCGGCCCTATCTGGACTCCATCGGCGCCCTGATGAAAGATGATCAGGGAAGGGAGTTAAGCGATGCCATTGACGGTGCCATGGCCTGGTGCCCCATTACCAACCTGACCCAGGCAGACCTTTCCTATGAATGGATGATGGGCCAGTTCAGCACGGAAGGCACTCGGGCCTACGGCACTTGGACCCGGGCCCTGTCCCGCGATATGGCCCGGGCCTATGCGGATTCCCTGAACGCCATGGGCCTCACCGATGAAAAGGGACGAAAGCTCATCCTTTCCCCTTCGTCAAAGGGAATTTATATGGCCGGCTCCTATTATGATTACATGAAGAAAACCATCGAAACATCGCTGAACCATTTCCTGGCAGATACCACCTTCCCCCTGACCACCGGACAGAATGATTTCATGGTGGACGGCGCCTTCCCGGGACAGAGCAGCCAGGATGTGACACCGCTGCCCATGAGTCCGAACGGACTTCCTCTGCAAATGCCGAAAGAGGAACTTCATACCTATAACAGCGCCAAAGAGTACATTGATGCCCTGAATGGAGAGGACCCCTGGATTTCCTATGATGAAAAGACAAATACTGCCTCCATTTCCTCCATCGAAGCCTTTGTGGTCCATATGAAACAGGCTTCCAAAGCGGTGGGAGCCTTCGATGACCTGCAGAAGGCACAGGCGGAAAACCGGCTTTTCGGCAACGGAAAGGACAATGCCCTCCATTTCGACGGGCAGATGACCTTCCTCATGGAAAAGAGAAAGGATACCTACAAAAACTACAGTGATTACGATGACAGTATCCGCAGGGCCTATGAAGGAGACATGAACAATGAAGATGCCCTCCATATCCCGTCCCTGGCGCGGCAGCTCATGTATGATCCCATGACCTTTGTGCTGGTGCCGGAAGGGGAGAAAAAACCGTCTACTCTGGCCCGGCACTGGCGCATCCACACCGGCATTTCCCAGGGAGATACATCCCTCAGTACGGAAATGAATCTGGCCCTGGCGCTGAAAGGACGCAGTGATGTGGATGATGTGGACTTTGCCACCGTATGGAATAAGAAACATACCCTGGCGGAACGCACCGGCTCCAGCATTGACAATTTCATTGCCTGGGTGAAGAAATCCACCGAAGCGGAAGACCAGAAAAAATAAAACCATAGAAAAACGACTGCCCGGGATAAGCCCGGAGGCAGTCGTTTTTTTATGATTCTTCAGGGAAATTCCTATTTCAGAAGATTCATGAAAATCATGAGAATGGAAGCGTTCAGGAAATCTACGACGAAAGCGCCGATTAAGGGAATGACGAAGTACGCGGTGTGGGCAGGGCCGAACCGTTCGCACATGGCGTTCATGTTGGCGATGGCATTGGGGGTGGCGCCCATGCCGAAGCCGCAGGTACCGGAAGCCATGACGGCGGCTTCATAATTTCCGCCCATAACCCGGAAAATGACGAAGTAGGCGAAGAGGGCCATCACCACCGTCTGGATGAGAAGGGTGATGATGAGCGGCACTGCCAGGTCCGCCAGCTGCCAGAGCTTCAAGCTCATGAGAGCGCAGGAAATAAAAATATTGAGGCACATGCCGCCAAGGACTTCGCTTTCCTTCTGGTAAATGCCGTAGAGACCGGTGCCTTCTGCTATGTTCCGAATCACCGCTGCCACAATCATGGCGCCGATGTAGCCCGGGAACACCAGGCCGATATCGATGAAAAACTGGCTCACATAGGTACCGATGCCCATGGCCAGAAGGAGCTGGCCGAAGGCGTACATGAAATTGTCCATGTTGAGGTAATTGGCAGCAGCGTCTTCATCATTCTCTGTTTCCGGATGGGGACCCATTTTGCCGCCGGGCAGGGAAGCATCAATGACCTTTCCTTCCGAAGAGGTGAGACGGAAACGGCGGATCAGGAGTTCACCGATCGGGCCGCCGATAAAGGAACCGGCCACCAGGCCGAAGGTGGCGGCAGCAAAGGCAATGGTGGTGGCATCGGAAAGTCCCATGCTTTCCAGCACCGGGCCGAAGGAACCGGAGGTGCCGTGGCCGCCGACCAGGGGAATGGAGCCGTCGGCCAGCCCCATGAGGGGATTTTCACCGAAAAAGCGGGAAAGGGAAATGCCGATGAGGTTCTGCATGATAATGAGGATGCCTACCAGCAGGGCCATTTTGATGACCAGAAGCCCCCCTTTGCGGATAAGGTGCACGCTGGCCATGTAGCCGATACTGGTGAAGAAAAGCATCATACACCAGTTCTGCATCACCGTGTCCTGGGTATAGGTCCAGATGCCTCTGGTGTATAAAATACAGTTCAGAATCGAAAAGATGGTGCCGCCGATGACCGGCGCCGGAATGCAGTATTTCCGAAGCACCTTGATTTTCGTCTTCAGAAAGCCGCCCAGAAAAAAGACAGCCACCGCAGCTGCCAGGGTCTGGTACATGTTTAAATTGATTTCCATAGTCAATCTCCCATTTTTAATTACAGATTAAAGTATAAAGGAACAGGGGCTCCCGGTCAAGAAATATGGGGAATCCGTATGGAAGGGACAGTTTTTGTTATGCATGGAAATGGCAGGCCCCTGCCTTTTATGAAAAGACAGGCGGCGGAAGATATTCATAGTGTAAGGGGCAGGCCCTTTCAGGGATGCTTTTTGATTTCAAAACAGAGGGCATCATGGATTCCAGCCCGAGAGCCCCGTTTCCAACTGCCATGTCTGTGGGTCAGGAAGAAATTCACAGGCTATGACGGCCCGGGCAAACCATGTATAATAGAATCAAATCATGAACAGGAAAGGAGTCTGCCATGTTTGATTTTCTGGATATAGGCACCCTGATTTACCGGGTGCCGGCCCTTCTCATCGCCCTGTCCTTCCATGAGTATGCCCATGCCGCTGTTTCTGACGCCCTGGGAGACCCCACACCTTCTTTGGACGGACGGCTCACCATCAACCCCCTGGCCCATCTGGATGTGCTGGGCACCATCCTTCTGGTGCTCTGCGGCTTCGGCTGGGCCAAACCGGTGATGATTAATCCAAGGTATTACAAGGATTACCGGAGCGGCGTATTGAAAGTGTCCTTTGCCGGCCCCGGCATGAATCTGTTCCTGGGCTTTCTTTCCATCCTGCTTTCTGCCATTCTGCTCAAGCTGGGCATGCTCAGCCGGGAAAGCGCCCTCTTTCTGAACTGGATTATGATGTACAATGTGTGGTTTGCCTTTTTCAATCTCATTCCCGTGCCGCCGCTGGACGGCTCCAAAATCCTCTCCATGTTCCTGCCGGGAGAACTGTCTTTCAAATACGAAAATTTCAACGCCCAGTATGGCTTCGTCCTCCTGATGGTGGTGGTCTTCAGCGGCCTCATCAACCGCATCATCAATCCCCTGGCCAACCTTTTCATCTCCCTTGCAAGCTATGTGGTGTACCTGGTGTTTTAGACAGCGTACCTGTGGGTTGGTGAACTGGCGGGATAGTGAGGCTGCTGTCGGCTATCGGCTGTCGGCTGTCGGCTGTCGGCTGTCGGCTATCGGCTGTCCGCTGTCCGCTATCTGATGTCCGCTGTCCGATGGCGGCGGGGACTGTATTCCCGAAGGTTGACACGCCTTATGGACAAGCCCTGACGGGCTTGAGGGTTCAGGCGCCTCTCGGCGCCCGGGTTCTATCGTTCGTGTGCTGCGCACCGAAC
>ENA-ORSG01001540-ORSG01001540.1-human-gut-metagenome-genome-assembly--contig:-NODE-1540-length-13368-cov-3.380681_pt1 | contig 13368 bp, 11 predicted proteins | sample MGYA00242189_ERZ509156 | MGnify/ENA primary metagenome ERZ509156 (study PRJEB26280, sample SAMEA2338666) | human gut metagenome | biome: human gut; feature: human-associated habitat; material: faeces...
ACCCTAAGGGAGCTCTATTAAAGTTACCCTTTTTTACCACCGATATGAAAAAGAAATTTTTTGCTAATTTATGGTTGACTTTTCATAGCTGGTCTCCTGTCATAGGTATAAATATAAATACAAAATTGTTTGTAACTGCAAACTCAATAAAATAAACTTTCTTTAAAATGAACACCCCCAAAGTTAGAACAGATAAAATTGCTTCTGCCCCTATTACTGCTCTTTCATAATTTTTATTTGCTTCAGCAATAATATAAATACTAAATAAATAAAACATAAAAAGAGGAATTAAAAACCACGTTGTTCCATTTATTACATCACCACTCCCAGTAAAATATCCAAATAATGATGCACTTTCTATCCACTGCTTTTTTGAAAATTGCGCCCAATATGTCTCCATGAATTTATTTAATATCCATTGTAAAAATGCAAAACTCAAAAAAGATATTAATACTGATAGATATATTCTAATAATTTTCTTAATAATTTTTAGTGATATTTTTTCATTACCATCATTTGTATTCATAATCAAAAAACCACTTATCAAAAAATAATGATACACCAAATGCTCCATAACTTTGAATAATATGTAATGGTTTATTTAATAATGCATCCAAAAAACGATTAACAATATAATCAGGCTTTCGAAACCCTACTAAATGATCATATACAATCATAATAATCGCAATAAACCGTAACCATGCTATGCTATTAAGTCTCTTATTTACCTTTTGTTCCATATTACTCTCCATTTCGTTGTTTTTATGTATATAACGCAAATAATGATGAATATGATTCTCAACTTCAAATTTTATTATCAAAACAGCCTCAAAGTTAATACACTGCAGTATCAATATCGTGTATACTTTTTCTTAAAAATATCGCTTCTATTTTTTCTTTTTGTGAAGTGGATTTGTATCTATTCTACGACTTCGACTTATTCTACATTCTTATGTGATTATTTAGAAGCTAATATAACAGAAATTAAATCGTTGATATATTCGACAGAAATGCAAGTTCAAGAATTTATATCAATAAACACAGCCAATAGCAGCTACGTTAAAATTTTTTACGTGTACTATACAAACCCACTCAATATATCAATTATTAGTGTTCTAATCTATTTTATGAATTTTTGTGCCATATTTGAGCTATCTTTCTCCATACCCGAATAAACCATATTCCCTCTATCTTATTAATTCTTTTATCTATTTTATTTTGTTCTTGAATTATTTGATTAAATAGTTTCTTATTTTCGACTAATTCTTTTCTATATTTTATTAGCTTCACTCTCTGCATTCTGACATTGGGGCAGACCCCAATGTGGTCACTAGCTATCCCAAAGTTCACATTTATTCTTCATTATCACCATCTAAGCATCCTATTTTTCAAACTTCTCCAAAAACATTTCCACATAAGCCTTGGGCTTTCCTGTTGCTGTCTTAAAATCATATTCTCTTTTTGTAACTCGTCAATAATTTTTGTTTTTTCATCTATATTCTCACCAAACATATTCAAATATACTTTATCATGCATGTCAACAGTCACTATATCAGATAAAGATGCAAGCAATGTATCCAGCCAACATATATGCGATGTAGGCGAAGCATACACCAAAACATCTATTTTGTCTTTCAACATCTGTTTATAAAAGACATTGCAGCGTGTCTCATAATCGCCCCAGTTAGCACTGACAGAATCTGGAAGATACACGATCTCTGTTCCATACTTATCTGTCCCTGCTGTTAATTTCTTTCTATCCTGATCCGTATACAGGATGACCTCATTTCCTCGTCGTGTCAGGTGTTTCATACATGCCAAAACCTTTTTATCCATGTTATCGTATCCTAAATAACGATAATAGATTGCAATTTTTTTATGACCTATTATTTTTGCCCTGTCATAAATATCCTGTCCCTGCTCAAAATATGCTCTTGCTACGGCACTGGTAATCTCATCCGGTCTAAAATATTTTCTTAAAATTTCAAATCCCTGCTGTTCGTCATTTTTGTCCAATTTATTATGCCAGCAATCTACACAGTCCCACAATATCTTGTCCGCAAAACATTTTAATTCTTTCCTAAACTTTTCAATTGATCCTGCTTTTTCAAGAAATCTCTTTACCAACTCAGATGCCATAGCACCTGAACATCTTTTTTCAAACTGATCCAGTGATAAAAAATCTCCCCCTGTCACTCCTATGCCAAGATTATAATTATAATATTTCTCTGCTACACCATAATATGTTTCGGCAAAATACATAAGAAGGAAAAAGATATAACGGTCTTCCGATGCAACCAGCCTTATCTGTTCAGCATTTCCAAATGCCTGCACACATACTTTCCGTCTCCAAATCTTATTTGTAATATTAAAATCAAACATTTCATCTACAAAACATTTTTCAAGCAGATTCCCCTGTAATTCTCCCTCATACGGTGTCAGAAAATTGGTAACCCAGTCTTTTAAATTATCCGATACATTCTCATTTGCATGTAGGTCAGTACCAAAATGCAGCACATCTACCGGATGTTCTGTAAGCTGTTTTAAAAGTTCTTCACAGGCAGATACTTCAAGATAATCATCACTGTCTACAAACATCACATACTTACCAGATGCTTCTGTAATACCTCTGATTCTTGCACGCAATGTACCCATATTCTCATCTGCATGAATCACTTTCATACGACCATCCCGTGCAGCATAATCATCTAAAATCTTTCCTGATTCATCTTGTGATGCATCATCTATACAGATAATCTCCATCTCCTCAAATGTCTGTGACAACAGACTATCCACGCATTTATTTAAATATTTTTCAACATTGTATACCGGTACGATAATTGATATTTTTGCCATCTTTTTCACCTCAAAAAAGGACTATCTTAATTTTTATTTTGACAGTCCTCTTTTTTCTCCCTATGCCCTTTCCAATTCCTGTTTTAACTTTGAAAAACTGATCAGTCGATCCGGATATTGTTCATCCGCGTCATTTAATTCTCTTTTTTTGTATAATTCTTTACCATATCAGGTATTTTACTGCCAAATTTATTTTTTTATTTCTAATTTTTGACAAAAATATATTACTTTGCATACCGTACTTTTTCCTGATGCCTGTGTTCCTATAAAAACCTGCATCTTCTTATCAATGTCAATGTCTGCTTCCTGAACAGGTCCAAATTGCTTTATATAAATTTTATTCATTCTAAATTTCCTCTTTCAGCAACACTTTATAATCTAAAAATTCATTATTAGAAATATCTTATTTTTCTTTCCATACAATTCACTCTCTCAAATACCCGCTCGAAGTTTGACCATATTTTGTGTTCATCATCCATAATTGCCCATTCGTGTGTAAACACTACAATTGGAAATTTTCTCATTATTAGATAGTCCAGTTTTTCCTCAATAGACTCTTCTTTTTCCAATCTTAACCATGTAGGATAAAATTTTACCCCAAGTTTTCTGTCATAATATTTTCCAGCAGAATATAACTTTCGTTTAACTGACTCATCAAGATAATAGCTTTCTCTTTCCATTGTTTCGGCACATAAAAACCCTTTTATTCCATCTTTTTGTAACATCTTAATTCCCTCTCTGTTTCCTTTAAAAGAGGATAATCTTAAATACTGTGCTAAATTTTTTTCAGATGTTATACGGCACAGCTCTTTTGTAACCTGTCTATAATCTTTTAACATTAATTCAGCACAGTCAGCAGCTTCATACGTCCTGTCAGTTTGTGACTCATCAAATCCATATCCATGAAATCCAAATTTAAGCCAATCTGCATTTTCTTCAAATTCTTTTGTAAACCGTTCTGTCGCGTCAGCAAGTGTAAAGTTATACCATGCATTGTAAAAACAATAGCAAGTAAACCCCCCCCCGAATTTCAGATGTAAATCTTTTATTTTTTTTAAAATAGGATTCTCAAATACGGAAACATACTCTTTATGCTCCGTTATATCCTTAAAGATCCATAATGTATCATCAATCGAACAGTGGATTTTTTGACTGCTCCATTTTGCCAGCTTCATATATTTATTATCCCTTCATATCTTCTATCTGCTTTTGCAGATTATTGACCCAGTCTTTGTATACCTCCAATTCTTTCATCCGTTCTTCATTCTGTTTCTGCAGATTATTGACCCAGTCTTTGTATACTTCTGTATCTTTCATTCTCTCTTCATTTTGTTTCTGTAAATTTTCGACCCATTCCTTGTATGTCTGTAATTCCTGTATCCTGTCTTCGTTCTGTTTCTGCAGATTTTGATTCAACTCTTTTAATTCCGTACATCTTACCCCTGTCTGATAATGTCTTAAACCCCAGTAACTTAAGATTTCCTCCATGCCCTTCTGATAAATATCTGCTTCATTCGCTTCTACACGCTTCAATTTTATCTGATCCAATACATCCACAAATTGGTGTATTACAGATTTTTCATCATAAACATTCTTCGCATTTACATGTAATTCATCATATGCTTCCGTAAATTCTTTAAAATCATGCACTAATTTCACACTACAAGCATCTTTTAAATATGCATAAACATTTTTTACCTTAGCATTAAAATTATCAAATGCAATACAAGGTGTTCCCGTTATAGTTGCAAATATCATGCCATGTAATCTATCCGTAATTACTAATTCAGCTGACTGAAATTCTTCAATCTTCTGCTTTAATAATAATTCTCTATTTTCTTTACAATAATTATCTATCTGCGTATCTGTATATCTAATTTTCAAAACTCTTCCCTTTAAAAAATTTTCTATTTCATCAACATCCTGATGATTCATAATACTTTCTTTATCTCTACGCAAACAAATTAAAACTCCCTTACGTTCTTTTTCCAAATCAACAGCATTTAAAGAAAGTACAACATCCGGCAGCATATACACATCGTTTGTAAAATTTGCTTTCAAATATTCAAAAGATTCTGCATCCCTGGCAATTAAAATCAGATTTTTATTTTTATTATAAATACTTACACTCCGCTTTAATTCTTCTTCTCCTTCTTTATCCCTGGAAAAAAATACCGTCTGTGGAAACATAATAATCCGGTTATTTTTAAATCTGTTAATCACAGATCTGCGAATCATCTCATCATCCATATAATAATTACCAAAATTACCACCCCCCTGCAGGAACAGAATATCCTGTTTCTGAATCAGATGTGCAATGCCTTCTATATCTGTCCCAAAATCACTCATATCCACATCTATCACATTGGCATTCATAAAATATTTTTTCAGCAATTTCTGTGTCGCATACCATATTGCCTGATCTCCCATATTTCCATGATTTGGTGTCCCAATAATAAATATGTTTATTTTATCATCTTCCATATGATATTTGTTTTTTATAACATGATAATAATCCAGATATGCCACTTTCCGCTCCTTATTATATGATGTAAAAACTTCTCCATCATAATTTGTCTCATAAAGTTTACAACTCATCGCTGCTTTCATTTCCGGTCTCAGCCATTCATTGTCTGTTCCCTCCATGCGATTCCTTGTCTCTGCATAAGTTACTGTATCTACTCCCGGGATATCTCCCAACGTCAGGAAAGCATGCCCATTATAACAATGTGCCAGTCCGCATTTTGTTCCAACCGGACACTCAACCAGCTTTTCATCACAATTTTCATAAATATTTCCCAGTGTATTTCCCGTGTAACATTGTTTATATTCACCTGTATTTAAGTCTACCCAATAACTCCACATCCCGGCATGGCAAAATTCTGTTCTCTTTTTCTTAAATATGGAATACTTAAAATCCAGCAATTTTGAATCAAACGTGCTCCAGATATCATAAAATTCCGGCAGGGAATGCTCTGATAATAACTCTATTCCACCGGTCCTGTCATCTCTTGCTATTGTCACATGGCAAGCCGCTCCAAAATTATCCACACATACCTTTTTTACTTCATCGATATGCGGAATCAATTCATCATTTGGTGTTACTTCTACGGTATAAGAACAACCGGACTGAGCAATTTTCTTAACATTGCCAATAAAGGTATCCATCATGTTCAGACGGATCATCTCTAAATAATGAAATGAAAATTTTATAAAAAGATGGCTTAACAATGCTTTATCCCATGTGATGATTTCGTCAAACCGTTTTGTCATAGTGCCATTCGTGACCACCATGACATAATGTCCCTCTTCTAATAATGCTTTTACTGTTGGCAAAATGGTTTCCCCTAATAAAGTCTCTCCACCAGCACACAAATTAATAAGACAAGTTCCTCCCATACGTTCTTTCGATAATGCACTTTGAATTTCTTTCGGAGAACGTTGCAATTCAATGATATGGTTCTTAAATTTATTACGCAATGCAATATAACAATAATGGCATTTCAAATTACAGGTTTCCGTCTCAATATAACAATCAATAAATTTTACTACCTTTTCCAACTTTATTTTCCTCCACTATTGTTATTCAATGCATTTTATCTACAACAATTTGTTGTGTGTCATATCCCCCTTGACCTCTTCAAACTCATCCGGAGTACCAAACGAAACATGCTGATCCACATTAAAACTTTTGATTTTTTTGCCCTGTTCTGCCATCACATTATATACACCACTGACAAAAAACTCATTATAGGAACAATTTTCCAAATAAATCTCCACAGCTTCTTCAAATATCTGCTTATTTCTAAAATAATAAGCTCCACAAATCGCATCTTCACTGATTGCCTGTTTTTCAACTGTGTGATTCACATATCCATTTTCATCGTATGCAACAAAACTGAACTTTGGATCATGTGATTTAAAAGTCAGTAAGCCGCCATCGATCATCTCAAATTCATCGCTTTTACAGAATTCATAAAATGAACTGCATAAAAACAAATGGTCACAATCATTAAAAATGATCGGTTTATCATTCTCTATATTGGTCACACCCGCCTTGCAAGTCAGCACAGCTCCAGGTAATACCTCTGGAATCACATTGATTCTGGCATCCGGATAAAATTCTTTAATTCTCTGATCAATCGCAAATTTTTCAATATGTTCTTTTAATACAACAAATGTAAGGCTTTCGATTTCAATATTTTTGACCAGTGACTGTGTCGCCCAGTAAAAAAAAGGTTTCCCATAAATCTCAATTAAAGGTTTTGGTACATTAAATCCATGATTTCCAAATCTGGTGCCACCACCACCCATAGGCATTATTACATTTAATTTCATATTCAGTCCTCCGTAGAAAAAACAACATCTGATTTGTATTCTTTAAACTTCTTTTCTCTTGCATCCTTTAACATAAATTTCTTTCTGCCAAAGAAATAGCTCACTGCCATCTTTAAAGTCTGCCATGCCTGTCTTGTCATTTTTACATTTGACACCTGATCCTCTTCCCTCCATACGATTGGAACAAATCTATAGGTCTGTTTATACGATGCAAGTGCAAAAAGCATATAACAGTTAAAGGTTAAATTATCTGGAAATTTCTCATAATACTTTGACTTCAGCATTTTGGTAGAATAAAGATTTAATCCGGCTCCCAAATCTAATATACTTTTTCCAACAGAAATTGAGAAAATCACATTGAACACAAAATTTCCAAATGTTCTGAACTTTGAATAACCAACCAGTTTTGAACCCTTTGCAAATCTGCCTCCAAGACAGCAGTCATACTTTTTAAATGCACCATTTTTCAATACCGGTATCATATCACTGATACTTCCCTGATCATCTCCATGAAGTACGATAACATAATCAAAATTATTCTCTATTGCATAATTGAAGGCCACTTTATGTGATCCACCCAATCCATAGTTTTCCGCATTTCTCAAAACCTTTATCGGAAAATCTATATTCATTGTTTTTATCTTTTCTATGGCAGCTTCTTCTCCATTATCCGTACTTCTGTTATTAACAATGATTGCTTCTGAAATGTATTTTTTTATTTCACCATTCAACTGATCCAGAACTCTTACGATCTGTTTTTCGCAGTTATACATTGGAATAAATACCAATATTTTTTCTTTCATCTCTAAATCCTTTCTATCAATAATTTCATTACCAAAAAGTTCAAACACATCGTTACCGGAGTTACTATAATCTTAGCAGCCATTGCAGAAAAATTGCCAATGATACTTCCGGTAAAAGTCTGATACAAGCCTGTAGCTATTACCGCCAAAAGCTGTGATACCAATAATATCAGAACAATCTGATACAAAATATAAATTGCAAATTTGACTTTTAAAGGAATGCCACCATCCTTTTGTGTGAATGTTTTCCGGGTAGAAACAGAAAAAACAAAACATACTGCCACTAATGAACTGACCATATTATTCACTGACACATAGGATGACTTTAAATTTAACAGATTAAATATTACAAAATCCATAATCCAGCCAATTCCACTTATTCCAACAAATGCAATTCCCTGCTTTAATAATTTTCTCATACTCTTTTTTCCCTGTTAAGCAAAGCCCCTGACTGCAAAAACTGTTGCCCCACTTTTCTCCGCTGCCTCTATTCCCACATCCGAATCTTCAAAAATAATTGTATCTTCTTTCAAAATCTGATAATAATCCATGGCCTTACAAAATCCTTCCGGATCCGGTTTTTTCTTTTTTACATCTTCCTGCGAAATAATAAGATCAAACTCATCAAGACGATTATGATATTTTAATATATCCTCACTGTTTTTTCTCGAAGCAGTCGTAACCAGAACAATATAATACTCGTTACGGATTGCATTGATAATCTCAAATAAGTGTTTGTTTTCCACTGTTTCTGAAAGAAAATCACCATAATATTTCTTTTTTAATTCATGCACTTCTTCCATATGGGTCTCACTCTGCATAATCTCTGGAAGAAATGTTTTATAATGCCTCCCATTACACTCTTTTGCAAAATACTCATAATCCATCATAAATCCAAATTGCTCTAATGCTTTCTGATATGAAAGAAAATTCACCCTCCTCGTATCATATAAAGTTCCATCCAGATCAAATAAAGCCAGTCGTGTTTTCATCTATTTTTCCTCTTCAAAATTATTGATAACATCATTCATTACCATAAGCATTCCGACATAAAACAGCAATACCCTTTTTCCATTTTTTTCAATTTTATAAGGCATTAATCTCAGCCAGTGTATGATCTCATGATAATAAATACTCTTTACACGCTCTTCTTCAAAATGTTCCCGCATATACTTGTCCAACATATCATATAAATATGTATATGCCTCTGATTTTGTGAATACAAAATTAATCCGATTCCTTTCAATGCTCACATTCTTTGTTGCCATCAAAAATTCATAACCACCATGTATCGACTGTAACAGTTTTCCATAATCAAGATTGGAAGAATCATGTACATTTCCAGTATTCGGATCTATGATATAAAAATCGTCATCACCATCTGCATTTCTTGTACAAATAATATTCTCAATCGTCAGATCACCATGAATCTCTGAATATGTATCATTTTTAAAGATATCATATAAATGTTCTTCCGACAGATATGGCAAATAATACGGTAAATTATGAAAACTTCGTCCGTTAATGATGATCTCATCATATTCCATAAGACGCTTCAAATACTTTGCATTCATAATTTTATCCAGATTTTTATTTACCTTTGACTTAATATATTCATCAATGGTTGCTTTATCTGCCGGTCTTTGATTTACTTTGTATAAAGAATTTTCCAGACATTCCGTCGCTTTTTTTATAAATTTCCATGCATTTTCTTTTGGCATAGAATGTGCATAATCAAACAATCCAACTGCCTGGCTGTCATATGGCATATCGTAGTAACAGAAATTATCCTGCTTCTGATACTGCATAATATCCGGTAAAGGTATAATATCCTTAAACCGCTGCAGCCATTCAATCTGCTGGTATAATTTATCCCCATCTGCGCCAAATGCATACTTACGGAAGAAATTTTTTTCATTATTCATACAAAGCATCGTTGTTGCATTAGAACCTGCAGAATAGTCACGAATAATCAGTATATTCTGATTGATCTTCAGATAGCTCTCTATATACTCGCGCCGCTCATTTGAAAAATAGGTTTCCAGAAAGTTCAGTCGTTCATTCTCATCCAGCTGCGGTATCAGATTCAAATACTCTTCTTCCGAATCTAACGTTTCATCATCTTTAGACTTCAAGCACAAAGAAATGACAAACAAGATCACAATCGGAGCAAATAAATAAATGCCCGTCCATATCATCTGCGCGTTCATCATTCCCTGTGTAAACGTTATTGCCCCCAGGCTTCCAACATGAATACTGTTCTTTGTAAATAACATGTAAAATACATCCAGCCAGTTTACATTTGATCCCTGATGGCTTAGAAATGCAGCAAAGCAATAATAAGACACAAGATACAAAATCCACATCCCCAATGTTTCCAGTAATAACCGGGTCTTTGATATCTTTTTAAAAATATCTTTGAAACTCCAGATCAACGACCAGAAAAATCTCAACAAACGTATTTCAATTCCTGCATTGAAAATGCCCGCAATATTTTTCAATATTTTTTTTACATACCCACGTAATATGTATACCAGTAAAGTAACTGCTAAAACGCTGACTGCCAAAAACATATAAAACCAGACCGAATCTGCACTGTCTAAATTAAAAGCTGAAAAAATCGCAAACAGAATACCTACAACCAAAATATCTAAATAACGGTCTACGATAACGGTTGCCAGTGCAAACCCTCTCCCATTCTTCATTTTTCTTCCTGAAATCCAGGCTCTGACTAAATCCCCCGCCTTGAATGGAATAAATGAATTGATAAAATATCCGATTGACAAAGACTGTAATAAATTTTTCGTATTTGGTTTTTCATATGTTTTTACGAAAAGTTCCCATCTTAGTGTTCTCATTACATGCGCAATACATACCAAGATTATTGCAAGAACTAAAATCATTTTGATTTTCTCCTCTATAAATTTTGTTTATAATTGTAATTATCTTTTTTTATAAAGTAACATATTTGATAAAATACTGTCGCATAACCCAAAATATAAAATGGGAAAAAATACATAACGTGCGTTGTCGGTGCTGCTACATATACTAATGCAAAGTCAAGTAAAATCAAAAAATTTACAAAACTTAATGCTAAATTTTTTCTTAATATTGACACAACAAACATGACCATAAGCAAAACAATCGGTATTCCAAAGTTCCAGAAGAAATAATATGTCAATACCTCTGTTCCTTCGATAGTATACATGCCGGTAAGGAAATAAATATACGCACTTCTCAAATTATTATTTAAAGGTCTAAATATATTTAAGATGTCTTCTGATACACCATACATTTTTATAATGTTCTGCGTCTGTTCCATGGAATTAGCCGGCTCAACCCAATGAAACTCTGAACTGCATCCGCTTGAGTATGCAAACAAATCCCATTTAGACTCTAAATATTTAATCGGATTACATACAATTAATCGGACTATACTTTTTACACATTTTGTATATTCTTCTTCTGTATATTCAAACGGTCCAATTACATTATATACAGCATAAAAATCATAACTTGAAGCATTTTCCTTCATCTCTTTCACTGGCATAACTTTATCTATATTACTTAAGTCTTCTTGCAAATTAGGAGATTTCAAATCTTCATCTTGTAACATAACACTAAGTCCTGTTACAAAAGACCACAAAAGTACATCTTTTTGTGTTTTTTCATTTTCTAATTGATTGATATTTCTAAATACACCAAATGGTAACAACGAAACAACCAAAAAGAAAATAATCATCTTTTTTCTCACTGCTACAGTGTTTATTTTTTTGCATATACTTATGCATGTAAATACTGGAATCAAAATTATTAAAAATACACTTTCAGATCTCCACGTAGCAACAATAGCTGTAACAATCCCTAGCACCCCAAGTATTTTATAATCAATATTTTCAAATTTATTGTTTAATTTTAAAAGAATAGCAACTAATAAAAGGAATGTAAACGTATACATACATACCCTTAGTGGACTTAAAATAAAATATAATGTTGGCACCGAAAAAAATAAAACTAATAAACAATATGCAATTTTTCCATATTGTTCATATATTACTTTTATAATATATACACTAATTATGGTACATACAACTGCTTGACCTAAAATGATACTTCCACAACTCGGATATATCATAATCATAACAACAAAAAATATACTTGTAAAAAAACTTTGGTGATACTTTATCCCCAAATTTTGTACTATCCCCAATATGCCAAATTCATCATTAACCCAATTTCCAGGCCAAGCCAATAATATTGAAACAACATAAATAGCAAAAATAAGTATCCCTAATCTCCACCATTTATAATTTTCTTTTTTCCTAGCCGATCTAATTAAAACTTGTGGTAAATAGATATATAATAATATCATTATTATTTTGCAAATTACATATACACATATTTTTGGTTTACTTAAATTATCAAATTTAAAAAATACTTTCTCATTTGCAAAAGAAATAATAAATAATAACACACTGATTATAAATGCTACTTTTCTTATACTTATTGGATAATCCCATTGCTTTTTCTTAAGCTTACATGAAACCAAAGTAATTATTAAATCTATAATTATACCTATTAATATAGCTGCTGCAACTATAGCCAGATACGATTGACATTTCCATTGAGTCATATCATACCTCGGATTATTTGCAAACTTTAATATAACAAGTAAATGTCCCAAATAAATAGGTAAACTGATTCTTCCCAAAAATAAACTAATATTACTATCCAAAAATTTTGAAAAATGTGATTTCCCTATAAATTGATTTATAATCAAAATCCCACTTGCCAATGCTATTATTCTTTTTTCTTCAATTATATTATTAGGGAATAAACACATGATACAAAAGCTCAGTGCAACTATATCAATAATGTCATATATAATAATTGGGATTTTATTTTCATATTTTTTTTCTATATTTGTATATATTATATAACAAGTTATTCCTATCATTATATTAACAATAGCTCTAACTATATTCCCATATTTACTTGCTAGATCAAAAAACTGTATATATATTACAAAAATAAATATACTTAGTGCTTCACATACATATTCCCATTTCCTTATGCAACGTTTAATTGTCATTAAAAAGATTGTTACTAAAAAGGATGCTATAATTAATGCTGAGACGTACCAATCAGGTCCATTAATATGGCTTGTCCTATATGTTATGCCTGTAATACATAATAATTCTGCAACAAAATTATTAATAAATTGCACCCAATCTTGTTCACCATAACTATCAAATTTAATATTAATATATATACGATAAAACAACGTAGAAAATAGACATAAATAATAATATGGAAAAATGTGAACAATTTGTCTTTTCGTTTTATCTAACGCACTAACAAATATATTTTT
>ENA-ORSG01001547-ORSG01001547.1-human-gut-metagenome-genome-assembly--contig:-NODE-1547-length-13309-cov-3.848725_pt1 | contig 13309 bp, 11 predicted proteins | sample MGYA00242189_ERZ509156 | MGnify/ENA primary metagenome ERZ509156 (study PRJEB26280, sample SAMEA2338666) | human gut metagenome | biome: human gut; feature: human-associated habitat; material: faeces...
CAGGCGTTTTCTTTTTCAAATAAAAAGAAAATGCCGAAACGCGGGAAGTATAAGAAATTTAATTGTTGTAAGACGTAAGGTAAGGTATAAATTTATATTGTGCCGCTGTCGCGGCAGCGGTGCGTCGAGGTCGCCGCACCCTACAAGCTGCGTTCAATAACCATTGAAAAATTGCAGGCGAACAACATACGCCGCTGCTGTATTATAATAAACGGCAATATCGTGTAATATAAAAAATGCCCCGCACTTTCGTGCGGGGCACTGAACTTAGCTGATTACTTGCTGAGCTCTGCAAAATACTTGATGGTTCTGACCATCTGGCTGGTGTAGGAGTTCTCGTTGTCGTACCACGAAACAACCTGAACCTCATACAGATCGTCAGCAATCTTAGCAACCATGGTCTGAGTTGCATCGAAGAGAGAGCCGAATCTCATGCCGATAACATCGGAGGAAACGATCGGATCCTCATTGTAACCGAAGGAAGCGGAAGCAGCAGCCTTCATAGCAGCGTTGATGCCTTCCTTAGTCACATCGCTGCCCTTGACAACAGCGGTAAGGATAGTGGTGGAGCCGGTCGGCACGGGAACTCTCTGAGCGGAGCCGATAAGCTTGCCGTTGAGCTCGGGGATAACAAGGCCGATAGCCTTAGCAGCGCCGGTCGAGTTGGGAACGATGTTGGCAGCGCCTGCACGGGCACGTCTCTTGTCGCCCTTTCTGTGGGGGCCGTCGAGGATCATCTGATCGCCGGTGTAAGCGTGGATGGTGGACATGATACCGCTCTGGATGGGAGCGTAATCGTTAAGAGCCTTAGCCATGGGAGCAAGGCAGTTGGTGGTGCAGGAAGCTGCACTGATGATGGTGTCGTCAGCATTGAGGGTGTCCTCGTTGACGCTGAAGACGATGGTCTTGAGGTCATTGCCTGCGGGAGCAGAGATAACGACCTTCTTAGCGCCTGCATCGATGTGAGCCTGGCTCTTAGCCTTGGAGCAGTAGAAGCCGGTGCACTCAAGAACAACATCAACGTCAAGCTCGCCCCAGGGAAGATCCTTCGCGTTGGGCATAGCATAGATGGTGATCTCCTTGCCGTCAACTATGATAGCGCCGGGAACCTTGACAGTCTTGCCGTCCTCTTCATACTCAGCAGCCTTGAAGTCTACGGTGTGAAGGTTCTCGCCTATTCTTCCGCAATAGCCGCCCTGAGCGGTATCGTACTTGAGAAGGTTTGCAAGCATCTCGGGGCTGGTAAGATCGTTGATAGCAACAACCTCGTAGCCCTCTGCGCCGAACATCTGACGGAATGCAAGACGACCGATACGGCCAAAGCCGTTAATAGCAACTTTAACTGACATTTGAATTCCTCCGTTGTTAGTATAATTGGTTATTGGTTATATACCTCATATATTTTAGCCGTTTTTGTCCTCATATGCAAGCAATTTGATAAAATTTTACAGATACAGGAAAAGTTTCGTTAATCTGCCCAAAATATTGTACCATAAAGCCCAAAAGGACATAATACTGCCGAAAATCCGGCGCGGATATTTTGACATATCAGCATCATTATTTTGCCTTTCAAAACAAAATCTCCCCGCCTTCAAAAAGCAGGGAGTTTGCATTTCTTATTTTCGGTCTCAGCCCTCTGACGAGTTGCCCGCGAGCATGGAGATAGCAGCCTGAAGCTGGGTGTCTCTCTCTTTCTCGAGCGTGCTGAGATTCTCTCTGAGCGAATCCGCGAGGATGATTTCGGTGTCCGGAGTCAGGCCCTTGCCGTCGAAGCTCTCGCTGATATAGGGCAGCATCTTCGAAGTGGTCAGCACGACTGCGCCGCCGTCGCTGAGCTCGAAAGTCTCCTGAACATCGGCTCTGCCGGCGGTCTTTTCGCCGATAAGGAACGCCTTGCCGAAATCCTTGAGGTCGCAGGCAAACAGCTCGCCGTAGCCCGCGGTGTCGGAATTTATGAGCACCGCCATTGGCATCGTTATATCCTTAGCGTCGGAGCTGTAGGTCTTGACGTTGTTGCCGTTTTTGTCAACGAGCGTCGCGAGCGCCTTGTTGCCCTCGGTCGCCATCGGGACAAGATAATCTATAACGCGGCAGGTGTATTCAATAGTTCCGTCATAGGTCGAGCGCACATCGAAAACGAGGCTCTTCGCGCCCTCTTTTTTGAGCTGGTCGACTGCCTTTTCAAGCTGGTTCAATGTGTTCTTGTAGAACGCGGATATCTTTATATAACCGACCGTGCCGATAAGCTCATAGCTGACGGTCTGGTTTGTGTAACCGAGGACGACGTTGACGGATTTGTCGACATCGTCGCGCCTGTAGGTGAGGCTGACGGAGGTCAGCTTTATACCGCTGAGTCTGCCCGCCATTTCGCTGCTGTTTTCGGCAGTGACTGTGTCGCCGCCTATAGCAACTATCTTATCGCCCTTCTGAAGCCCCTCGGTCTGCGCCGGGGAGTTGGGATAGACTTCCGTTATGAGCAGATAACCGCTCTCGGGGTCAGTCTCGACCTCAACGCCGATGCCCGCGCTGCGTCCCTCAAGCTTCGAGGAATAGAGCTTGTAGGCGTCCGCGTTCATATAGCGGCTGTACTTGTCACCGAGTCCGTTGATATAGCCGTTTTCGAGGTTCGAGTCGAGCAGAGCCTCGTCTATATCGCCGTAGTACTTCGAGCGAACGATCTTGTCGACCTCCTCGACCGCATCATACATCTGCGCGCGCTTGGGAAGGTCGGTTATCAGCTTGTTGTACATACGCTGTGAGACCGACATCGTTATTGCGAAGGTCGCGGTCGCGCTCAGAATAATGAGCGCAATCGCAAGTCCGAGCGAAATTTTCTTGTTCATTTGCTTTCACGTTCCTTCCTGCCTGAGATCAATTCGGAGGCGTGACAAAATCGAGAGGATTGAGCCTTGTGACGGCACCGTTCTTGACATGCATGACCTGGAAATGGACATGCGGTCCGGTGACATATCCGGTGTTGCCCATATAGGCGATGACCTCGCCTTTTTCAACATACTGTCCCGCCGAAGCGACTATCTTCGAGCAGTGGCCGTAATATGTTCTGTATCCGTCGCCGTGGTCGATGGTGATATAGTTGCCGCCGACATCGGAATATCCCCTGACGAGCACCTTGCCGCTCTGCGCCGCAACTATCTTCTTGCCGTAAGAGACATTGACGCCGTTTTCGCGCACGACTATATCGATAGCCGGGTGCATGGTGTAGGTTCCGTCACCCTCGGGGTCATAGTAGCCGTAGCCCGCGGAGATGTAAGAGTTCTTATATGGAACCGGCCACATCATCTCGCCGTCGTTATAAAATCCATCGTCAACGTCGCCGCTCTGGGAGCCGCCGCTGATGATTTTGTCTATCTGGCGCTCAAATGCCTCACGCTTTCTGTACTGCCGCTGAAGCTCCTGCTTATATTCGACGCTGCTCTTGTCGAGCGAGGTCATGAGAGCCGATATCTGACGGTAGTTCGCGTTATATGCGTTCTGCTTTGAAGCGAGTTCTTTATTTTTAGTGTCGAGTTCGGATTTCTTCTCGACCAGAGACGAGCGCTTCTCTTCGAGAGCTTTTTTGTCCTCGTCGAGCTCCGCCTTGGCGGCGTTGAGCTCCTCGGTCTGCTTTTCGAGCTGGGAGATGAGCTTGTTGTCGTTCTCCGTGACGCTCGCGAGTAGCTGGATGCGAAGCAAGAGCGATGAGATGCTGTCCGACTCGAGCAGTATCTCTATCCACGAGGACGAGCCCGCCATATATGTGGCGCGCAGGCGTTCGGATATCTTCTCCTGCGTGGCGTCTATCTGCTCGTCGAGCTTGTCTATCTTCGACTGAGCTTCGTCAATTTTTTTATCGAGTGCCGCTATCTCTCTGTCATAGTCTGCAATGTCCGCATTTAAAACGGAGAGCTGTGAGTTTATGACATCGAGCTGGCTGCTTATCGCCTCAGCCTGAGAAGAGAGCAGCTTCATCTTCTCCGCATTCGAGGTCTGCTGATTTTTTATGCTTTCAAGCTTTTTCTTGTTTGCCTCAATCTCTTTTTCGAGCTCGTTATACTCCTGCTTGAGATCCTCGAGGCTCTTCGCCTGAACCCTTGTCGGGAAAATTCCGGTCATCAGCACGAGCGCCGCGCAAAGAACAAACGCCGCCGCTCTTCTGAGCCATGTGTTACGCTTATTCTTCATCGACTATCGCGAACTCCTTTTCTTTGAGATATTTTGTTATCGACACCGCACTGCCGAGCGCGCCGGAGAGAACGCCGAGCACGATAAACGCGGCGAGCAGTATCAGAGCATATTTGCCGAACGGAGCGATTCCCGACATTCCGATGCCGGAGAGAGTCTTGACGAGCGACCTGCCCGCAATTTCATATATGCCCCAGACGGCAAGCAGGGCGAGCACACCGGAGATAAGTCCAAGCATCATGCCCTCGATCATGAACGGCCATCGGATAAACCACCTTGTCGCGCCGACGCTCTTCATGATGTTTATTTCGAGCCTGCGGCTGTCCATCGTTATTCTTATTGTGTTGGAGACGATGAAGAGCGAGACTATGAGCAGCAGCGCTATCATGCCCGCACTCACATAGCTAACAGTGTTTCTCAGCCCCGCGAGTTGCTTTGCAAGCTGCCTGTTCTCGCGGATGTGGAGAACATGCGGGAGGTCAGAAATGCGCTTGACCGTGTCGTCAAACTTATCCGTATCTTTGAGCGAGACTTCGTATGCATCGGGAAGCGGGTTTTCGTCGAGCCCGTCGAAGAGCACGGAGCTGTCCCCCATCTCGTCCTTGAGCTGGGCAAAGCCGCTGTCCTTGCCGACGAAAGTGCATTCGCGGACATTTGAAAGCCCTCTGAGGCTCGCGCCGAGCTCGTCCTCCTCCGCTTTCGTCGCGCTGTCATCGACAAAGACCATTATCACATTCTGATCCTCGACATTGCCGATGAACATATTTATATTGACCATTATCATGAACGCAACGCCAATCATCACCATGCAGCTGAACAGCACGGAGACCGACGCTATGCTCATCAGTCGATTTACATAGAGATTTCTCATTCCCTCGCGGGTGAGGTAGCCGAGGCTTCCGTTATTTTTCATCGCTCTCGTCCCCCTCTCCGTCGTCTTCGAGGTAAATCGAATAATTCGCCAAGACGGAAGAATACGTTGTATCGTCTGCGCCGCCGTATTCCGTTGTCTCTTTTTGGCGTTCTTTTCTTATGCTTTCGAGAGCCTGCCTGTAGACATCGTCCGCAGCGGTCTCGGCAGCTATCTCTTCCGCCTTTTCCGGGAGTTTTTCGGGCTCCTTTGCGGCAACTTTTTCCTCCGAAGCTTCTTCCTCGTCGTCGAGATACTTCGTTGCGAAGCCGTCCGCCGGTCGGTTGAGACTGCTTGATTTTGCAAGCGTGCGCTCGCGGTGAGCGGAATTTTTCATTCTGCCGTCCGCCGCAACGGTTCCGTTTTCGAGCAGGATAACGCGCTTGTCATACATACGGACGAGATTGTGCTCATGGGTAACCATGATGACAGTCGTGCCCTCCTGGTTGAGGCGCATGAGCAGATCGACTATCTCGAGGCTCATATGCGGGTCAACATTGCCCGTCGGCTCGTCCGCTATGATAAGATCGGCGTTATTCGCAAGGGCGCGGGCAAGAGCCACGCGCTGCTGCTCGCCGCCGGAGAGCTCGGTGGGATAGCAATTCATCTTGTCCGTCAGCCCGACTATGTCGAGCACGAACGGAACGCGCTTTTGAATCTTGTTCTCCTTAGAGCCGGTGACGCGCATGGCGAACGCCACGTTGTCGAACACGGTCATCTTGGGGATCAGGCGAAAATCCTGGAATACTATGCCCAACCCGCGGCGAAAATAGGGTATTTCGCTGCGGGTAAGGGTGCTCAGATCTTGATTTTTGATTATAACTTTTCCATGCGAGGGCACTTCCTCACGCATCATGAGCTTGAGGAAGGTGCTTTTTCCGGCGCCGGACGCGCCGACGACAAAGACGAATTCGCCCTTGTTTATCTTGATATTGACATGGTTTAGAGCATGTGTTCCGTTCTCGTAGGTCTTGGAAACATCTCTGAATTCAATCACAGTTTTCACTCCTATATAAAGCGGTATCCCCCTCGCTTGACTTTATACCGATCTTAAATTACGCCGCAGATCAGTATTTGACAGGCTTCGCATCGAGATACTTCTTGACCATAAGAGCCACCTTGAAGACGATAGCATCGTCGAACTCGCGCAGGTCAAGGCCGGTGAGCTTCTTGATCTTCTCGAGTCTGTAAACAAGAGTGTTGCGGTGGACAAAGAGCTTGCGGGAGGTCTCGGAAACATTGAGGTTGTTCTCGAAGAAACGCTGAATGGTGAACAGAGTCTCCTGATCGAGGCTGTCTATCGAGCCGCGCTTGAACACCTCGCGCATGAACATATCGCACAGGGTCGTGGGAAGCTGATAGATAAGTCTTGCGATGCCGAGATTGTCGTAGCTGACTATGGTCTTTTCGGTGTCGAACACCTTGCCGACCTCGAGGGCTATCTGAGCTTCCTTGAACGAACGGGCAAGCTCCTTGACGCCGGTGACGGTCGTGCCGATGCCGACATATGCGTGGATATAAAGGTCAGTTGTCAGAGAATCGGAAATGGAGCGCGCGAGCTTCTCGAGATCCTTTGTCTCGATATTGCTGCGGACTTCCTTGACGAGAGCTATCTCGTTTTCGTTTATGTTGATGACGAAATCCTTTGTCTTGTCCGGGAACAGATTCTGGATAACGTCGAACGCCGCAGAATCGTTGTGCTCGGTGATCCTTATCAGAAGGACGGTGCGCACGGCATCGCTGTTGAAGCGGAGTTCGCGCGCCTTGATAGCGATATCGCCGGGAAGTATGTTGTCAAGAATGACGTTCTTGACGAAGTTGCCCCTGTCGAATTTCTCGTCGTAGCACTGCTTGATGTTGCTCAGCGCCACGCAGCAGATATCCGCATATTTGCCTGCAAGCTCATCTTCGCCGTCAATGAAAACAGCATACTCGGCCTGCATATGAGAGCCGAACGAGCGGTAAGTGCAGCCGTTAACGATGCGGTCGCCGTCCTCCGCAAAAATCTGCGAAGCGTTCGAGATAACCTCGCCTATTTTGCCGAGCTCACTGCAGGAGATTATGGTGCCGGTCTCATCAATAACGCCGATCGTTCTGTCAACAGCGTCGCGCATCTGATGGATGACACCCTGGAAAAGCCTGTTTGACATAATATCTACCCCTATTCTGAATGATTTCAACTTCTGCCGTTTTAGACATTTTGACAACTGCGCTATAGACATTTTACACAATCGCGCGCTCAATTGCAATACATAACGGGCTAAAAAATGTGTAAAATAAAGGATTTTTTTCATAATCGGGTAAAAAAGCGCCTGTTTTTATCTATTTCCCACAATTTTTTTAATTCGCTTTTAGTGGATTTGATCTTTGGTCATTTTGTCCATAGAATTCCACATAGGGGGTTTGAGGCGCTTTTATCCGCGCGATTTTTATGGTATAATGAGCCGAGAAAGCGAAAAAGGCGGCGCAAAAATGGAAGGCAGCATACTCAGAGCATATATATCGGAGAACATCGAAAAGGCTCAAAGAGAAAATATTCCGTCGGCGGTGTCGAAATTTCTCGATTCCGCTTCGCTCTCAGCGGCGTCCGCTCTCGCCCGCTCAACTGCGGGCAGGTTCATCTTCTGGGGCGGCTTCGATGGAGCTGAACGTGTAATCATGCTCAGCATCCCCGACTATATTGAGAGCGACGACCCGAACGAGATTTTCACAGTCTATGCGGACGGCTGCCCGCTGAGCGCCGTGAGAATAGAGAAGGACAAATTTTCCGACATCGGTCACAGGGACTATCTCGGCGCAGTTATGGGGCTGGGACTTACGCGCGAGAGCGTCGGAGACATCTGCGTTCAGCCCGACGGCTGCGACATAGTCGCCCTGCCGAACGCCGCAAAATATATCGAAGATAACCTGACCGGCGCGGGACGCGCGACACTGAAAGCGAATTTGATTCCGCTCGGCGAGGTCCGTGCGCCGCAGGTAAATATAAAGGAAACGAGCATCACCGTAGCATCGCCGCGACTCGACGCAGTAGCGGGCGAGATATTCTCGCTCTCGCGTTCGGCGGCGGCGCAGGCGATAGCCTCGGGCGCGGTGACGGTAAACGACGAGCAGGTATTGAAAGCCGACCGTCGCCTCTCCCCAAAAGACAAAATCGTTCTGCGCGGCAAGGGCAGAGCGATTCTCGGCGAAGAGTTCACGCAGACGAAGAAGGGCAGAGTAAGAATAGAGGTCAAAAAATCCGTGTAATAATATGGCAAGACCATTTTTGATAATCGACTTCTGCCTTCGCGTCTCACTATAATAAAAGCTTTCATACTTCTCGCGATGAAAAAAGTCCTACCCAAGTTTTATTTTGGGTAGGACTTCTTGACTTATATAGCTTCTCCGGCACTGCGGGCTGATTTTGTTACAGCATATCCTCTATCCGGTACGGTCTGCCGGGAGTGACAACATATTTTCTTGTTGTAACCCCGTCTTTGAGCGTGAAAAACTTTGAAGATACGGAGCAGTTTTCGACTATGCCCTCCGTTATGCCGTCCGAATTGTCGTCACTCGAGAATGTTACACTATAGCTCCCGTCGCCCGGCTTCGTTCCGCTTCCGACACCCTTTGATTCGATGCATCCGTCGGAATCGGCTCTGATATAGACAAACCCGTTGCTGTAATTTCTTCCGTCGATTCCGCTGTAGTCATAGAACACATTCGGATTGACAAACACCGTGTAGCCCTCGTCGGTGACGACAAGATCGAGTTCATTCAGCGAATATTTCAATCTCTTGCGCATTCCCCCGCTTTGCGTTTCGCAGTATTCGTCAAACGGCATATAGCCCTGAACGCGAAGCTTCAGCTTTGCTTCGTCGTAGCTCATTCCGAGTTCTATCGAGTCGAACGCCGCTTCGCTCTGCTTGCATATTCCGTCGGAAGTCTCGAACTTATATCCGTTCATAACATATATATAGGAGTTGAAAAAGTTTTCCGCACCGCGGCATGTCAGCGCCACTGCTATTGCCGCGACGCACACGGCGCCGATTTTTATTGCCCTGCTCTTCTTACTTTTTTCTTTCGGCAGTCCGTCTTTTCTCAGGCGAATATAGAGTACAATCGCCGCAACTGCGAAGCCGACTCCGAAAGCCGCCGAGCCGAGCACCGCGAAAATATCGTAGTCATAAAATTCAGTTGCCGGATATAATGATATCGGCATTATTTTTTCCAATATATAACAGCCGTCATAGAAGAGCGCGTCAACAAAGCCCGAATAAATAGAGGGCAGCCGCGGGTCTGGAGTAATAAACGGCAAACCGAACACTGCGCCGGACAGTCCCATTGCAAGCACCGTTTTTTTGAAGCCCTTTCGGTATGCCGCCGCCATAACGAGCGACACACCGAGCATCGCCGCGAACCCGACAAGCGCGCTGCACGCATCCGAAAATGATGTGCCGAAGAGAAACGATGCGAAAAGATAAAGCAGCGAGCCTATTCCGACAGTCAGCACGAATGCCAAAATCGGCATCCATATTTTTTCGCCGTAGACTTTCTCGAAATCCTTTTTTACCATTGCGGTTACACCTCCGTCGTCGCCCATATCGGCCAGCGCTTTTTGGATGCTCTCATCTTCGCTGTAGCCGATCTCGGTATAAAAATCGATGTGGTCGGATATATGATCCCGCAGCTCCTCGCGGATAAGCTTCTGCCGCCTTTTCGAGAGCTTTTCGGGAATCACAGAATCGAGGTAGCTTTCTATTCTTTTGTCCATTTTATCTACCTCAGACCGCCGAGGGTACTAACCCGCTCCTTATCACCTTTTCGACTGCGCTCGAATACGAATGCCAGTCCTCGGTCGATTTGTTGAGCATTTTCAGCCCTCTGTCGGTGATGTGATAGTATTTTCGCCTTTTGCCGCGCTCGCCGTCCTGCCAATAGGACTTCACGAGCCCCTCCTGCTCGAAGCCGTGGAGTATCGGGTAGAGCGTGCCCTCCTTGAACGAGAACACAAATTCGCTGCGCTGTTCGATCTCCTTGATGATCTGGTAGCCGTACATGTCCCCTGTTCCGAGGACGGAGAGCACAAGCAGCGAGCTGCTGCCCTTCGACAGTTCTTTTTGGATATTCATGTAAAGTCCTCCTTTTATCATAGAGTTTCTATACATCGGTGTTCTATGTATATAGCATAGCATTATATTTCTGTTCTGTCAAGGAAAAATTTGCAAAAAATTTTTGCCGCGCCCGAAAAGCGGTCTACCCGTTCTCGGACACGGCATTTTGAATTGACTTTGCGGTCAGTTATAGACCGTTCTCTTCTTGCTTATGATATTTCCCGCCACGGCAAGCGCAATACCCAAAACGAGCAGAGGCAGGCAGCTTTGAAGCACCAGTTCGGACGAGACAAGCCCGAACGACATATAGAACATAGGCACTTCTTTGTTGATGCAGAATATATAGTTTGCTATCAGATACAGCACGCCGCCGAGAATGCTTATCGCCGCAGATTTTGAAATGCTGATAATAAAGCCGCACATTCCGAAGAAGAACACACAGGCGGGGATTATCCGCATAAATTCAAGAACGAAATCCGGAATGAGCAGGCACGACGCTGCCATCATAATTGAAATATTCAGGAGCATCGCGCAGAATATGACCGCGCAAATAGTGCCTGCGCTCACCCTTTTGTTGACGAACAGCACTTCGTTGCCCTCGGATTCGTTATACTCCCTGAGCACAAAAATGACATCCCACGCGGAGAAGAACGGAAATATCACCTGCGACATCTGCAGCAGATAAACCTCTATCATCTCGGGCTCGGTGCCGTTGAAACGCATGGAGCAGAGCAGTATCGGATAAAGAACATCGAAGAGCACGAGCGGAGCAAACCTCACCGCACCCACATTTTTCAGCGACAGACGCACAGCCATAAAAACCGCGCTCATATGTTTTTTGTTATGCATATGTATCCGTCCTCAACGCGCGGCGACACCGACGCGGCAGTAGGCTGAGCCTGCGCCGAGAGTACGGCGGTCATCCGCTTTGAATCGCGCTCAAACTGGCGCTGAATGAAATACGGCTCCGAAAGCTCCCCGAGCCTTGAATCCTCGATTTCATAGACCTTGCCCGCGGCGGCATTTTCTATTTCAGCGCATGTGCCCTGTGCCGCCACGGTACCGTTGTTTATTATCACCAGCTCGTCGCAGAGGTTTTCAACATCCTCGACAATGTGCGTGGAGATAATTATCGTGCGCTCGCCCTCGAGCTTTGAAACAATATTCTTGAAGCGCAGGCGCTCTTCCGGGTCGAGCCCAGCTGTCGGCTCGTCGAAGATAATGATATCCGGCTCGCCGAGCAGAGCCTGAGCCACGCCCAGCCTGCGTATCATGCCGCCCGAAAGGGTCTTGACTTTTTTGTCGAGCTTGTCCTGAAGACCGACAAGTTTGATATATTTTTTCGCCTCATCGCCGATTTTTTCTCGGCTGATGCCCTTGAGGTCTGCGAGCATCTCCATCATTTCAAAGGCGGTCAGTTCCTTATAAAGACCGAATTTTTGCGGTAGATAGCCTATATGGCTCTGAAAGTTTTTGTCCTTTGAAATATCACTGCCGTTAAATTCGATTTTTCCCGCGCTCAGCGGATAGAGTCCCGTTATGCAGCGCATAAGCGTTGTCTTGCCCGCGCCGTTGGGGCCGAGGAGTCCGTATGTTTTTTTATCGAGCTGCAGATCTATCGATTTCAATATTTTACTGCGGCCGAAGCTCTTGTCCACCGCATAAAGTGATAGCATAAAAAATCCCTCCTCAGTCTGCGTCGGCGTAAAACTCGCTCGCAGTGCGCTTATCATTGGGGTTGTTGAGATATTCGGACATTCTCTTGAGTGCTTCTTCTTCGCCGAATCGGTCTATGTAATCGATAAATTTTTTATATGAAGCATAGTCTTTTCCCGCAAGCTCACGCATAAAGCTCTTTGCTTGCGCATCACCGTTTACATAGTAATTATAATTCTCGTACAGCTCCATTCTCCACGGTTCAGTTGCCTGCGTCGCCAAAGAATAGTCAACATCAAGTATTTCATCTGTCACCAGCGATTCGGTAAATCGGCAATATCCGGTAAACTTACCGGAACTGCCTGTTTGAGGAATAAAAATAACCGTCCGAATATCATTTGGCAGAGTTTGAGTTCCACGATATTTGTCGACAAAATTATCGAGCATCTTTTTCTGACCCATGTAGTAATGAAGATACGGATAGACCATTCTCACCCCGTCCTTCTCATAACAGTCATACAGCCCGGAAACGAGCGTCAATCCTGTCGTTTTTCCCTCAAACTCATTCTTTCCTGTCTGTTCAAGTCCGCAATACACTGTTTGATTGCTGTTCACTTTCACCTTGAAGCGAATCGGCTCATCAAGTACAAATCGGTATACTTCCCTTTGCTTCATATTATATACCGGCAGCGAACCGCTGTGCGGATAATACGGGAAATATCCCGGCAGGAATAAGCCCTGAAGATTGGAATAATATTGCGTTGAAAAGCCGCTGTATTTAAGCACTATCTTGTCAAGGTTCTTTCTCCCCGGATTTAAAACAGTGAAATAATCTCCGTTCTGTTCAAAGCGAAGCTTGTTTCCGCCGCCGTCCCGAACTGAGCTTATTTTATATCCGTGATATAGTGTGAAATCATACTTTTCAAGATTGGGCTTGTCAACGGTTATCACCGCCCTGACGTGCAGATTATTGCCGACCTTTATTTCCAGATCGTAATCGATCACATCAAACTCTTTTTCAAAACGCGCCCACTCTTTGTTCGTGCCGTCCGCATCATAATCGTCGGAATAAAATCCGTATGCTTCGTCATAGTAATCCTCATCCGCACATTCCATAGAATATTGAGGGTCGTCTCTCCCCACGGCAACTCGCGAAGCGGGGATCTGCGACACAACGAGAAAAGCAAACGCGAACAAGGCAAAAACGGCCGGAGCCGCCCGAAAACGTCTGTTTCTCTCCCCGGTTTTCAGACTTATCACAAAAAGCGAGAGCATAAACCAAAAAAGCACCGTCAGCCACCGATAAGGCAGGACAGATTGTCCGAAAGCAAAGATCGGCGCATAGTTGAGCGACGGTGGGAACACATCAAACAGCCGCAAAAACGGAAAGATATTTATGCTGACATCACGGCTGAAAGAATAGAACATCTCGCCGAGATAATTCGAAAGCGGCGAACCGAGCAGCGTG
>ENA-ORSG01001554-ORSG01001554.1-human-gut-metagenome-genome-assembly--contig:-NODE-1554-length-13265-cov-2.231491_pt1 | contig 13265 bp, 14 predicted proteins | sample MGYA00242189_ERZ509156 | MGnify/ENA primary metagenome ERZ509156 (study PRJEB26280, sample SAMEA2338666) | human gut metagenome | biome: human gut; feature: human-associated habitat; material: faeces...
TTGCACCCGCTAGAAACGTGCGCCGCCGGGCGCACTTTAAAAAAAGAGGATCTGCGCAAAGCAGATCCCCTAAAAGATGCAGAATCAATTTCAAGATTACTGCAGCATACTTAATACACCCTGAGGCATAGCGTTGGACTGGGAAAGCATAGACTGAGCAGCCTGTAAAAGAATGTTGTTCTTTGTATAAGCTGTGATCTCATCTGCCATATCTGTATCACGGATACGGCTTTCCGCTGATGTAATATTTTCAGAAGTAACCTTCAGGTTGTTTACCGTATGCTCCAGACGGTTCTGGGCAGCACCAAGGGTTGCACGGTAAGTAGATACTGTCTCAATTGCAGCATCTACAGATGCCATTGCTTTGAATGCATTAGTTGTGGTATCTACCGAAATATCGTTAACCTTTAATTCTTTAGCTGTCATAATCTGCTGTGCAACAGTCATTGCGTTGGCTGTAGCTGCAGAAGCACCGATGAAGAAAGTCAGGTTCGTATTCTTAGTCTTAGGATTTAAAGGTTTCTCACCGTTGAACTCTGTAGTAGTAGCGATACGGGTAATTTCTTTATTCAGTGCCTCAATCTCAGCCTTGATGTTATTTCTTGCAGTTGTGGTATAAGTACCATTTGCTGCCTGGGTAGTCAGAGTCTTCATACGCTGAAGCATGGAGTGGGTCTCTGTCATAGCACCTTCTGCTGTCTGGATCAGACCGATCGCATCGTTTGCGTTGTTTACAGCCTGGTTTAAACCATTGATCTGGGAACGCATTGTCTCGGAAATAGCCAGACCTGCTGCATCATCGCCTGCACGGTTGATCTTGTAACCGGAAGACAGCTTCTCTAAGTTTTTGCTCAGTGCACTCTGGTTGGTACTTAAGTTTCTGTAAGAATTGATCGCTGCAATATTATGCTGAATTACCATAATGAATTCCTCCTTTTATAAAAGAAAATATGGCAGTGGACTCCTTTCCTCTGTCTTCTACTGTCCCAAGGGCCCTTTCTGGAACAGCAGAATTTTCTTTTCATATATATATATCGTCTTATGTTAAAAAAACATAAGCCTGTTTTTCATTATTTCTTTCATTTTTATTTTAAAAGTTCAAGTATGGTCTGAGGGAGATTATTTGCATTTGTAAGCATCATATTAGAGGACTGTAGAACGATGTTACTGCTGGTATATTTCGTGATCTCCTCTGCCATATTGGTATCACGGATCTGACTTTCTGCCGCCTGCATGTTTTCACTTGTAACGCTTAAATTATTGTGGGTGTGATCCAGATGCATATAAGCAGCTCCAAAGGATGCCCTGACTTTAGAAACAGCCTCTATCGCGTTTTCAATGTATTCCACAGATTTTTGTCCCTTTTCTACAGTGGAAAAATTTGTCTTATCCAGCTGTAGTTCCTTGCTTCCTATATAATAGCGTTCTACATCCAGAACTTCTCCATCCTGAGTAGAACCGCCGATCTGGAGCGGGATCGTATCGTCCAGCTCTGGCGGCTGCCAGCCCGGTGTAATTGCATTGGCATCTGCCCTGGAAAACAGGGAGATTTCTCCAAATTTAGTGGTAGAACCAATCCTGTCAATCTCCTCAAGGATATGGTCTCTTTCCATGTTCAAGGTTTCCCTGTTGGATTGATCGTAAGTTCCATTTGCAGATTTTAAAGCCAGAGTCTTCAGTCTCTGGAGCATGGAATGGACCTCTGTCAAAGCGCCATCTCCTACATTGGTAAGTCCGATGCCGTCATCAATGTTTCTCATCGCCTGGTTCAGGCTGTTGATCCTGCTGCGCATACCTTCCGAGATCGCCAGGCCAGCTGCATCATCTCCTGCACGGACGATCCTAAAGCCGGAAGATAGCTTTTCAAGGGACTTTTTCAGCTTTCCTGTTTCGATCCCCTGATTTCTGGCAGCATTTATGGATGCTATGTTATTCTGCACCTGCATGATGTTTCACCTTCCTTTGTATCTTCTATGAGAATATCATCAAATAACCATTTGTTTTTATTATCGGCAAAATGCCTTATTTTATTGATACCAGGGTCAAAAGGCCGGAATTGCGGGAGTGCAAAGCACGCAGCAATCCGGTATCTGTCTGTCAGATCAGCGTACCCGTATCCTTACCCATATTCATCATCATCTGAAGACGGAGAATCTGCACCATATTAGACCAGTCTTCCCCGGAAAGGTTCTCTCCCTTTCCTGCTGCCAGAAGTGTACCAAGGCTGCTTCCTGTAAGGCCACTTCCTATAAGGCTGCTCACTGCTGTACTGCCGGATGTTTTCCCATATGTTCCGGTACTCACCGTACGTCCTGCCAGGATCGTATTGTTTCCCGTATAATCCGCCATGATCTTTTTTACATAATTCTGGGTTTCTTTATATGGTGGGATGCCTCCGTATTTGGTCACACTGTTCGGACCTGCGTTATAAGCTGCCAGTGCAAGGCTTACGTCTCCTCCGAACCGGTCCAGATTTTGTTTTAAGTATTTTGCCCCTCCAAGGATATTTTGTCTGGCATTGTAAGGATCGCTTACTCCAAGAGAACGGGCTGTTCCCGGCATCAGCTGCATCACGCCCATAGCCCCTGCTTTGGATACAGCCTTTGGATTAAACCCCGACTCTGCCTTTGCCACCGCCCTGAGAAGTTTAGAAGGAATCTGATATAAAGCAGAAGCTTCTTCGAAAATAGAATCCATATCTTCTTTTATGGCATTCAGCCCATTTTTCAGTATCCCCTGAAATTCCTGGACCGGTGTTGTCTTCTGTGTCTGATCCGCTGCCTGTGCAGCTAACTTTCCCCCATCTCCTGTTATCGGTGCTAAACTCATATTTCTTACTCCTTTCGGCCTGCGCCGTCTGCTCCAAGGTACCAGCCGTCCTGAGAACGGTTTACTGCCATAGATCCATCGTTATTTAGATAATACCAGATATTTTTATCATACAGCCAGCCGGTCTTCATATCCCCATCCGGGTTTAAGTAATACCATTTTCCATTTCCTGTGTTCACCCAGCCGGTCTTCATATCCCCATCAGGGTTTAAGTAATACCATTTTCCGTTTCCTGTGTCCACCCATCCGGTCTTCATACATCCATTTCCGTCAAAATAATACCATTTTCCACCATACAAGAACCACCCCCTGGTACGGTTTCCTTCAGCGTTAAAGTAGTACCATATACCTCCCACCAGCTTCCAGGTATTAACTGCCAGAGTCCCATCCGGCATAACAAAGTTGTCTCCCTTTAGAGAACCTGCTATGCCGGGACCAGTACTGCTGCTCTGGGAAGTTGCTGCATGTTTTTTTTCTTTCTCCTCTTCCTCACTGTCATCTACATCCTGTTCCTTTGATGTAATAAATTCCCCTTCTTTTAAGTATTTTTTCTGTTCTGCCGTAACCGGGACCGCTTTTACCTGATAATAGTAGATCTTGTCCGGATCTGTCATGTACTCCTTTAAGCTGACAGAGTTACTTGTAACTGTCATCCGTTTCACCACTTTATCATTTCCATATAAAGTCAGGGTATAGCCCGGAGCATAGTCTACCTTCTTCCACACTGCCTTTTCTGAGTCAAGTGAGCTCCAGCCTGCTAAAGCTGTGTCACCCAGAACAGTGACCGGCGTATAGTTCACTTTTACCTGCATGGAGGTATTATCCAGGGCTTTCGCCGATACAAAATCAGCCCCGGTCACACGGCATTTGGATCGTCCAAGGGACACAGGGAAATACTTTCCCTGTGCAGCATCCACAGTGATCTCCATCCGTACCTTTTTACCAGGTTTCCAGTTTTCATATTCTGTTTTGTAATAAATATCCCCAATGGATACCCCTGATCCGTTGATGGTGATCTGGGGCTGTGGTATTTCCTCCGGATCTCCAAAAGTGGTGTCAAATTTAATACTCATGGTCTCGATGATGCTGCTCTCTGCCCCATAAGCTGTATACATATGAAAGATTCCCCCTGGCACAGACTGTAAGCTTCCTGTGCTAAGCAGCAGTCCTGTTCCGGCACAAAGGAGTATTTTTCTGATCATTTTCATTTCCATTCCTCACATATCTTTACCTGTACCAGATCCCGTCCCCATTAACATAAAATCCATTGATATACTGGTTTTTTGCCATTTCACCTGAATCCGGCCAAAAATAATACCAATTCCCGTCAACCTGATACCAGCCGGCAGCCATAACTCCGTCAGCATCCAGGAAATAAGTTTTCCCTTCACGGATCAGCCAGCCGGTAAACATGACTCCCTGAAGGCTGTTGTCAAGTGTGTTTAAGTAATACCAGGAACCATTCTGTTCCAGCCAGCCGGTATATAAGGAGCCGTCTTCTCTGAAAAAGTAATAATCCGCCCCTATGATCTTCCAGCCTCCATAAGCCATGGTTCCCTGTGTATGCCCATTTTCCGTTAATGGCCAGAAGTAATACCACTGTCCATTGATCTTTGCCCATCCGGTTGCCATTTCCCCGGTACCATACAGGTAATACCAGTCATTTGCCATCTTCTGCCAGCCGGTGAGCATCGTGCCATTGACATCAAAATAATACCAGTATCCGTTGACCGACTGCCATGTACCCCGGCATATAGAGCCATCCGGAAATCTGTAATTCCATATATTGCCTTTTTTTACCCAGCCTACTTTATCTGTGGTTCCGCGCTTTGCAGAAGGGTTTTTTGATTGCTGTCCTTTACCATCTGATACATACCGGTCTGTAATGGAAAGCTCCCCGGATTCTATCCATTCACTTTTTCCACCATATTTTTTTTGTGAATCCGTTCCCGGTACCGTGCGCACCTTAAAGGTATACTCTCCTGTTTTTGTCATATATGGATAAAAATTATACTGAACCGCACTGGTCTGGGAGACGCTGTAAACTTTCGTTTTTCCTCTGTAAAGCTGCACTTCGTAATAACCGGATGTGTTATCCGGCTTTTCCCATTTAGCCTGTCCCAGGCTTTTTTCATTCCACCAGGCATCTTCCGGAGCAGCATAGTCTCCTTTGATCCCTTTTACCCGCAGGGTAACTACCAGTTCATCTCCATCTCGTCTGGCAGACACAAATGTGCCCCCACTGATCTTTACATTCGCTTTTTTATAGCTGGAAACAAAATAATCTTCACTGACATCTTCCGGTTCCAGGGTGACTTTCATCTGAGGCTCTTCAGCAGCTTTCAGTTCATTGGAGCTTTTATCCGTCCATTCGGCCTCGGAAACGCTGTATTTACCTCCACTTGCATCTACTGCCACTTCTCCATCTGAAACCGTGGTCGTTTCCAGTTTTATATCCGGAAGCTTGCTGCCTACTTCCAGCTTGGATGTAACACGGATATTTACTGTTTTAATCTCTTTTGCTGCTGCAAAAGCATCTATCTTTCCCCATTGGAACAGCAAGACTCCCGAAAGAAGGAGCAGAAACATTTCCCGTCCGTGTCTGGATCTTCTGTCAGGTATTTTCGACTTTTTCTTCATTTTCTTTTTCCTCCGGTGACGGCACATATCCTAAAAAGTAAATATAGATCTCTATGATCGCCTGATATAATTCTTCCGGCACAGCCGCTCCCAGCTGTAATCTGCTTAAAAGAGTTGCAAGAGAATCATCCTCATAAACCGGAACCCCTGACTTTCTGGCTGCTTCCGTGATCTTTTCTGCCATATATCCCATTCCGGAAGCAACGATTACCGGGGCAGTGTCCTTTTCCGGCGAATATTGAAGCGCAACTGCCTTTTGCTCTAATAACCGCTCAAACGCTGACATTAATACCATTCTCCTTTTTTCTTATCTTTGGAAAAACATCCAGCAGACGGTAATGAGCTTTCCGTTCCTGCACCTGCATCATTTTCACGCGCATCCCGTTTCTGGTACATATTTCCTGAAGCTTTGCCTGTATCTCTCCGGCTCCGGCAGAAAGATTTTTAGGAACTCCCAGCTCCATGGATATTTTATGATCCTGGAGATCTGCCAGAAGCTGGAAATCTCCCAATCCCCTGATCTCAAAGTCCACCAGAAGGCGTATTTTCCTGCCTCCATCTTTTTCTTCTTCTTTTTTCTCTGCATCCGGATCGATCCAAAATTCAGATACTGCCTCTTTTCCCTGATATTGAAAAGGAAGGACAAAATGATTAACAGACATATATACGCTTTCGTTTACCAGCATCCCTCGCATCAGCTGATAAAAATCCTGTACATGTTCCAGCCCGGCTTCTCCTTTGGCCCCTCTTTCCACAAGTGAGCCAAAAATATCTCCATAAATATTTCCTTTTTTTCCTTTTGAACCGGTAAGTACAGCATACAGTTCTTCAGGCTCTGTTTCAAAAAAACGTTTAAAATCCCTATTAGCTGCCATTTGTTCAAAAAGGCTCCTGAGAAGGACACTGCTTCCGTTTTCATAACGTGCCCCATAAAGGATCAGCTGGATCACGCTGCTTCTTACATTGCCATAATCATGGGTACGGGAAATATATCTTGAAAGAAAGGGGACCAGCTTCTGAAACAGAACCTGGGAATTTTCCTTTGTTTCCCCATTTTCTGCCTTCCAGTCCAGCTGATCCAGAATTGATGCATATTCCTGTCTTGCAGAGGTGTAAAGCATTCCTTTTATTTCATCTGTCAGTTCCTGCATCTGTTCTAAAAGATGCTCACCGCTGGAATAATTGTTGAATACCTGAAGGAATTTGAGGGCTGTTTCCTGCAGGCCTCTGTTTCCTTCCTGCTGCAAAAGAGTTCTCAGGTTTTCAAAGAAAGTACCGGAAAATTTAGTCTGTCCCTGCATTTTTAAAAAATCCAGCAGCTGGCCAGAATCTTCAAAACTGGCAGAATCCAGCAGCTGCTGCACCATTTTACCCAGACCTTCATCACCTTTAGCGATAAAGGCTCCATCCCGGAACAGGATCCGGCCCAGGGAATCCTTTATTTCATTTTCCTGCCCCAGCTTCTGAAGAAAGTCAGTATAATTTCCATTATAATTGCGAACGCTGAAGCCACTTTCATTTTCCTGGTCACCAGCGGTACCGCTTTTCTGTCCATCTGCCCGCACTACACGAGATGGGTCAGAAGGATTCTGGATCTGGGAACTGTTCAGGGCGCTTTGCTGCTCCTGGCCTGTGTGGACATTTCTATTATCTATATATGTAGAAGGATCTGTTACCTGTAATATATTAGACATGTTTTATCCCTTTTCTTTTTGATTCTATATATTATGATGTTGGGGTCAAAAGATTTTGACCCCTCTGATACCGAATTACCCTGCATGCTTCCATATGTATATTTAATCGGCGTTTTCCCGTTTTTTATAATTATTATTTTTCTTATATTTTCAAGAAAAAAGGCGATAATTTACATAGATATAGATTCAGTAAGCATGTGAAAATCACAGGATACTTTTGTGGTCCTGCCGTTTTATTTTAAGGTGAGGAGTAATTGTATGAAAATTCAAAATTTTATCCAGGAGCAAATACACATGGAACATGTATCAATGAGACAAAGCAATATTGCTTTGTCTGATAATATTTCTGCAAAACCGGCTGATCTTGACCGAGCCAGTTTTGAATACACCGAAGGTATTTCGGCTGATGAAACACTTTTTGCACGATCTCTGGCTCACAGCATTACAGAAGATGTCTGCCGCGAGAAAGGCGTTTCCGTTGAAAAGGTTGCCCAACTGAAAAAACAGGTTGAGGAAGGAACCTACGAACCGGATCCCATGGCCATTGCAAGGGCCATGTATAATCTATGAGGGCGCCTGAAAGCCTGATCCCGGTATTAGAACAGCTGTGTACTGTATTAGAACAGCTATGCCGGGTTGAGGCTGATAAACTAACCGTTGTTTCAGCTGATCATCCTGACCAGCTGGAATCTCTTTTAAATGATGAAAACGTGCTTTTACTGCAGCTGCGCGGACTAGATAAAAAACGAAGTGATCTTCTTCGCAGGTCGGGTCTTGAGGGGCTTACTTTCCGCCAGATTTTGATGCAGGAGGACAGCGAGGAGGCTGTGGCACTTCTCTCTCCGATCTTGGAACGGTTATCCAGCCAGGCTGAAAAGCTGAAAAAGATAAAAGGCGGCACAGACCGTCTGATCCGGATCCGCATGAAACAGTTAGAACAGCGCCTTTCCGGTGCGAAGCAGAGCGATCCTCATGTTTATGACAAATATGTCTGATAAAACTGTGGGGACTGCAGGATACTTATATTTTGGAGGTAATAATATTTTATGGTAAGAGCAACTTTTTCCGGTTTTAATACCGCTCTGTCCGCTCTCCAGGCCAACCAGAAACGTCTGGATATTACAGGACAGAATTTGTCAAATATGAATACTGCCGGATATACCAGGCAGCAGTTAGAGGCATCCAGCCTTAATTATACGAATCCTGTTTCCCATTATTCTAATGGGAATGAAACTGCAGTAGGCTTTGGGGTAAGCATGGACCGGGTCTCACAGATCAGAGATCCTTATCTGGATATCCAATACCGCAGCCAGTCTGCTGACTGCAGCTATACCAATCGTTTACAGACTGCCCTTAATTCCCTGTCAAAGGTACTGGACGAAACAACCATTTCCGGCATCCGTAAGGCATTTGATGATGTCCAGTCTACCCTTACAAGCATGCAGGATCCTGCAAAGGTATCCGATCCCATCTATGAAAGTGAGCTGCGAACTAAAATGCAGTCTGTATGTAATCTTTTTAACCAGGCATCCAGACAGATCACACAGGCCGAACAGAATGAATTTCAAAGGCTCACAGGGGAAGGCAGCAGTGAACAGGGCGATGTGCAGAAGATCAATGACATCCTCCGCCAGATCGGCGACCTGAACGTGCAGATCAAACGTAACCAGGTTGCCGGTCATCCTTCTCTGGAACTGCAGGATGAACGTAATCTTCTCCTGGATGAGCTTTCCGGTTATATTCCTGTTGAAACCAGATATTACAAGGATGATGCCCATTCCGGGAATAACGCCTATGACTATGATGCAAATGGTGCTGTGATCGGCAAGAAGGATTGGCCTGATGACCTGGAAGTGAGCATGAATTATATTGATGCCCAGGGAAAGAGCCAGAAGCTGATCCTGGTAAACGGATCTGACCTTGGTGCTGACGGTCTCACAAAAAACTACGGTCAGTTAAGTATGTTAAAAGGCGATCACCAGACAGCTGCTTCTGTTTCTGATCCTGCAAACATTTCCATCAAGTTTGAAAAAGCCCCCAGCTATCAAGGGAATGGACCGGCAGCTACCAATGATGTATACGCAGAGTTAAAAGGGATCCGTTTTGAAGGCGGCTCTCTTCAGGCAAGCCTGGATATGCTCCAGAAAACAGGTACCGGCAAGGTGATAAATGGATCTACTGCTGTGGATGATGTCCGTGGATACCAGTATTACTCAGAAAAACTGGATCACTTAGCTTTAACTTTCGCAGAATCCATGAATAACATCAACAATGGCAACAAAAACCCCAAGGACCAGAATCTTTTATCTAATTCCACAGATGACTCCACAACTGGTATAACAGCCGGAAATATCGGTATCAGCAAAGGCTGGACCAGTGGAACGGTCCATATTTCTACAAACGGCACTAACCGCACAGATACAGTCCTTGATATGATCGCAGCTATGAAGGATACCAAGAAATTGAACGGGAAAACATTTGCTGATTATATGAATAACCTTTCCACCCAGCTGGCATCTGATTCCAGCTCCAACCAGACTGCATTAAAGACGGGCACAACTGTTTTAAACAGTATTCAGGACTCCAGAGACTCTCTTTCCGGTGTCAGCCTGGATGAAGAAGCAACCAATATGATGGCCTACGTTTCAGCCTATAATGCTGCTTCCCGTCTGATGACTGCCCTTGATGAAGTGTTGAATACCCTGATCAGTAATACTGGTGCATAAATATAAGGAGGATTAATAAATTATGAGAGTTGTACGTTCATCTGTTTACCGCAGGTATACTTCTTCTTTAAATGATCTTCAAAGCAATCTGAACAAAAGCATGAACAAGGTTTCTACCGGCGCTGCTTATGAAACAGCTGCTGATAATCCTCTTGCTTATTATCAGGGAAAGAAAATGGATCATTTATATCAGGATGCAAAGAGTAAAAGTTCTATTTTAGGTGATATTAAAAACCGTCTGTACCAGCAGGAGCAGGGCGCAAGGGATATCCAGAAAACTTTAAGCAACAGTAAGACTTCTATGCAGTATGTGCTGGATTCCTCCCATAACAGCTCAAAAACTTCTGTCCAGACAAAAAGAGATGCTCTTCTTCAGGATGTGCAGAGCATGGTCAGCAATCTGAACAGCCAGTATCAGGATTTCTATGTTTATGGAGGAAATGATATTACAACAGCTCCGTTTTCTTTAAGCGGAGATGGAAAAACCCTTACTTATACCCATAAGTATTCAGACGGTACCACAAAGACGGTCAATATGACCATGGCTTATGATAAAAATAACAATACTTACAGTTATCATTTAAGCGATGATGACCTGAACAACCTTGTGACAGCTATGAGAGAACAAGGCCGGGTAGATATCGGTTATGGCGATATTTCCAACCGCCAGTCTCTTTTAGATACCTATACCGGAGGACTGAATATGCTTACGGGGCTTACTTCAGATTCCTTAAATGCCATGTCTGATGCGGATGCAAAGGATGCGATCAAAGCTGCCCTGGAAACCACTCCTGTGGCACTTCTCAGCCGTTCGGTTATGGCCTGTGATAATTATATCAATGATACTACGACCGTTGATCAATTTACAGATACTATGGGCAGTGTACTTAAAGATGCAGCTAATACAGAGCATACCATCAGCACCATTTACAGCAACCTTGGCAATAAATATTCCCTGGTAGAAACTACAAAAACCCGTCTTGATACTTTAAGCGACAACCTGACAGAGGAATACAAAGACATTCTCGGAGCTGATCCTTATGAGGCCATTACAGAAATGTTCTCTTACCAGTACTCCTATTCTGCTGCTTTAAAAATGGGGTCAAACCTGATGCAGTCATCTCTTTTTGATTTTATAAAATGATACCGGTACATTGTTTACAAAAAACAAGCAAAAAAATAACTTTATATATTTTAGATCTTAAGAAGGTGAAGATGTATGAAACCTGTGATTGAAGCAAATTTTATACCTTTTGAATCTGTCCGTTTCCGTCAAAATGCCAGTCTGGTTTCAAAGGACCAGCTGGCAGCAAGACAGCATCAGGCGATTTCCCAATACCGCCTGAAAGTACGTCAGGCTCAAAATTACGGGATCAGTTCTCCGGAAAGCATGACCTGTATCCAGGACATCAGACAAGCTTTTAATCTCCGGGATACTGTCCAAAGAGTACATGGCACAGCAAACGTCTCTGGATCAGGAAACAGCTTTTGTGATCCATTTTCTGGCAGCCCTGACAATAATGGGCTGTATACCCTTCAGAGAGGTGAATTTGAATTTCGTGTGGCATCTGGCAATCTGGAATACGTACCAGCCCTGGAAATGACCATCATAACCTCTTATCCAAAAGTAGAGTTTGTGTATACCGGCACCCCCAATTATGTTCCACCAAAAAAAGAGCCGGATTCCCCTGCTCTTAATGTTACCATATAAAAACTGACCCCCGGAGGCTTATGCAATCATGAAGATTGATACAAAATATTACGGCGAAATTGATTATACAAAAGATGAACTGGTTGTATTTCCAGATGGTTTATTTGGTTTTTCCCAGTACCATGACTATCTTCCCCTCTCTATGGAGGAAGATGACAGTTCCCTGCTGATATTGCAGTCTGTAGACGAACCTTATGTAGCCTTTTTTCTCATCGATGCAGCAGCACTCTTTCCTTCTTATTCACCGGTTCTTCTACCAGAAGAATTATCCTTTCTGGAAGTAAATTCCAGTGATGAATTATCCTATTATGTCATATGTGCTGTAAAGAAGGATTATCTGGATGGAACCGTCAACTTGAAATGTCCTCTTGCCATTAATCCGGATACCCGCAAAGGAATCCAGGTGATCTTATCCAACGCTGACTATGATTACCGCCATACCTTACGTTCTCTTCTTGGTAAAGAGATAAAGGAACAGGACACTAAAAAAGGAGATAAATAGCCATGCTGATACTGAAACGTAAAAAAAATGACAGTATCCTGATCGGGAATGACATACGCATCACTGTACTTGACTGCGACAATGGATCTGTCAGCCTGGCTATAAATGCCCCGAAGCATATTTCTATTTTGCGGGAAGAATTGACAGAAGCAGAACGCAGCAACCTGGATGCCTTATTATCTGATACAGATTCACTGCGCTCTATTGAAAAAGGACTGAATTCTTATATGAAGAAATAGACCATAAGCTTAATGACCCGCAAACGGGTGAATACTGATAAAATGACTCTTATCTGCTATACAAAATATCATATAGCTCTTTCAGCTGCCGGCGTACGAGAGAAAAAAACTCTCTCAGACGCCGGTAAAATAATGCTCTTTTTTCCATGCGGTTTTCCCGCTCTTCTTCTTTTAATATGTCTGATCTAAGATCCAGCGCCTGTTCATCTGTTTCCGGCCCAAATTTCCCTGTCATGCCGTAGAATACATTTTTCTCCAGTATATCAAATACCTGGAGTTCTTCTTCCTCTGTCTCCATGCTGGCACATTCTTCCCGTGTTCCAAACCACATATAGCTTAAATGCAGAAGCTTCTGCGCCAGTATATTTACTTTAAATTCCTTTAGCCGGTTCTCAAGCTCCTGAAATTGGTCTTCTTCTGCTGCTTTTCTGTAAAATACATATAAGTCTGTCAGATGGCGTATCTGCAGATGTCCTGTTACATATAGGTAAGCGGACTGGATCATCAGATAGACTAGCTGGTCTATGGCATTCCATTCATAAATGTAGTTACCATTTTCTTTCAGGAAAGCACGCTGGAGCAGCTTTTCCATCCCCCTCTGGTATACCTGGGTTTTAAAAGGAAAGGTATGATAGATCTCCACAGAAAAGCGACCTGGTATACGCATCTTTTCACCCACTCCCGGATAGAGCGTATCCGTTTCGTAGCCTATATTGACCAGATAGCCTTTTGCAAAAAGATAATCTTCCGGGTCAAGAAAAAAAAGCTTCAGAGAGCTTTCCCCTGCCATTTCCTCCCTTGGATACAGCTGTCTGCGGCTGCTGGAGGAAAGGACGAGTACCGGGATTTTTTTTAATTCCAGAAGGACCAGTATCTCCCGTTCTCCTTCTGTGCAGCTTTCGTTGAATTTCAGAGTATCACTGT
>ENA-ORSG01001559-ORSG01001559.1-human-gut-metagenome-genome-assembly--contig:-NODE-1559-length-13242-cov-3.272996_pt1 | contig 13242 bp, 4 predicted proteins | sample MGYA00242189_ERZ509156 | MGnify/ENA primary metagenome ERZ509156 (study PRJEB26280, sample SAMEA2338666) | human gut metagenome | biome: human gut; feature: human-associated habitat; material: faeces...
CCCATTCTTTTGTATCGTCGCTAAACTTCGGATAAATATGTGTAAATACCGGAGAATAGATCTTGCTTCCGCCTGTCATCAGCAGAAGATATCCGCCCATTGAAAGATTTCCGATCGTCGCTTCCGTCTGACCTTCACCCGGCTGAACGCTTCCTGCTGCTCCCATCTGAATCGTATCTGCCGCGATCGCCGACGACATCTTATCTGCAAATTCTTTTACCTTAACCGCATCCTTATCCGTATCCATTGTTATAAACGCTTCTGTTACGCCGTTGCCGTCCGCTTCAATATAATCTTTAAAGTTTGTTCTGACCCATTCTGCGGCGTTTTTGTTCCACACATAAGCAGGCTCTTTCGGCTGCTGGTTGTCAAAATCAAAATTCACATCGATCACCCGGTACGCCGATGCTGTCCATCCGCTTTCATCTGCCGTAACTTTGATAGAACCTTTCGACTCTGCATCGATCTGCGCCCATGCCGGCATCGTCATCCCGATGACCATGATTACCGCAAGACAGATTCCCAACACTTTTTTCCAAATGCCGCTTGCCTTTTTTTCTTTCATTTTTGTTTTCTTGTCCATTAACTTTTTCCTCCTCATATAATCAAGTGTTTTTTATTGAAAATTCAAGGTTTTTCAACCTTTTATATCTCAGTGAATAGGCCTCAGCTACAAGCATTTCCGTGTATCGGGTACTGAAATAGTGATTAATGGGTATACGAAATAAAACGTCATTGTTTTTCGCTTTACTGGCCTTGTGTATACCCTTCCCTCTATGGCAGCTAACCTCCTATATCCACCAGGATCATCTCTGTCTCCAGAGGTCCTAACTTCCTTCGTACTGCCTGCCCATAACCAAGGTGTCAGCTTTGCTCCCTAACGGGGTCATGCCCCATGGAAAATATTCCTGCCGACTACTGGCTCATTCTTTGTATTATTGATTACTGACTCGCTTCCTGTTCCAGCACTGTGTTCAGTGGACGTTATCTGTTACATTCTGCTTATTCGGTGGCTGCCCAGATGACAGCCTCCACTATAGTTACTTGTTTTTCTTACGCAGCCTGCGCATAAGCCGCCGGTCTCCTGATGTCATTGACCATCTTCTTGGGATCATAGCCCACGCCTTTTGTCAGTATGGCATAAAAAACACGAAGCAGCTTCGCTGCTATTGCCATAAGTGACTGCATCTTCTTTAATGGATTTAGCCTTCTAGTTGTGTAGTAATTATGGAGTTCCCTAAATTCTGGGTTCTTCGCTACAAGCGACATTGCAACCTCGAAGAGCAGGTATCTAAGTCTCTTTCGACCTCGTCTGCTTATTGTTGTCTTGCCCTTGTGTTTTCCAGAACTATTTTCAACCAGTGCTAAACCTGCAAGTTTCTGCAGTTCTTTCGGGTCATTAAAGCGTCTGATGTCGCCTACCTCTGCAAGAAATCCAGACACTGTCTTGATTCCTACACCTTTGATTTCCAACAGCTTTTCAGCCATTGGAATCTGATTTACCAATCCTTCAATCAGACCCATCACTTCCTGAAGACGTATATTTCTGGATTCATAGTCCTCCAGAAGCATTCGGATTTCCATTCTTGCAGATACTGCACCTTCTTTGCTTCCGACACTGTGCTCAGCAGCTTCGATCAGGGTCTTTGCCCTCGCCTTTCCAACTGCTCTCAACTTTGCATCCCGCCAAATCTGGTTCACTCCATCAATACCCAACGTCAGAATATCTTCTGGGAGTGGTGCTTCCTTTAGAATCAGTATTCCACTTTTGGCATCCGGCTTACCGTATACCGTCTTATATTCAGGAAAATATATATTGAACCAACGATTAATCCTATTTTGAATTCGTGTAAGCTCCGCTTGTAATTGAAATCTGATGTTTGATGCCGTTCTAAGATCAGCATAAACACCGTCTGGCAGGTATGGGATCATGTATCGTCCCTCTCTAACTAATCCTGCAATGACTTTTGGATCCTTACGATCATTCTTTGTCGGATGATTGTCGTCGAGTTCTTTTGATTTCTTCACATGGTGAGGATTTACAAGAACCGGTTTCATTTCATTATCTTGAAGAAACTTTCCAAGATTAAACCAGTAATGACCAGTTGGTTCCATCCCTGGAATCACCTTATCCTTCCCATGCTTTTCTTTGATATCCAGAACCCATGCCTTAAATGTCACGAATCCTGCTTCCGTGTTACTAAATTTGAATGGTTTCTTCGAATACTCGACTCCTCTGTAATCAAAAGCTCTGGCATAATGCGTTTCACTTCCGACATCGATTCCGAGTACCAAAGTTTTTTCTGTAATAGCTTCAATTTTTGCGTTCTGTGTGTTAGACTTCATTGTAGATACCTCTCTGTTCAATAAGATTTTTACTAACCTGCCAGTCAGTAGTCTTATTGTACTCTGAGGTATTTTCAATTTTCAACATCCACATTTTTTATTATACAGGAAGCTCCTTATTATTTATATCCCCCTTTTCTCATGCCGCGTGATCTTACAGTTTTTCTCTTTCTCGAATCATACCAAAACCACAACCCGGCTGCCGCCGCGATCAGAACCGTGCCTGCAAGATAGCTGTATCCCCTTCCGCCTGATAACGGAAATTCGGCATAAGTATAGTTGATCACTTTATACGGATTCTCATCCGTTCCTTCCCCCGAAAATGCCGGAGGCCTTTTTACGCTTCCGGTTATCTTCAGTTCATGAGTCTCTTTCTCATATGTGACTTTCCACTGACCTTTCGCCGTCACGTATCCGCTCGGAGCTTTCAACTCCGCCAGACGGTACTCTGTGCCTTCTTCTGCCGGAAGATTTAGGAATTCGACTGTTCCGTTTTCATCCGAAACCGCCGTTCCCTGCAATTTCCAACAATCTTTATACGCATATCCGGCGTCGAGACTACCGTTTTCATCGTGCCGGATCAGATCTTTATCATGCTTTCCTCCATGAGACGGATCGCTGCAGATCAGCCGGTACAAAGCGAACTTCGCGTTCTTCAAAGGCTCTCCTTTTCGGTTTTCCTTTGTAAAGCTTACGACTCCGCTGTTTTTTTCATTTCTCACCTGAAGAGTCACATTTTCTTTATTGGAGAGAGGACTTTCCAAACTTACTCCGTAAGGAAGTACAAACTGATTTTCCTCTCCCTCCTGTATCGATAATTTAAACCGAATCGGATCTGACGCGCCGTATCCGTTCGGAGGCGTCGTCTCTTTTAAAACGTATTCTCCTGCCGCAAGGTTCTCGAAACATGCCGCCGCGCGAACTTTTTCACGATTCTGTGCATCCATTCCTTCCGCACTTTCAGGATCTTCCATTCCCTTTTTATATGCGGCAATCTCTTCATTCGTCAGCGGTACATAATAAACGTTTTTCTCAGCCGGATCGCCTTTCAGCGTATATACCGTATAAGACGTATCTCCCCGATGATACCTTCCGCTCGAACTGTCATAATTCGGATCGCTTATACTGATCTCATTTTGCCACATATAAACGGCCGTCCGGTTTTGAACGATATTATCTTCCGTATCATAAAGCGTAAAACCTGCGTTTTCCAAAGGCACGTTTCGGGAACTGTCTGTTTTCAAGACCGCAACATTATGAGAGCCGATATTTGTAAACGTAAAATTATGACGGCTTTCTCCCGTTCCGCCCTGCGCTGTCCAAAACCCTTTCTTCGCACATTCGCTTCCGATCGCCCCTTCTTCTTCCGGAATGATCGAAATATGCTTCTTCTCTGCTTTTACATCTGTATGAGAATGATTCTGTTCGGTATCCGAAAGTGGGTCATCACTTCCCAATACCGTTGATCCTGCGTCCGCTTCCAAAGTCAGAAGAGCGGTTTCATCTACTTCATGTACTTCATATTGTGCGCCAAGCGGGATATTTTCATAGACAGTACTTCCTGTCAATTCCCCTGCTTTTACAACTACAGTCTGCGGAACGACAACGACCTTTTCCTTATTGTTTTCATCCGTTGTTTTATAATGGATATGGAACAAATAACCCCGCTCTTCCCCATACGCTTTTCCCTGAAGTTTTTTCGTAATCTTAATTTCTCCGTGAGCAGGCACTTGTTTATTCGCAAACGTAACTTCCTGTACGCTTTCTTTCATTGTACCTTCCGCCGTTTTATATTCGACTTCCGTTCCGTTCACATTATATTTCTTTGTTCCCACCTTCACCTTGTGGTCATACTCATCACCTGTGCGTACACCGCCTCTGTCAGGATCTGTCTGCACGAAATTTTTTGCCACGTTTTGAGGATAAGTATAATTCCCGCCGATCTCGATATTTTGCGGTATCTCATTTTCCTCGTGGATCGTATATACAGTCTCTTTCGGAATACCGTACACTGCTACGCTTGCAGTCTGTTTTCCCGCCGGAACAGTTACGTCGATTTCCTGAACAATACTGCTTCCGCTTTCCGACATGCTTCCCGATCCGAGATTTCCTTCAAGGCTCATTCCGGCTACGTCAGTATAATGAACATGAAATTTATATGTATGATCTTTTTTCGGATCGATCTGATCGACGGTTTTTGTAATGATCAGTCCTCCGCTGATCAGATCGTTTTTATACGCCACAGTCAGATGGATCCCGTTTTTCTGAAGGTTGTCAGGATCGAGATAGCTTCTGAAAACAAAAGTCTCGTTCTTTTCCGATACATGTCCTTCTCTGTTTGAACTCGGATAGTGATACCCTTTTCCGTCCGCGCTCTTTACATTTCTGTCGTCTGACGCCGTATATGTTCTTACATCCGTCACTGTATTATTCAAAATCTCCGGATCATTTTCCACCGTTCTTGCCGTCGGATGCAGCGCAAGAATGTTATCCGCAATATAACCTTCCGTATACATTCCCGACGCACCGTCATATACCGCATTTTCCAAAATCGACCACGAAGTCCGAAATACTTTGTTTCTCAGCGGATCGTCTTGTGTGATCTGCAAATAACTTCCCTCACGGAATTTATCGACAAAAGACGCTTTGTTTCCATCTGTAAGCTCCAACAGTCCTCTCGATCTGACCATGAGGTCATTTCCGTTGTTCACAACATCTGTTTCCTGTATCGGATTCAACCGGAAGAACGCTCCGCTTACCGGATTTAAGACCGCCTCATTATAGCTAAGAGGCCGCTCTTTTGTTCCCAGCGATTCATAATCTGAAATCTGATCGTCGCTTGCATAAAATCCGGTCGATTGGTTCGGAATGATCTTTCCTTTAAAATCCATATCCGCCATATACAGACTTCCTCTGTCACGCGCAAAGGCGAACTGCACTTTGGCGACATTTTTCATATCAAAATCCGATATTCCCGAATTCCAGTCTGCCAGATTCAGACGAACGATCGACCACTGGCCTTTCGGCATCGAATTACTGTATCCATAATACGTCATCTGACTGGCAGGGCTGGTGATCACATTTCCGTGCCGGTCTGTCAGTCTCGCTTTTAACGACCACCCGGTAGCGCTGGAAGCATCCGAGTTATTATAAACTGACATTTGAAGATATGCCGCTTTTGACAGATCCACACTGCCTCCGTTCTCCGCACAGTCGATCGTTGTCCAGTATTTTCCCGAAGCAATTTCTTCCGACATCTGATACTGATCGAGATTTTTGCCGCTGTCTTTATTCACAAGCTTTATCACATCGCTGCGCTCACCGATAATCGGGCCGTCTGTCTCTGCGTCCGGATCTGCTTCTTTGAGCTCACTTTCTCCGGTCTTAGACCCTCTGTATGTTCCGCTGTTTTTAAAATCGTTAAACTTAACAGCGCCTTCGTTACGGAGATAACCTACCGAATCTTCCACGGGAATCTGCCTTCCGCTTGTCGCCTGATTCAATATTTTATAAGTAAAACTTCCGATATATCCTAATGCTTTTCCGAATACGTCCTGATTTGCCGAAGCAGTGCTTACCTGATTCGTCAGATCAAGCTGATTCGTTTTCGGGAAATTAAAACGGATCTTTAAGTTGGAAACACCCGCTCCGCGCTCCGCATAAAAAATCGTGATCTTATGTATGCCTTGCGAAAGTTCTTCCATATCTAAACACGGACCGTTCGCATCATTTTTTTCATAAATATTCGCCTGTGCATGATGCTGATTTTTATTGATCGGATATCCGTCCTCTGTTGCACCGTCTTTATTTAATCCGTACACATCTACCGCTCCGGTCTCAAAGTTAATATGACCTTCCAGAGGATTATGTTTCCCTGCCATATCAAGTACAAGTTTTCCGTCGATATACAATAAGAAATCATCGTCTCCCGAAAACTCAAATTCAATCGGCTTCTCAATATATTCTCCTGCCTTTTCTCCCGGCATACGCACTTTTCCGTCTTCCGTCAGCTTAAATTCCAGTTCCATCTTCATACCGAAGCAGAAATTCGTTTTCATCCTATCCAACCGGTAAAACGAGTTTTCTTTCGTTGCGTCGTTTTTGTCATTAAACGGGAAAAATCCGAATTGATCTTTTCCCATTGCGACATCTCTGTCACCTGTTTTCAGCGCGTCTTCCTTTTCTCCTACGTCTAAATAATAGCCTTTATCGGGATCTTCTTTTAACCGCAGCACATGATCGGACTTCAAACTACTGTACTCCCAATAGCCGTCATCTGCAAGGAAAAACGGAAATGAAACGTTATTATACACGTATCCCAGCGCCGAGTGAAACGCATTGTTTCCGCGAAGAAAACTCTCGTCAAACTGCGGAAGTTTCACACCTGCAGTTGAGATTTTTCCATCTTCCAGTTGTTTATCGACATGCCCGTAAGCATACTTTAACGTATTTCCCGAATGCCAGTCATTCGGTCCGATCTGATTTCCCGACATATTGCCCGGAGAAGAATTATTTAGCGGATTATCCCCGTCTGTTACAGCCGGATGCCTGATATATTTTCCATAATACCACGCCGCCGCTTTTTCATTTTTCCCTTGGAAATACTTGGAGATGCCGTCGTTCAATATTCCGAAACTCGTTTCATATTCGTACGGCGATCCGTTTACTTCGCTCAATCTTTTTCCTTGAAGTTCATAATCCGAATAATAATCATAAAACGTCGTATTTGCGTAATAGTATTTTGGATCATACGACTTGTTTTTCGCTATCGGAATGTTCTTTCCCTCATCTCCGTGATCGCTCGCCTTAAAGATCGAACTCCATGTTCCGTTGATTTTCGACTGCTCACTCGTATAACTTAAACTTTTCTTCTGAAGTACGTCTGCGAAAAAGCATGGAAAAGCATAAGTATCGTCAATCTCAGTTATATCCGTCTTATATTTTACAACTTTGCCGTCTGCTCTGTTTTCACATATACGAAATTGAATATACTTTTCTTTATCCGACAGTTTTTCATGTGTAAAAAATGTTTTATAAAAAACTTCATTTTCCATATCTTCGCTTGCCTGACCCGTTCCCGAAGATTCCGGCAGCGCCTGATCCATCTTTTTCCATTCGGTTTCCACTGCCTGCCCGTCTTCCGGGTTTTCGCAAAGACGATATTCCACCGTATCCGCCGCTTCTGTTTTCCCGCCTTCTACGCCACTTGCAACGAGCGCTCCCGACGTTCCGTACATCTGATCTTTAAACGCGACATACCGGTCGCCGTCTGTTTCATAACTTCTCCAAATACGATGACTGTCATCCAAGTTCCTCAGAATGAAAAAGTTATCGCCTGATGCAATATTATATAACTGATAATATACTTTATCGTCTTCTTTATTATCGGAAGGATGTTTGAAACCGCCTTTTTCATTAAGCTCTCCGTTTGAAATTGCCAGAAGCGACAGTTCTGTCAGACCTGATCCTTTTCCAAACGCATAATAAGTACATAATTCATAGCGGGTCTCTCTTGTAACTTTCTTTGATACGATCTTTCCGTTTTTATCTGCGTAAGATACCCATAACTCATCCCACACTTTATCTGTTTTCGTATCATAATTTCCGTCTTTGTCATTATCAACATAGATCGCCAGTTCATCCAAGATGTTATTACTTGATGACGGATGACCTCCCCAGTAGGACGTGTGATAGGACATGTCCCAGTAAAAGCAGTCTCTTGTCTTTTGCGTAAATACAAAAGATCCCGATCCTCTTTGCTTTACCTCTCCGGCGGCGTCTATTACCGGCTCTTTTTTTATCTCATGATAAGGGTCGTTCGGATTTGCGGCCTGACGCAGATTGTATACGATCTGAGAGTCTATTTCTCTCGCTTCTCCGTTTTTATTCGTTACTTCCATCTCAAACGCAACATAAGAACAGCCTTCCGGTATTACCGTTCCGAACAGTCCCGCTTCGTCGACGCTGATCATTCGATATGTCTTCGGTATTTCCTTTTTCCCCGCATTCCCCGGTTCAATCGGATCTTCTTTATAAAACAATGCGTAGACTGTATTTACATGCAGTTTCTCAAACGTTGTCGCTCCGCCGAACGCACTTGCCTCATACAAGTTCGGGATACTTGCAAAATACATTGCTTCATATACCGCGCTGTCTTCCACTGTTCTGTAAACATCCGTCTCTGTCATCCGCTCCCCGAGAGCACAGAGCGCATGTTGCCTCCCATCCAGATCATAATAGATGTGAGAACAATATTCATCATTGCACAAGCTTTCCTGCTGCGCAGATATCATGTTCTCTTCTTCCGATGATCCTTCAGAAACCGTTCTATCCGATGCATTCGGACTGTTCTTCGCGTCTGTCTCATCAGACGTCTGCCCGTTTTGCCGTACAGCATCGTTTTCAGACGTCTGCCCGTTTTGCCCATTCTCTTCTAACGGATATAGGGCGCTCCCATCTATTCCGTCGGACAGACTTTCTCCTTCCTTCCCCACCTCTGCGGAAGGGTTTTCTGTTGTAATTTCACCTGGTTTTGCCGAGACTTCCATAATCGGCCGGATGATCATAACGATCAACATAAGCACCGCCAAGATTTGCGATGCTTTCAGATTCCCCTTAAATATTCTGTTTTTTCTCCCCATTATACACCCTCGTACTTATTAGTATTATACTTATCTGTACAAGTTCCCCAACCTTGTACGAATATATCCGTATTCTATCACTCGCATATAGGAATTACAACCCTGCCGCCTGATCTATTTAAGTTTTCCTCATTTTTGTGATATTTTTCTATATTTTTCCACATCCGCTCTTTATTTTCCCTTTTTTTCGCCGCTTTCTTTCGTCTTTTTGCACAGCATCCAAAGATATTTTTCGTATTCTGCTCCTTCTTTCCCCGAAATTCCAAGCGCTGCCGACTCCCTAACAGCCTTCTCGATCATCTCTCCCGCCAGTCTGACCGAATCTTCTGTACGGTCTCCGCGAGCCTTTCCGCCTGCAATTACGGAAGCGAACAGATCTCCTGTTCCCGAGTAACTTGCCCCGATAAAAGAAGAGATCCCTGCCGTTGTTTTCTCACGCGTCACCGTAAGATTTGCGACCTTCCTGCCGCCTGTTCCGGTCTCTTTTCCGACTGTACCCTCTTTCGCAGCGTCCTGCTCCTCAAATAACACCCCTGTCACGATCACTTCCGATACGCCACTGTCCAAAAGTCTGCCTGCCGCTTTCGACACTTCCGAAAAAAGAGCTTCTCTGTCTCCCGTTTCCGAAATATTTTGAATCTTATCATAATCATAATCCGTCAAAAGACAAAGTTCCGTCACATTCGGCGTCACGATATCCGCTCTTTTAACAAGCTGTTTCATCTCTTTCTGAAATAACCCGTCAAAAACAGAAAATCGTTTTCCGTTATCTCCGAGCACCGGGTCTACAAGAAGAAATGTGCCTTCTTTGTGAAACAGATCGAGAAAGTGATTCACTTCCCCGATCTGTCTGTGGTCTGACATAAACCCTGTAACGATCCCGTCAAACTGCGCGCCTGATTTCTTCCATTCTTCGGTAATCATCCCCATCTGCTCTGTAAGATCCTGAAAAAAATAACTTTCAAACCCTGTCTGTGCACTCAAAACGGCTGTCGGAAGAGGACACGGCTGCACCCCCATCGCCGACAATACCGAGATTGCGGCTGTCAGCGAACATCTTCCGAAGCCTGCCAGATCATTTAGAACCGCTACTTTCCCTGCCATGTTTTCTCTCCCTCCGAAATAGGTTTCATTACGATTGCGGAATGACGCCCCATATTGATGACGATCTCTCCGTTTTCTACAATGAACTCGTCATACTCTGTCGTATATCCTTCCTCATATGTATACATAAACCTTTCCATCCTGCCTTGCTTCGGAACTCCCGCAAACCAGACCGGAACTGTCAGCTCTTTTAAATCTTTACTGTTGTTTAAGATAACAATGATCTGCTCATCTTCCTGAAATCTTGCGTATGCAAGTACGTTTCTTTCCGCATAGAGCAGCTTGATCGACCCTTTCCTAAGCGGTTTTTCCTGTTTATGGATTCGGATCATCTCTTTATGAAACGCGAGCAGTTCTTTATTCTCCCTGCCCCACGGATATGTGCGCCTGTTGTCCGGATCTGTAAATCCGCATACTCCCGCCTCGTCTCCGTAATAAACGGTCGGCGCTCCGACCCATGTCATCTGAACCGTAACCGCTTCACGCATAACGGCATAGTTAACGCCTTCTTCCGCAGCTTTCGCACCGACATGTTCGGCGCGTCCTACGATGTGATTCGTCCTTGTCAGGAAACGGGAGTGATCGTGATTGGACAGCTCATTCATCGCGACCTGCAAAGAAGGAGTGAGCATACTTGCCATAAAATGGCGCATTCCGCCTATGAAGTTGTCTGCATTTCCCCACAGGTCTGTTCTTCGCTCGTCACTGTGTTTTTCCATTCCGGTCAAAAACCACGTCAAAGGTTCCATAAACGCGTCATAATTCATAACGCTGTCCCATTCGTCCCCCTGCAGCCATTCTCCCGGATCGCCGTAATGCTCTGCCAGGATCAAAGCTTCGGGATTTGCCTCTTTTACTTCTTTGCGAAAACGCTTCCAAAACATATGGTTATATTCGTTGCTGCACCCTAAATCCGCCGCAACGTCAAGTCTCCATCCATCCGCATTATACGGAGGCGAAACCCATTTCTTTCCTATATCCATAATATATTGCTCAAGTTCCGGGGAATCCTCATAAGAAAGTTTCGGCAGCGTATCATGTCCCCACCATCCGTCATAACTTTTATTGTAAGGCCACGCCTCTTTTCTTTCATCATGAAAACGGAAAAACTTCCGGTACGGACTTTCCCCGCTCACATATGCCCCTTTTGGATATTCCGGCTGCTGTTCATAGATCCGCTCCCTGTCAATCCATTTGTTAAACGATCCGCAATGATTAAATACGCCGTCGAGAATCACACGCATCCCTCTTTTGTGCATCTCCTCCACAAGCCTTGCAAACAGCTCGTTGCTCGCTTCAAGATTGCGGATATCGCCTGTTCGCTTCTGATATTTTGTAGCGCCTGTATTATCTTTCGCTCCTTTAGGAAGCGTCTCTCCGCCGTCCGAGACGATCTTTCCATAATGTGGATCGATATAATCATAATCCTGAATGTCATATTTATGATTTGACGGAGAAACGAAAAGAGGATTAAAATATACAACCTCAACGCCGAGATCCTGAAGATAATCCAGTTTATCCATGACGCCCTGAAGATCTCCTCCGTAAAAATTACGGATATCCATCGCCGCCGGAACTTTACTCCAGTCTTTGATCTTTACGCTCGGAGCGCCGATATAAATATATTCCCCGTCCTCCACGTCATTTGTCGGATCGCCGTTACAAAACCGATCCACAAAAATCTGATACATAACCGCGCCTTTTGCCCACTCGGGAGTAGAAAATCCCGGAACGATCATAAACGCATAAAAATCTTCTCTCTGATCGGAAACGCCGCACCTGCTGAAATAACATATCTGATCTCCGCTTTTTACTTCAAACAGATAACTGAACGGAACATCACTTAGCTGCCATTCTATCTCATAGAAATCGAATTCGCCTTCCGAAACAATCTTCCACATCGGATACGACGAATTGCCGGTCAAAATATGGACTTCTTCCACATCGTTGTGAGCCGTGCGAAACCGAATCTTGATCTTTTCGTTTTCCTTCGGTTCTGCAGGGATGACATAATCCTGCGTACCGTCACAGAATAGTGCCTCTCTGTTCATATATTACCCCTCCTCCGACACTCCGTCCTCAAACAATGCCTCAAACTCGCTTCGTGTGATCTTCTCTTTTTCAAGCAGAAGTTTTGCGCACGCCTCAAGAACATCATGGTATTCTTCAAGAATAGAACGGGCTTTGGCATAGCATTCGTCAATAATACGTTTTACTTCCTCGTCGATCGTTCCCGCGATCTTTTCTCCGTATCCTCTTGACGTATGCCCGAAGTCGCGTCCGATAAACACTTCGTCACTGTCATTGTCGTAGTTGATCAATCCGAGGCGTTCGGACATACCGAACTTTGTAATCATTGATTTTGCGATCGCAGTCGCCTGTTTGATATCCTGCGAAGCGCCTGTCGTAATATCGTCAAATATTTCTTCTTCAGCTACACGACCGCCTAAGGAAACCGTAATTTCCTGAAGCATCTGCCCTTTTGTATTAAACATTTCGTCTTTCTCCGGAAGAGGCATCGTATATCCCCCTGCCCCGCCGGTCGGAATGATAGACACACTGTATACAGGTCCTACATCCGGAAGAACGTGGAACAAAATCGCATGTCCCGCCTCGTGGTAAGCCGTAATCTTTCTCTCTTTTTCAGATACGATGCGGCTCTTTTTCTCCGCTCCGATGCCTACTTTTACAAACGCATGACGGATATCTTTCTGTTGGATAAACATTCTGTTATCCTTTGCAGCTATGATCGCAGCTTCATTCAGCAGGTTTTCAAGATCCGCCCCTGTAAATCCTGCCGTCGTCTGAGCGATCTGTTTCAGATCCACATCTTCCGCCAACGGTTTGTTTTTCGCATGAACTTTCAGGATCTCCTCTCTGCCGCCGACATCCGGCCGGCCTACAAGTACGTTTCTGTCGAAACGTCCTGGTCTTAATATTGCCGGGTCAAGGATATCTTTTCTGTTCGTCGCAGCCATCACGATAATTCCCTCGTTGACGCCGAATCCGTCCATCTCAACGAGAAGCTGATTCAACGTCTGCTCTCTTTCATCATGACCGCCGCCAAGTCCGCTGCCTCTTCGTCTTGCCACAGCGTCGATCTCATCAATAAAAATAATACACGGTGCCATCTTCTGCGCTTCCTTGAACA
>ENA-ORSG01001588-ORSG01001588.1-human-gut-metagenome-genome-assembly--contig:-NODE-1588-length-13033-cov-3.098474_pt1 | contig 13033 bp, 8 predicted proteins | sample MGYA00242189_ERZ509156 | MGnify/ENA primary metagenome ERZ509156 (study PRJEB26280, sample SAMEA2338666) | human gut metagenome | biome: human gut; feature: human-associated habitat; material: faeces...
CACTTGAGCCACCATCGCCGTCCGCCGTCATCGGGGCGTCGTGAAGCCCTGTGGCGTCCGCGCTGTCGCATACGCCGACCTGAACTTCTGAGCGTTCGCATGCCGCGTCGGGCACGTGGAGCTCATGCAGTACAGCACCCAGCGCCGAGTTCGCGCCCGGTCGAATTTCTTCGAGCGTTACGGGATCGAGCGCCACCAGATTACGCGCCTTCGCATACAGCGTTACGCGTTTGCCCACTTCGTCGCTCCAACTCTCGGGGATGGCGAAGCTCATACGGAACTGTGCCGTGCAACCCGGTGCCAGCACGGCGTTGCCGTTGTCGGCTACCAGCGGGTGCGTTGCAAAACGTGCGCCCAGCGTCTCGAGCGCGTACTTCACGTGTGCCATATCGTTGGCCGAAGCGTCCTCGGCAAGCTCTGGATCGTAGATCGAAGCCATGCGTGCGTTCACTCCGAATCCGATGGATGCGCTGGAGAACGGCTGGCTGGAGCCCTCTCGGTACAGATCGATCGTGCCGGCGGTCAGTAAGGTGTTGCCGTCGTTTCGCACCGTGACCATGAAGGATTCGCCTGCTGCTCCGGGCACCACCGCGCCCGAGGTAGCAACGGCGCCCGTCGGAGTGGCACACGCCACCAAGGGCACTTCGATGTCGTGCAGCTCTGCCTCGCTCTTCTCCGCGCTCACAATGTGCGTGGCGAGCGCGGAGAGCATGCCTCCCGACGTCAAAAATGTCGTTATCTGATCGACGGGATGGTCCAGCTCGCACATCACAAACGGCTCCGTGAACAGATCGCCCGCCAAGGTGCTGGCGAAGATGCGGAAGTGCTTGCCCATCACTGCAACCGGGTTGCCTTCTTCGTCGTAGGTTTGTCCCACCTTGCCATCGGTGTTCTCTACATAGAGCACGCACCTGCCGTTGTTGCTTACGCTAAACGATGCCGGGCCACAGCCTGCGGCACCCACGGGCTGCGTTGCAAATGCCGATGCGCCTCGCGTCCACGTAACATGCTGCAGCTGCTCGTTGACAGTTGCCAAAAAGCCCGTGTGCTGCGGCCACGGCACCGCGTGGGGTACTGTGGCATCTGGCGACATAACGCCCCAGCCCGCGATGGACTGGCCGATCACGGCGTACGATGCGCAGCCGCAACCGTCTGCGGTCTCGTATGCAACGGGCACCACCATTTTGCCGTTGATATTCTCGGGCTCACCCAGCTCGATGCTCGACGGTGCTTGCGGAAAGCGGAGAACTTGGCGGAACGTCAGGCTGTCGCCCGAAACGTCCGACCATAGGGTAAAGCACTCCAGCGCAACCTCAGCCTCGCTGCCGAGCGCCTTTTCTGCGGTGGTCCCGCGGCGGTGGAGGTAAGCGCCCGACAGGCGCCCGTCGACAAGTGTCTTGCCCACCGTGATGCGTGGGCACTGCAGGCAATGGTAGCCATCCTCCTGAAGGCGGCCGCGCGAGATGCTGCGCCACGACGTGTGCGATATCACGCGAACTCCGTCGTTGCTTATGCGCAGGCGCACAACGGACAGTATGCCGGATGTGCTCGCCGTATCGAAAAGGGTGTTGTCGCCGGCGGGGCGCTCGCCCGAGACCAGCAGCACGTAGGCGTCCTGGTTTCCTCTTCCGTCCGTATATTCCACTACGTCGAAGTCGTAATCGTATATGCTGTCGCGCTCCACGTCGCCCTCGCCAAACCCAAGGGGAAAGTCTACAGGCGTGGGAGCGGACCACGTCCCGTTTGCCTTTGTGTGTACCACCAGGCGCGAGCGACCATTGTCGCCGTAGCGCACCGAGGCGATACGGAACAGGCATTCTACGCCGGCAATCATTGCCAGCTTCATGTGGGCTTCGCTGAGCACGCCAGCAAACAGCACGTTGTCGCTCGAGGGCTTGATGCCGCCACGCTCGTCCTCCGACACGCCGGCAGAATCGGCGTTCGGGTCGGCAACGGTGTTCGTTGCCTGACCGATGTAGGTGTACTCATACATCGGCGCGGCGTTTTCGTCGTTCTCTATCAGTGCATGGACGAAATGCTCGATCTGTCCCGTGTCGTCGCTTTCTGCATCCGCCTCGAGCTCAATGCACGTGACCGCTTGATCCCAATCGCGCACGACAGGCGCGGCGTTTACGGCAGTGGCCTTAACCTCAGCGCGTGCGAGCAGCTCGGCGTTGGTGACGATGGTGGCCGATGCGATAAATTGCGGCACGCCGCCCGCCTCGATGTTGCCGGGCATGCCGAAGCGGGCATCCAACGTGTAAGGCGTATCTCCACCCAATGCGAGCTCAGAGCGCTGGAGCACATACTGGTTGCTATTGTTCACCGACATATTCCACGAATCGAGGAGTGTGGGCCACGATCCCGACCAAGCCTTGGTGGTCCACTTGAACATTACGAACTGGAGTATCACATCGACATCGACGTCTGCACCCACGCGCAGCCGCGGAAGCTGGTGCCCGTCCGCCTTCTCGTACCCAATGAACAGGGTGAGGGATGCGGCGCCACGCACGGCAGACGAGGCGACGCCTGCAACGCCGGCGCCAAAGGTAACGGCAAGCCCGATCTGGATGGTGAATGAGCCCGACGTGTTGGAATAGTCGAGCGAAATGTTCTTGAAAAACGCCGCGCCGCTGCCGTGCGTGTGGGCACCCACGGCGAGCGCCAGCTTCGCCAGCACCCAGGGGTTGACGTTTAGGAAAAAGGGCACCGGTCCTAGGGTAAACTGCTCGGTCCAATTGAGGTCGGTTCTTACCTGGAAGAGGGCCTTAATATTGCCGTATGCGGGGTCGTTGTTGCTGCCCCAGGTTTTGCCTACCCAATCGTAGGCGAGCGATCCGTACACCTGTGTGGCGATATCCATCGTGAACAGCAGCGTGCAATGGTGACGAAGGAGCTTGGTGTTTCTTGGATCAGTGCCCGAACCGGCACTCATGCTCTTGTACTGATTCCACTTCCCTTCCATCTCGTCGAGGTAGCGGTTTGCCTGCTTGGCGCCCGACTCGCGCGGCGATTTCTTCCAGTATTCCAGATCAGGGTTGCCCGAATCGTTCATATAGCTGGCTGGTTTGTATCCTCCGCCAAACAGCACGTACCCGGCAAAAGAGAAATCGAACAAAATGGGGAATGAGGGCATCCAGCACGTGAACTTATTGCCGCCGATGCCGGGAAACGCCGCCGGAAAATCAAACGGAGTGATCTCTTGGTCCATGGTAGTAGGAATGATGGTGGTCGAGCCCGATTCTGCCTTTGCGGCCGGCGCGGTGACAACGGCCATGGGAGAGGAGAGCGTGTAGGTTTTGCCCTGATAGTCGAGCACAAAGCGCAGCTTGCATCCTTCCTCCAGAAGGCCCGATGCCGCATCGAGGAACTTGTCTTCGAGCGTGAATGTCGCCAGATTATCCGAACCCGATGCACCGGCCTTGACTTGGCCAATTTGCGTGACGGTTTCGGGCGAGCTGCCCGTGGCGGGCAATACCTTGTTGATGCACAGCGTTGCCTGTCCACCCTGTGGCAGATGTGCCTGCACGGTAAAGGAGTGCGTATCGGGCTGTTCGTTTGCCGTGTCGTCCTTCGGCAATGCCATGAACGTGGCTTCAGCGTACTGGATGTCCCATTCGTCGAATGTGAGCTGGCGAAAGTACGGCTCGCCATCGGAGAGCGGACGTGTGGGTGCGGTAATGGCGGTGCCGCCTTGGACACGCGCGAGGGGAATCTCGACATCGCGGTAGCCTTTCATGCTGATGGAGATACCGCCGTTAAAGTCGTACGCGTCAAGGAGTGTTGCCTCGTCCACGTAGCCTTCCGAAAGCGGCGCGACCTCAAAAATGGCCGTGCCTTCGTCATTGGTAGTGGCGGTGAGCTGCTTGCCTGCGGCATAGCGCGATGTGAGCGTGACCTGGGCACCCGCGATGGGCGTATTCTTGTTGGCGACATCGACCACGACCACACCAAACATGGTGCGCGAGAGAACGAGCACCCTGAAGGGGTCTTTTTCGTCGGCATAGGCTTCGGTGGGCGCGAACGGCAATATGAAGGCGTTTGCGCTTCCTGGCACGCGCGGCAACATAATGCTCGCCAGCGAGGACGCTCCGGCAACAAGTAACGAACGGCGATCAAGCATCTTTGGCTCCCATCCCGCAGGCATCGGTGGAAATAATCCAATTTTGCGAGAAGGCATCCTGTCACGGTAGTGCCGTTCGATGGCCAAAATGTCCAATTTGAGCGCGCGAAAGCGTCAGGCCCCCCGGAGCGCTTTCGATACGCCGGGCAGTCTGGCCGCTAGCGCAACATGTGGGCAACCAGCTCGGCGCGAGTTCCGATACCAAGCTTGGCATACACTCCTGATAGGCGGTTTTTAACAGTGCCCGGCGATACTTCCATGTGGCGTGCGATTTCGGCGTTGGTCCATCCGCGGCAGGCGAGCATGGCCATGGTGAATTCCGTGGTCGTTAGATCGTCGGCCACGTCCTCGCCCGAATCAGGGTTGTGGATGCGCCGCCAGCCGTAGCTGAAGCGGTACGTGATCTCGATGATGCGCGCGAAGTCGTCTGGGTATTGCGTTTTTAGGCACGCCTCGATGAGCCCCTGTAAAAGGCCGTGGTGCTCGCCAATGAGCTCGATAAGGCCGTCGGGGCGCGCAATGCCCCAAGCGGCTCCGAAGTGTGCCTTTGCGGCGTCGATGTCCTTGAGGCTCATGCATGCCATGGAGGCTGCCAGGTGCAGGAACAGTTCCGAGATCGGATAACTTCCCTGTTTCATAATCAGGGCGTTTTCCGCCATGCCCAGGCTGCGGCCGTATTCGCCGCGCAGATACAAGGCGTGCGCCATCACGTAGCTGGCGAACAGGCGCAGGCCTTCGGGCAGATGCGCCGCAAGTGGATAAAACTCTTCGGCAGAATACGGGGAAGGCAAGTGCAGCAGGACGCTTGCGGCCGAGGCGAACAGGATATGCGTGGCGTGGATAGCGGATGATTCCTCGTCGGCCGGCGTATCGAGGATGCCCGCAAGGCACCGGCGGGCGTCGGCGATACGGTTGAGCGACAGACTGGCATATCCGCAGATAAAGCATGCGGAATAGCGCAGTGCGGGGTCGGTGGCGTCAAGATAGGGGCGTGCTGTCCCGGCGGCGAGCGTGGCCTGTCCGCGAAAGTACAGCGCTTCTGCCGTGGCGATGGCGCGCGAATCGGGGTCGGAAATGCCTGCAACCGCAACGTCAATCTGCCCCGGCACAAAGGCGGTGCACATCAACGGCATGGGAACGCATGGGTAGCCATCGCAGTCCATCTTCCATCTCCCAACAGCTGGCAACAATAGCAGCAATTGTACTCCTGTTGCTCGGGACCCCTTTCGTTTTACTGTTCGGTTAACGCTGCGGATCGTTTTGGAAGGCTTACGAGCATGGTGGTCCCGTTCTCGGAACTTGTTTCGACCTCTACTGTGCCACCGTGAAGCGCTGCAATCTCCCAAACGAGTGCTAGCCCGAGTCCTGCGCCGCCGTATGCCCTGCTGCGGGATTTGTCTAGACGAAAGAACGGTTGGAAGATGCTCTCACGGTACTGCTTGGGTATTCCCGGGCCCTCATCTTTGACTCGTAGGAGCACGTGGCTGTCGCTGTCGCTGATGGAGACGTTGACAGTCGAGTCGGTGCGGCTGTAGCGGATAGCGTTTTCGACCAGGTTGAACACCAGCCGGTACAGTAGCGTGTCGCTCCCGATTACTAAAGCGTCTCCAGCACAATTGAGGGCTATGCCCTTATTTTCGGCAAGTGGCGTAAGGTCGGTGAGGACCTCTTCGGACAAGGGGCCAAGTTCAACATCGTCCTCGCAAGGAACGCTGCGGAGCTCACTCATCTCGAGTAATACCTTGGTCATCCGCGACATTCGCTCGGTTTGTTCTTGTAGCAGGCCGAGCAGCTCGGCTGTTTCGGGTTGCAAACCGGAGTGCTCGGAGATGAATAGTTCAATCTGTGCTTGCATAAGGGCGAGTGGGGTGCGCAGCTCGTGTGCGGCGTTGCCGGTAAACTGACGCTGTGCAGAGAACCCTTCGCCAAGACGAGCGATCATGTCGTTGAAAGAGGCGCTGCATCGTTGTAGCTCGGTGGGCATATCTTCATTGAGTCTGATTTCGCTTAGGTTGTCAGGCTGCACGCGCTCAACCTGGGCTGCAAAAGCCCGTAGCGGTTTAAGTGCACGGCCGCTCACAAAGTATGCCAGCACGCCGCCAAGGAGCGTGACTCCAGCCGTGATGTACCAGGCTGTCGTGCCAAAAGACTCCTGTGCGTCGTTTACGACGATCGTGACTCTGTCATCGGGGACCGCTTTCGTCGGGTCGAACGCCTGGGGCGAATCTTCGCCGGTTGCGTTAAAGGCTGAGATGTCACTGCCGATGGCATCCATGTAGCGCATGCCCGTATAGCCGACCAGGCAGTTCGTCAGAACGCATGCCGCACACGTGAGCAGTGCCGTCATGATCGTTATGCGCCATTGCAGCGAAAGCCCTTTCATTCTCCATCCTCCATGACGTAGCCCTCTCCAATCCGATTGCGAATCGGGTCGTATCCCAAAGCGCTGCGTAGCTTTTTGCGGAGCGACGAGATATGAACGCGGGTTGCGTTGCTAAAGCTGTTTACGCTGCTATCCCAAACGTGCTCGATAAGCTCCTCTTGGCTTACCGGTCGCCCCTGATTAAGCATCAGGTATTCCAAGATTCCCGTTTCCTTGCGTGTAAGAGATAAGGCCTCGCTGCCCACGGAAGCGATGCGCGCCTTGGTGTCAAAGCTGAGTTTTCCGCAGGTTAATACTATGTCGCTTTGTGCGAAGCGCCTGAGGGTAAGGCTGCGGATCCTTGCCGCAAGTTCGTCCAGATGAAACGGCTTGGTGAGGTAATCGTTGGCGCCGGCATCGAGTCCGTCGACCTTATCGGATACTTCGCCACGCGCGGACAGAATCAGCACCTTGGTCTCGCAGTCGGTTTTCCTAAGTTCCCTGAGTACGGTCATGCCGTCGATACGGGGAAGGTTGAGGTCGAGTACCACGAGGTCGAAGGCCTCGACGTCCAGTAGGTCGAGCGCCTCCTGCCCGTCGTGGCAACAGTCGACGCTGTACGCCAAGTTTCGCAAGCTGCGCGCGATTGCGTCACACAGCGCCTGCTCGTCTTCGACGATCAAAATACGCATAACAGTCTCCTTGCACATTTCAAATCGCGCTTAACACGGATTTTATAGTCGATATGGTCCAATGGTCGCGTAACGAAAGGAGTGGTTGGGTTGTTCAAAGCGGTAAAACCCATGGTACAGGTCGCTTTGTTGATCGTCGGAATTGCCATGGTGTGCTTTGGTGTTATGCGTGGCGAGGCGGATGCCGTGCTGGCCAAAGCGATTAGGCTGTGCTTGGAGTGTATCGGAATTGGATAAAAGAGAAAACACTGCGTCGCATGTTTTGGCCCGATTTCGCGGATTCATTCAGGCGGCGGCGACGCTGGTCACCAATATTCACCTGCCAAACTTTGCCAAAGGCGGCATCTATCAGGGCACGGGAAAAACAGTCTGCGTACCTGGACTTAATTGCTATTCGTGTCCCGCGGCATCGGGTGCGTGCCCCATCGGGTCGTTCCAGTCGGTGGTAGGTTCATCCAAGTTCAACTTTTCTTACTATGTCACTGGTACGCTCATTTTGGTCGGCGTGCTGCTGGGACGCTTTGTATGCGGCTTTCTGTGCCCGTTTGGCTGGCTGCAGGAGCTGCTTCATAAGATTCCCGGCAAAAAGCTTTCCACGAAAAAGCTTAAGCCGCTCACGTACATCAAATACGTCGTGCTGCTGTTTGCCGTGGTGCTGCTGCCCGTCTTGGTGGTCAACGATGTGGGGATGGGGGACCCGTTCTTTTGCAAGTACATCTGTCCACAGGGTGTGCTCGAGGGCGCCATTCCGCTGGCCATTGCCAATGCCGGCATTCGATCTGCGTTGGGACAGCTCTTTACTTGGAAACTTGCCGTTCTCATTGCCGTGGTAGTGCTGAGCGTTTTGTTCTACCGCCCCTTCTGCAAATGGATTTGCCCGCTCGGCGCATTCTATGCGCTCATGAATAGGGTGTCCCTACTGGGGATTCGGGTTGACGCATGCAAATGTGTCTCGTGCGGCAAGTGCTCAAAGGTTTGTCAGATGGACGTTGATGTGGTCCGCGCGCCCAATCATGCCGAATGTATCCGGTGCGGAAAGTGCATCGGGGCCTGTCCTGTCGATGCCATCAGCTATCGCTATGGCCTGGATGTGTCGGCGGGAAAGCTTCCCTTGACCGCCGATAAAAAGTAAACAAGCTTCGACAAAACGGAGGAATGACTATGAAGCTTTCTAAGATTGCGGCCCTGTTTATGGTGCCGGTACTGGCCTTGTGTCTTGTGGCGTGCTCGGCACCTGGTGGCAATGCGAGCGAATCTGCGGGCTCCGATCCTAAGATCGCAGAACTCACTGCGCAGAAGCCGACCAATGCCGACGAGGCCGCCGAGTTGTATGCAAAACTCATGCAGAAGGAGAACGATATCTTTTCGAGTGATAACGCGCTGTGGGAAAAGGTATTCAATGCGGCAAATAAAGACTCGGCAATGATTGAGGACGGCAGCAATTACGGCGATTTCCTGCTCAAGACCATCGACGGCGCCAAGGATGAGTTTACGGCGGATGAGCTTAAGACGCTCAAGGCCGGTGCGCAGCAGATCAAGGAGATCGAGGACAAGCTCGAGAGCTTGGAGAAGGAGTTCCCCGGCTGTGGAAGCACGCCGAGCGCAGGCGAGAGCGTCGACGCTTCGACCGCTGGCATGACGGCTGGTGCCAATGCTTCGAGCGAGGCGACGAAGTTCCCCAGCTTTACGGGCAAAGACCTGGATGGCAACGACGTGAGCAGCGACGAGCTGTTCTCTAAGAACAAGGTCACCGTCATGAACTTCTGGTTCACTACTTGCAAGCCGTGCGTGGGCGAGCTGGGCGATCTTGAGAAACTGAATCAGGAGCTTGCCGAGAAGGGCGGCCAGGTCGTGGGCGTCAATTCCTTTACGCTCGATGGCAACAAGGGCGAGATTGCAGATGCCAAGGACGTGCTGAGCAAGAAAGGCGTAACATATAAGAACATCTGGTTCAAGTCGGACAGCGAGGCCGGTAAGTTTACGTCAAATTTGTTCTCGTTCCCGACAACGTATGTCATCGATCAGAATGGCAACATCGTAGGGGATCCAATCGTGGGAGCCATCAGCTCCGCCGAGCAGCGCGCAGCACTCGACAAGCTTATCGACCAGGCGATTGCGAATAGCGAGCAGTAAAAAACGTGTAAGCATAGCGAGGATCGTGCGCCGCTGTGCGAAGTAGTTCGCTACCTTTCAAAATAAGCTCCACCATATAGAGGTCCCGCTCGGGACCTCTTCTTTTGGGCGTCATCCCGTTCGTTTTTTGGCGCGGTTCCCTACATTCCTCACTAGCGCCGGCAAAAAATGGGGATAGAGTAGGACAAACGCGTCGAATACGAACGGCGGGGGAGAGCGGGCAAGTGCGCCCGCGTGGGAGAGGTTGCCGTCCATGTTGGAGCTCAAAGGTATTTGCAAAAGGTACGTTACGCAGTCGTTTACGCAGGTGGCGCTCGACAGCGTAAGCCTGTCTTTTCGCGATAACGAGTTCGTGGCCATTCTGGGCCCCTCGGGCTCGGGCAAAACCACGATGCTCAACGTTATCGGTGGGCTCGATCATTTCGATTCCGGTGACCTGCTGATCGACGGCATCTCGACCAAGGACTTTCACGATCGCGATTGGGATGCCTATCGCAACAACCGCATCGGCTTTGTGTTCCAGAGCTATAACCTCATTCCGCATCAGACCATTTTGGAAAACGTGGAGCTGGCGCTCACGCTTACGGGCGTGGGGCATGCCGAGCGCCGCCAGCGTGCGCGCGAGGCGCTCGAGGCGGTTGGCCTGGGCGAACACGTTAACAAGCGCCCGAGCCAGCTATCGGGCGGGCAGATGCAGCGCGTGGCCATTGCCCGCGCCCTGATCAATGACCCCGAGATCGTGCTGGCAGACGAGCCGACTGGCGCTTTGGATTCAACGACATCCGTGCAGGTCATGGACCTGCTCAAGGACGTGGCGCGCGACCGCCTGGTCATCATGGTCACGCACAATCCCGAGCTGGCGTACCAATATGCCACGCGCATCGTCAATCTGGCGGACGGCAAGATCACCGACGATTCCGACCCCTTCGATGTTGCCAAGGCCGCGCGTCGCGAGGCAAAGCCTACGCGCAAAACCTCGATGAGCTTTGTGACGGCGCTGGGGCTTTCTGCCCGAAACCTCATGACCAAGAAGGGCCGCACGGCCATGACTGCCTTTGCGGGCTCGATTGGCATTATCGGTATCGCGGCGATTCTGGCGCTGTCCAACGGCGTAAACGGCTACATCAAAAAGGTCGAGGAGGATACGCTCTCGAGCTACCCGCTCACCATTTCCAAGCAGGATTACGACCTGTCGTCCATGATGGGCGGTCAGGGGGCCACGGGCGACGATACGTCCAAGAGCGAGGATTCGTCCGACGACAGTGCCGGCGGCAAGGCTCAGGGAACCGATAAGATTCCCGTGGTTACGGCCGTAAAGGATATGTTTGCGAGCGTTAAGTCTAACGACATGACGAGCTTTAAGGCATGGCTCGATGCCGGTGGCGACGGCATCGATAAAGAGGTCAACGCCATTCAGTACGGCTACGGTGTATCGCCGGTTGTCTATCGTGCCGGCAAGGGCGATGAGAAGCCTGTCCGGCTGGTGCCCAACGCCATGATCATCGTATCAACTTCCAGAACGAACTCACTGCCCTCCTTGACGATGGGGCGGCGGCGGCCGGAGGCGTCCGGCTCACCCAGTTCCATCTCAACGCAGGTCATGCCCTTGACCCAGCCGTTCTCGTCACCCAGCACTTCCGTCGGGTTCGTCAGCGTCTTAAAGACGATGCCCTCCTCCTCGGCGTGCTCGACCTCCTCTTTACGGGCAGGCAGCTCGGCCATGCCGCGGCGGTAGACGATATAGACATTCTCAGCACCCAGACGCTTGGCGCAGCGGGCAGCGTCCATGGCGACATTGCCGCCGCCGACAACGGCAACGGACTTACTCTTCATGATGGGCGTGCGGGAGTCCTCCTTGTACGCCTTCATCAAATTGACGCGGGTCAGGTACTCGTTGGCGGAGTAGACGCCGTTCAGGCTCTCGCCGGGGATGCCCATAAAGCGAGGCAAGCCGGCACCGGACGCGACATAGACGGCCTCAAAGCCGTAGTCGTTCATCAGCTCGTCGATGGTCAGGACTTTACCGATGACCATGTTCGTCTCGATGTCCACACCCAGCTCCTTCAGGCCCTCGACCTCGTGCTGGACGATGTCCTTGGGCAGACGGAACTCGGGGATGCCGTACATCAACACGCCGCCCGCAACGTGCAGGGCCTCGTAGACGGTGACCTTGTAGCCCAGCTTGGCCAGATCGCCCGCGACGGTCAGGCCGGACGGGCCTGCGCCGATGACAGCGACCTTGTGGCCGTTGGGCGCGGGGGCGGTGGGCTTGGTATGTACGTTGTTGCGGTACCAGTCGGCAACAAAGCGCTCGAGACGGCCAATGCCGACGGCCTCGCCCTTGATGCCGCGGACGCACTTGCCCTCGCACTGGTGCTCCTGCGGGCAGACACGGCCGCAGACGGCGGGCAGCGCGCTGGACTGGGCAATCACGTTGTAGGCGGCCTCAAAGTCGCCCTCGGCGACGTGCTTGATGAAGCCGGGAATATCAATTTCAACGGGGCAGCCGCTGCGGCAGGGGTGGTTCTTGCACTGCAGGCAGCGCTTGGCCTCGTTCACGGCCATCTCCTCGGTGTAGCCAAGGGCGACCTCTTTAAAGTTTTTGTTGCGGACGTTCGGCTCCTGGCTGGGCATGGGGCACTTTTTCGGGTCCATGTTCGGCATAATTACTGCACCTCCTGCTTCAGCAAATTGCACTCGGCCTCGCGGGCGTGTGCCTCAAAGGGCTTGTACATCGTGCCGCGGTGCATAGCCTCGTCAAAATCGACCTCAAAGCCGTCAAAGTCGGGACCGTCCACGCAGGCAAACTTGGTCTGCCCGCCCACGGTCAGGCGGCAGCCGCCGCACATACCGGTGCCGTCGACCATAATGGGGTTCATCGACACAACAGTCTTGACATTGTGGGGCTTGGTCGTCTTGACGACGAATTTCATCATAATCAGGGGTCCGATGGTGATGACCTCATCAAAGTTCGCACCGTCCACAATGCGCTGCTCCAGCGGCGCAGTGACAACGCCCTTCTCGCCGTAGGAGCCGTCGTCGGTCATGATGATAAACTCATCGCAGCAGGCGCGGAACTCGTCCTCCAGAATGACCAGATCCTTGTTGCGGAAACCGACGATGCCGGTGACCTTGGTGCCCTGCTCGTGCAGGGCCTGGGCAATGGGCAGCGCAATGGCGCAGCCCACGCCGCCGCCGACGACGCAGACGTTTTTCAGGCCCTCGATCTCGGTGGCCTTGCCCAAGGGTCCCACAAAGTCATGCACGGCCTCGCCCTCTTTGAGGGAGTTGAGCTGCATGGTACCTGCGCCGACAACCTGGAAAATGATAGAAACGGTGCCGGCTTCGCGGTCAAACCCGGCGATGGTCAGGGGGATGCGCTCGGAGTCCTCCTTTGCGCGGACAATGATAAACTGGCCGGCCTTTGCCTTCTTGGCAATGAGCGGCGCATGGATGCAAAGTTCGGTTACGGTGGGGTTCAGCTCCCGCCGTTTGATGATAGTAAACAAAGCGATCTCTCCTTCTCTTTGTTTTTATAAATATACATTTATATTGTAGCGTATTTTGCGGGGAATGTAAAGAAGAAAGTTAAGGAAAGGCGGGCGAGGAAACGGGAGAGATGAATCCCCCTACGGTTGGCGGAAAGTTCGCGGCCAAGGATGTAGGAGGCGGCGTCCCCGACGCCCCCGGAGGGGTCAAGACCCCTCCCTACGATGCAAAAAG
>ENA-ORSG01001593-ORSG01001593.1-human-gut-metagenome-genome-assembly--contig:-NODE-1593-length-12974-cov-5.551126_pt1 | contig 12974 bp, 8 predicted proteins | sample MGYA00242189_ERZ509156 | MGnify/ENA primary metagenome ERZ509156 (study PRJEB26280, sample SAMEA2338666) | human gut metagenome | biome: human gut; feature: human-associated habitat; material: faeces...
GGTTCTGCTCGAACCATAGGGCGGGCGCTTTGCTGTTTGCCTTTGTGTCCTTCCCCATGAAAAAAGGTACAGCGGAACGCCCGCAGGTGTTCCGCTGTACCACATTCAAAACAATAATTCAGCCCAGCAGCTCCAGCACACCGGCCTTGGGGCGGGCGCCCACAGCCTGACGCACCAGCTTGCCCTGCTCGAATACCAGCAGGGTGGGGATGCTCATTACCCCGAACTGCGCCGCCAGATCCGGCTGCTCGTCCACGTTCACCTTGCCCACCTTTACATCGGTGCGCTCTTCGGCTACTTCGTCCACCACGGGGCTCAGCATCCGGCAGGGACCGCACCAGCTGGCCCAGAAGTCCAGCAGTACGGGCTTTTCGCTGTGGAGCACTTCCTGTGCAAAGTTTTCCTTGGTAATGTTGATGACTGCCATATTTTTTCCCTCCTGAATGGGTGTTGTGTTTTACTGACACCATCAGTATACCCCATACGCAGCCCGCTTTTCCGTGACCGGGTCACGCAGGCGCAAAAAACAGCCGCTCCGGGCGCACCCGGAGCGGCTGTTTTTGAAGGAGGTAACGAGGTAAATGAATAAGGAGATTTCCCAACGCTTATCCCAAGGTGCAGGCCCCGGACAGGCGCTCAGGCAAAGAAGGAAATAACGAGTGCTACCAGGAAGCCCACGCCGCCGACCAGCGTTTCCATGATGGTCCAGGTCTTGAGGGTGGTCTTTTCGTCCATACCCACAAGGCTCTTCACCAGCCAGAAGCCGGAGTCGTTGAAGTGGGAGCAGACGGTGGAACCGCCTGCAATGGCAGCGGTGACACAGGCAAGGTACAGCGGGCTCAGCGCGCTGAGGCCGGGCATGGCGGAGATGATGCCGGCTGCCATGGTCATAGCCACGGTAGCGGAACCCACCGAGATACGCACCAGAGCAGCCACGATGAAGGCCACCAGCACCAGCGGCAGGCTGGCGTTTGCCACGGCGTTGCCGATGACATCGCCCAGACCGGAGTTCTGCAGCATATAGCGCAGCACGCCGCCGCAGGCAGTGACCAGCAGGATCATACCGGTGGGCTCCAGAGACTTGGTCATGATCTTTTCCAGCTGGGCGTTAGTGTAGCCGTGGCGGGTGCCCAGCAGGTACATAGCAGCGATGGTAGCCAGCAGCAGCGCCATGAAGGGCTCGCCGAGGAAGGCCAGAACGGGCTGGATGCCTGCCAGTGCGGGCACTACCTTTGCCACGGAGTTTGCGATGATGAGCAGCAGCGGGATCATGATGATGCCCACGATGGTGCCAAACTTGGGCAGCTTGCTCTCGTCAATGTCTGCCTGCTGTGCAACGTGCTCGGGGACTTCAACCATGTACTTTTTGCCGCAGATGCTGCCCCAGATGGGACCGGCGGCGATCATGGCAAAGATGCCGCAGAAGATGCCGACGAGGATGACCCAGCCAAGGTCAACGCCCAGCATGGTAGCCACCAGAACGGGACCCGGCGTGGGCGGGATGAAGGCGTGGCCGACCGCCAGACCGGCCAGCAGGGGGATGACGTAGTACAGTACAGAGCGCTTGGTGCGCTTTGCCAGAGAGAAGGCCAGCGGAATGAGGATGATAAGTCCTGCATCAAAGAACACCGGCATGGCCACCACCAGACCCGTGATGCCCAGTGCCCACGCGGCCTTTTCGTCACCGAACTTCCGCACCATGGTCACAGCCAAGGTCTGTGCGCCGCCGGATTCTTCCAGAATGGCGCCGAACATGGAGCCCAGACCCACCAGAAGAGCGATGCCCTTTAAGGTGTTGCCGATGCCCTCGTTCACCGAGCCGATGATGTCGGACAGGGGCATACCGGCCATCAGGCCGATGCCTACCGCACCGATCAGGATGGAGATCATGGCGTGTACCTTGAACTTGATAATGAGAATGAGCAATAGGATCAGGCCTGCCACGGCAGCAAAAACCAGCCGTGCCGCATCGGGCGTTGCAACTGCTGTCATAGAAATTTCCTCCGTTTCGTGATTTTTGGTTACACTTATCCAAGCCGTCCGGCAAAACCCGCCGGACAGTTTACTTTCTGTTGTTTGTGCGGAGCAGTTTACTCCATGTATGCACCCTTCATGGGGCTGACGGCGTGCTGAGAGTAGAGTTTCAGCAGACCCTTGGTGTACTTGGGAGCCTTGGGCTTCCAGTTGGCGCGGCGCTCGGCAAGGATGGCGTCCATCTCTTCGGGGGTCTTGGGCTCGCCCTTCACGCCCACGATGGCCAGCTTGCGGTTATGCACGTCGATCTGGATCAGGTCATCCTGCTCCACCAGTGCGATGGGGCCGCCCACCGCAGCTTCCGGGCTGACATGGCCGATGACCGGGCCGCGGCTTGCGCCGGAGAAGCGTCCGTCGGTGATCAGCGCTACGCTGGAAGCCAGCTTCGGGTCGGCGCAGATGGCCTCGCCGGTGTAGAACATCTCGGGCATACCGCTGCCGCGGGGGCCCTCGTACCGGATGAAGATGGCGTCGCCGGGCTTCACCTCGCCGTGCAGCACAGCGGAGATGCACGCCTCCTCACTGTCGTAGGGCTTGGCGCGCAGGGTAGCTTCAAACATATTCTTGGGGCAGGCGGTGTGCTTGATGACGCAGCCCTCCGGGGCAAGGTTGCCCTTCAGGATGGCAATGCTGCCGTCCGTACCCTTGGCGTGATCAAAGCTGTGGATGATGTCCTCGCGGCTGACCGGGCGGGCAAAACCGGCGGTCTTTTCCGCCAGAATGGCATCGCAGTGCTGGTAGAAGCCGTTCTTCTTCAGCTCCTCCAGATTCTCGCCCAGCGTCTTGCCGGTGACGGTCATCACGTCCAGATGCAGCATGGACTTGATCTCCTCCATCACCCGGGGCACGCCGCCTGCGTAGTAGAAGTACTGTGCGGGCCAGTCGCCGGAGGGACGGATGTTCAGCAGGTAGTGTGCGCCACGGTGCATCCGGTCAAAGGTGTCGGCGTCGATCTCAATGCCGAACTCGTGGGCGATGGCGGGCAGGTGCATGGTGGCGTTGGTGGAGCCGGAGATGGCGGCGTGCACCATGATGGCGTTCTCAAAGCTCTTCTTGGTCACGATGTCCTTGGCGGTGATGCCCTTCTTGACCAGCTCCATCAGCTGCTTGCCGGCATCGTAGGCGGCCTGCTTCAGCTCCGGGGCGGTGGCGGGCATCAGGGCGGTGCCCGGCAGCATCAGGCCCAGTGCCTCGGCCATGATCTGCATGGTGGAGGCGGTGCCCATAAAGGAGCAGGCGCCGCAGCTGGGGCAGGCGTTGTGTTTGTAGTAATCCAGCTGGCTGTTGGGGATGACGCCGGTCTTTTCCCATGCGTCAAACTTGCCGATCTGCTCCAGCGTCAGCAGCTCGTTGATGGCGCAGGCGGGGTCGTTGACCACATACTCCTTGGGCAGGGTGTGGGCTTCCATGACGCCGCCGGTGACCACGATGGCGCTCATGTCCTTCAAACGGCCGATGCTCATGAGCATGGCGGGCACAGATTTGTCGCAGCTGGCGATGAACACGCCGCCGTCGTAGACGCTGGCGTTTGCCTGTGCCTCCACCAGATTGACGATGGCGTCACGGTGGGGCAGCGAGTAGTTGATGCCGTCATGACCCTGTGCGATGCCGTCGCACATATCGGTGGCAAAGTAGCGGGCAGCCTTGCCGCCGTTGTCGTTGACCGCCTGCACAGCCTCCTTGACGAACTGATCCAGATGGGCGCTGCCGGGGTGGCTGTCGCCGAAGGTGCTCTCCACCATGATCTGGGGCTTGGAAAGGTCCTCGACCTTCCAGCCCATACCCATTTTCAGGGGGTCGTTCTCGGGTGCTAAAGTGCGGACTTCCTGTGAACGCAACTCCATATTCATTACCTCCAAATACTGCTTGCTTCCGTCCTTTTTCTGCGGGACCTTTTTGTGGTTTTATTGTAAATCCGCAGACGTCTCTTTGCAAGTTGTCACGGGCATGTCCTACTTTTTGTGCAAAAACTCTGGGATACATCATGCACACTGCCCAAATCTGGGCGAATTTTGCCCAAAATCAGCCGTCAAAGCGGCTTTTGAGAAAAAAGAGAAGAAAAAGTCATCTGACGACTTTGGAAAGGACCCTCTCAGTCAAAGCCTTTCCGGCAGCGCCGCGCTTTCGTAGAAAGCGGCGCTGCAAATGCTGCTTCCCGCCACGACCCCTCCCGTGAAAAGGCAATTCTGGAAAATCCGCAGATTTTCCAGAATTGCAAATTAAAAAATATATTTTCCGCTGATTATGCGCAGAGCAACGCGGAGCGCATTCAAAATCGTGCTGTGCCCGGCAGGGGAAAGGGCACAAAAAATGCTCCCCCTTGCGGGGGAGCAAATTCGGCAACGCTACGCTGTGCCGAAAAGAAAGGAGCGCAAAGTCAGTTTTCCTTTTTGCCCTGACGGTTCAGCACCCAGCCTGCGGCAAACAGCAGCACGCCGCTGCAGGCCAGCACCGGCACGGGCCAGTTCAACTGACCGGTCTGGGGCAGAACAGGCTTATCGGGGTTGGAAGGGGAGACCGGGTTATCCGGATTTTCGGGGCTTACGGGGTTGTCCGGGCTGTCGGGACTTACCGGGTTATCCGGTGTGCCGGGGCTCACCGGCGTATCCGGGGTGTCCGGCTGCTCCGGGAGATCGGGGGTGTCCGGTGTGTCGGGCGTATCCGGCGGCGTGTCAGGCACATCCGGGGTGTCGGGGGTGTCCGGCGTTTCCGGGATGGTAGCGCCTACCTTGGGGGTGGCGTCCACATCGTAGATCCAGTTGTCGCCATCGGGCAGCGGAATGGACACAAGGAAGGGTTTGATGGCCTCGTAGCCGTGGGATGCCTCGGTCTGCACGACCAAGTACAGACCCTGCGGCAGCTTGGTAATGTTGGCATAGCCCTCTTCGTTCACGTCCTGCTGGGCGGCAATGGCGGGCACAGCGGGCAGATACTTTACCAGCTGGTCTGCCAGCGTGCTGTCGGAAAGATCGCCCAGCACGACACCGCAGCCCGTAAAATCGCCGGTATAGTCAAAGTACAGGTTGCCGTTGGTGCGTTTGACGGAGGCCACCTGATACAGGGTAAGCTCGCCGCCGCGCAGGGGCACATCGTTGTGGGTGTCGTACAGACGGACGTGGAGCGAGCCCAGACGCCCCAGCACAATGTTGGCACTGGTGGCAAACGCCGGCAGGGCGCAGCATACCACAAGGCACATAGCCAGCAGCACAGCCGCCAGACGATGACGCAGATCAATGCTTTTCATGTTCTTCACCTCTCGTTTTCTTGGGTTTGCGTGTGGAAATCAGCATACCGATCAGCAAGATCAGCAGCATGGGCAGCGCCATAATGGGCGCAACAATAATGGGTTCAATTTTAAGCGCTTCGGCGGTAACGCGGAGGTGCTTGTACTGATCCGGGGTCTCTACGCGGCGGCCGCGTACCAGCAGGCGGTGGGTGTTGATGCCGTAGGGGGTGCAGGTCATCAGGGTGACGTAGTCCTTGCCTTCGGCGATCTTCAGCTCATCGGTCTCGGTGGGCAGCACGATGGAGATTTTGTCCACCTCGTAGGTGAGCACCCGGTCCAGCACGGTGATGGTAAAGGTATCGCCCACTTCCAGCTGGTCGAGGTTGGTAAACAGCTTTGCGCTGGGCAGGCCGCGGTGCGCCGAGATGACCGCGTGGGTGGACGCGCCGCCCACCGGCAGGCTGGTGCCCTCCAGGTGGCCTGCGGCGATCTGCAATACGCCGTCGCTGGTGCCGTGGTAGATGGGCAGCTCCACGCCGATTTTGGAAATGGTGATGTAACCCATAATGCCGGTGCCGGTAATATCCAGCGTGTCGTTGTAGCCGGTAAGCTGATCCGGGCGGTAAAGGGCGTTTTCGTTGGCGGCCACCTGTGCGTTAAAGGCATCGGCGGCGTCAAAGTAGGCGCTGTAATCCGCATCGGCCATTTTGTCCACGTCCTGCGCGTAGCTTGCCACCGCGCGGGACTGGTTGCGCTGGTTGACGTAATCGCTGATGGTGGGGTATAACATCACGGATAGACCCACGAAAAAGACGAGGATCAATATAATGGTGCTTTTGTTCTTTTTCATGGGCTACTCCCTAACGTTATAGTTTCAGGATCAGAGCAGGGGGCTTTACAGCCCCGCTCTGTGCAAGGGAAAAGGAGAGCTTAGCGGTTCTCCATGCGCTTTTTGGTAATGAGCAGGATAGCTGCTGCAACCATCAGGCCGCCGCCGACAACGTAGAAAATGGTGGTGCCGATGCCGCCGGTGCCGGGCAGGGTAGTGCCGCGTTTGTTCTCAATGGGAACAACCTTTTCATCATCGGTATCCGTAAAATCTTCCTCATCGGCCATCTTATACTGGACAGCGTAAGTAGCGCCACGGAGGATGTTGCAGCTGCTGGTAATCTGAACTTCCACATCAGAGGTCAGGCTGTTGAAGCCGACGGGAGTTGCGGTTTCCTTCAGGAAGTAGGTGCCTGCGTCCAGACCTTCAACGACAACATTGGAGGTTGCGTTAGTCTTAAGCTTACCGGCTTCACTCTCAGTTGCAGTCCAACCGGTCAGTTTGTTGTTGGAATCGAACTTTGCGTACTCAGCCTTATCGTCGGCATTCTTGCGGTACAGCACGAACTCAACATTAGCCAGATACTTCTTGTCATCGTTACTATCGGTGAAGTACTTGAGGATATCGAATTTCCAAGTATAGGTCTTGGTATTGCTGTGGGTGGTCTCGCCCGTTTCGCCGTACTTCAGCCAAGTTTCGTTGTCGTTGCCGTCAGTACCAACCACAGCATCGCTATTAATGATAGCGGAGTAGGTTACAACCACCTTATCGTTGGTTTGCAGAGTACCATTGGGGAAAGAAATCTCAAAAGTGCACTTATCGGTATTGGTGTACTTTACCGTGTAGTTAGTAATGAGAGTGTCATTTACCTTTACGGCAATGGAATTCTCCTTAAAGTTCAGACCAGTGGACATCTTATCGTGCAGAACGTAGTTGGTAGGGTTACCATCGGTCACGTAGATGGTGGTATGGAAGTTTACGGTATCGCCAACGTTGCCATCGTTGCCCTCACCCCAAGAGCCGGAAGCGTACTCAACTTCCTTTGTCACAGTGGGGACACCGTTCTTTTCTTTGATGGTCACACTTTTTGCAGTGGTATCAATGGAGCAGATCGCATCGTTGGTCAGGTCAGAAACCACCAGATACCAGCCGAGGGGCAGGTTATCGAAGGTTACAGTGCCCAAGGCTGCTACTTTAGAGCCATCATCAGCGAGGGCAGTACCCTGATCCTTAACATACTGACCGGCAGCTATTGCAAGATTCTTAATGGGAGTGCCATCATTTTCAGCGGATACTCCCTCTTTCCAAGTAACAACACCGTTGGCGTCAACAGCTAAATAGGCAGTCTGATCATCAACAAAGGCTCCCCACTTAGTGTTTTTTACATAGCGGAAGGAGTTAGCAGTTCCATTGTACTGAAGATCCAGAATACGGTAGATCTTATAGGTCTGACCGTTAACAGCGTTATTAATGGTGATCTTACCATCAGTGCTGCTGCTGTTGTGGGTAGTACCATCCGCCGCCCACGCCGGAATCGCCATGGCGCAGACCATAGCAACTGCCAGCAGTGCAGCCATGAGTTTCTTCATTGCTTTTTTCATGGAAAAAGCCCCTTTCTTTTCTGCCCCTTGCCGCCCCCTGCGTTTTGCACAGGGGGGGGGTAGGGGTGTCGTTTTTGTTCGGTCTATCGCGTAAACTTTGCGCTGGGCGGGCGGGGGCTCAGCCTCGGGCGTCCGGCAGGGAAGTGCAGTTTAGTCATCTGCCCTCCCTTCGCGTCTGCGCTTGCGGTGGATAAAGCTATATGCCAGCGCAGACAGCATCATTGTGCCGCCTACGGCTGTATACGGGAATGTACCGGTGCCGCCGGTAGAGGGGAGAACGTAGTCAGAGTTGTCATTGGGGGTGTTTTCGCAGTAGTAGTAGAAGCTGCCAAACATCTGCCCTTCAGCCAACTTGTACTCGCTAAAGGTATCTGTACTCTTAAAGTCGGGAACGCCAGAGGCCGTGTAGCTGTGACTATTGTCAGAAATTACAAAATAATGGTAATTATTCGGTGTCCGATAACCATCAGGCGCTTGTGTTTCCTTCAAGCGATAGAAGGTGTTAACGTCCAGACTGCCAAGCGTTACGTTGCCGCTGGTGTTGGTCACTATATCAGTTTTTTCGCCTTTCCATCCAGTGGTAGCGTTATACTTTTCCAGACTGAACTCTGCACCGGGCAGAACCTTGTCTGGCGTGCCGGAGTACTTGACGATGGTCAAGCGGTTGGAGTTGAAGTCGATACCGGCAGAAGCTCCCGAACTGGAAGTAAAGCTGGTGCTGCATTGCTCGTTCTTCCACTTGCCATTCAGTTCTGCAGTGTTCTCAAAGGTGAAGGTATTGCCTTTAACCAGACCTTCCGTATTAACTCGGTAATGGAAAACCAGCACAAGCGGGGTGCTATCGGGTACCATTGTCCATGCCTTAAGCTGGTGGCTGCTATTGCTGCTGTACTTGGAATAGTAGGTGGACGTGTCAACGTTATTTCCGGCGGCATCGTCATCAAACTTTCCGGCTACACAGGTAAGGTCTGCACGCCATGTGGTTGCTTCCAGCGTACCATCTGCCTGCAGATTGGCATCAAAAACAGAGATGCCTTCCAGCGTTACACGCTTGGTGCCAGACCCATCAGCCCACAAATCAGAGGGCACGGTCATGACGTCTTGCAGGACCATAGGCTCGCCGCCATTCAGCGTTGCACCGTAGGGGTTCAGCTTGACCTGATAGGTCAAAAGACCGGTGGTTTCGTCAAAAGTACCGCTCTTGCCAACAACTTTGCGCTCGACTGTTTCGGTAAAGGAGGTATCACCTATCGTATTGCCGTTGCGCTCGAACTTGGCAACGTTCTTAAACGATGCGGTATTGTCATTCCAGATGTCGGTACATTTAGGATCCAGCGTAGTGTCGTAGGTGATATTGATTTGCTTGCGGATCTCAGTCACACCGTTATTTGTATAACTGAACGACTCCGGCAACATGGTGATTACCAGCGTGGTGGTTCCGTCTGCGTTTTTGGTGACTGTAGATGTAGCGGGCAGGGCAACGCCATGGTTCTTGATTTGAACGCTGCTTTCGTCCAGAACCAGACTGCGGGGAATGGTATCGGTAATGACCCATTTGGTGTCATTTTCCCATTTCAGCACTCCATCCGCGTTGAGCTCGATCGTCCAAGGCAGCTTTTGGCCGGGCTGCAGGGTAGTACTGCCGCTGCCGCTCTGAATGTTCGTCCAATTCCAACCACAAGCATACTTATAGAAGTAACTTATCGTGTCAGAGCCTTTTGTAATTTTCTGCTCAGCGGTTGCCACAGTGCCATTATTGATGCGGCAGTGGTTCTTGACCGTTGCACCGTAGCCTGGCAGCTGCTGGACGATAGAGCATTTTGTTGTGTAGGTAATGGTCATTGGACCGGATGCAGTAATGCCTTTAAAGTCTATCATAAACAGACCCAGATCCTTGTCGTAATCATCTGTTTCACCGGAGTTCCATGCGACGGGCGTAACGGAAACAGAATTCCCATCCTTGTCCTTTACCACAATAGAGGCAAGGTCGATCTCCTGCGCCTTGCGGTTTTTACCGTCTGCATCCTGCACTGCGTTACTGTAATCGTAGTAAATATAGCTGCTGACATCTGTCGGTTTGATGGTGCTCTTCCACTGCATGGTGGCCTCTGTACCATTATTAGTCGGCTCACCAACTGCCTCTTTGGTAAGAACATCCGAGTCGATGTGGACAGTGCCTTCAGAGCTGCTGTCCAGCCCATCGCCCTCCAGATTGCCGGTGTTTTTGACATCCAGACCGGTCAGAGGGATAGCTTTTGTGACCCTTGTCTGGTAGGTGATCTCATACTTGTTGAAGCCTTCCGCAAGCTGGTAGGTGAGGGTCTTGTTTGTGCTGTCGTAGACATCTGATGCTGTGGGCTTGGTCTTGTTGCCGTCTGCATCGGTCTTTGTGACCTTGAAAGAACCGGCAACAAATTCCTGATCTGTGTCGATCGTATCGGTAAATTTAGCGTTGCTAGGCAGATAACGCATGACTCACCGTTGTTGATCTTGACAGTCCATGTGATGATCTCGCCGTCTTTGCTGAGCTTGCCCGATTTTTCAATATCCTTTGTTTTGATAGAGGTGGAAGTACCTTCTACATCATCACCAAATTTGATAAAGTTTTTTAAATAGTCCCCGTTGTAACTTGTGCTGCCAAAATTATCAGCCTTGACGCGGTAAGTGATGGTATAGGTGCCCTTTTGCAGGGTCTGACCACTAGTGCCCAAGGTGATCATTTTGCCCGTACTACCTGTGGTATCTGCCCAAGAAATGTCGGGCGCAGAACCATCCGGGCCAGTAACTTGGAGGAAGGTGTCAACATAGTCGAAGGTGACCCCGGACGGATTTGTGAGTGTATCGGTCAGCGTCAGGGGGGCTGCTCTGTCCTCCTTCAGGGTAAGTTTTACAGTGTAATCAACGTAAGCATTCTTGCCGTCGTACTTAAGCCCGGCAGATTGTTTATCCAGACTGAATTTCTTTTCCTCGCCGGGCGTGGTGCTTTCTTCGCGCTTAATATAAATGGTGACCTTTGCTTTTTCGTTGACCTTAAACTCATTGCTCCCGCCGGTCGTGACCTTGGTTTGGTCCCACCGGAAATCAAAGTTGACTGTACTTCTGACCTTGGTGGTATTCGACACCTGATCCTGATGAATAAAATCACGGTCATAGGTGAACAGGACGTACCACTTACCGTTTTCCTTTACAAACTGGTAGGTGCCACAAACGCTGCCCTTTGGACCGGTATAGTTCGGATCGATCAAGTCGCCAGTTTCCGAAGCAACGCTCTGCAAGTCAAAAGCCTCCGGCAAAGCTACTTTAACCTTGTAGTCATGGCTTGCAATGTCCTGAGCCGGAATATCCTTCAGTTCAAGGTAGCCGTGCATTTGGTCAGTGACAACGCTGGTGGCAACATCAACGTATTGGCTGCCCTGCTGCTTCTGAATCTTGAAATCAGTAACATAATTAGTACCGTCCAAGGCAGAGCCAACGGTCGTGGTGCTTACGGTCATGGGCTCACCCGCCAGCGTAAGCATATCGGGGGCTTTCAGTGCGCCGTCAACGGCAGAGGAGAGCATCTCGTCTGCGTACTGGGCGGCGGCAACATCCACCACGGCCAGAACCTCGGCGTTGGAAAGGGTGACCTCAGCCACCTTGCCGTCCACGTCGCCGGAGATGACGGTCAGGGTGTCGTCGTCCGCCTCGCTCACGATGCCCACGGTCTCCACGGGCTGAGCGTCGGTCACGGTGGTGGTCTGCGGCTCGGCAGCGGGGGACACCACGCTGGGGATAAGGGTGTCCGCGCCGGATGCAGAGGTACTGGTGCTGTCCACCGGCTTTGCGGCGGGCTGCTCCGGGTTAGCGGTGTCGGGGAGATCGGGGGTAATCACGCTGTCGGCAGCGGGGGCATCCTCGGCGGCAGGGGCTGCATCCAACGCAGAAGCGCCGGAAGTTTCAAGCGCTGCGCCGTTCTCACCCTCAGCGTCCATGCTGAACTGGTCGTCCAGATCGTCCGCTGCACCATCGGCGCTGCTGTCCACAGCCACGGTGCGGGTGACGTACTTATTATAAATAACGATGTCGCCCACATTGGCGGCGCTGCCGTCCTCGCCGTCCAGCAGAGCCAGGAACTGCTCGCCCAGCAGGCGGCCTTTCGCCAGCATGCCGCCGTGCTGCTTCAGGCAGTAGCGGAAATCGGGCTTCAGATCGTCGTTTGTGATGACGACGGCCTCGCCGAACAGCGCACCGCACTTGGTACCGCCCAAGTAAAACACGTCGCAGAGTGCGGCGTAGTCCTGCAGGCTCAGATCGTTGGCGGGGCTCGTCAGGCCGTAGGCCATCCGTGCGCCGTCCACGAACAGGTAGAGTCCCAGCTCGTAGCAGGCGGCGGAGATGTCGGTCAATTCCTCCTTATTATAAAGGGTGCCGACCTCGGTGGGGTTCGAGATGTAGACCATGCCGGGCTGGACCTCGTGCTCGTGGCTGGCGTTGGCGCGGTGCTCCTCCACCGCTTTGCGGATCTGGCGGGCCGTGATCTTGCCGTTTTTGCCGGGCAGAGCCAAGCACTTGTGGCCTGTGGCCTCGATGGAGCCGGTCTCATGCACATGGATGTGCCCGGAGTCGGCGCACAGCACGCCCTGCCACGGCTTGAGCGCCGCCGCAATGACGGTCAGATTCGCTTGGGTCGCACCGACGAAAAAGTGCACGTCGGCGTCGGGCGCGTCGCACAGGCGTTTGATCTGCGCGGCGGCCTTGGCGCAGTATTCATCCTCGCCATAGCCGGGGGTCTGGTCGAAATTGGTCTTTTGCAGAAGCTCCAAAACCGCGGGGGCCGCGCCCTCGCCGTAGTCACATTCAAAACGAAGCATATTTTTGACTCCTTAGTAAAGTATTGCACGCTTTGCAGGGGCGGACAGTATTTGCCCGCGGAGCCTTCCGGCTGCCGCAAGGCTGGCGGGCCGATGCGAGCATCGGCCCCTACAGGTACGGGCAAATCTCCAATCGACCCATGCCGCGGGTGTTGCCATAATTATAACACTGTGATTCCCCACTTGCAAGTTTCGCCGCGGTACGCTATAATAATTCTACTTTTGGATAGAAAAGAGGAATTGTATGGATCCCCAAAATCAACGCGAAAGCTTCGGCTCACGCCTTGGCTTCATTCTGGTCAGCGCGGGCTGTGCTATCGGCATCGGCAACGTCTGGCGCTTCCCCTTCATCACCGGAGCCTACGGTGGGGCGGCTTTCGTCCTCATCTATCTCGTTTTTCTCGTCATTCTCGGCCTTCCCATTATGGTGATGG
>ENA-ORSG01001599-ORSG01001599.1-human-gut-metagenome-genome-assembly--contig:-NODE-1599-length-12954-cov-3.015505_pt1 | contig 12954 bp, 18 predicted proteins | sample MGYA00242189_ERZ509156 | MGnify/ENA primary metagenome ERZ509156 (study PRJEB26280, sample SAMEA2338666) | human gut metagenome | biome: human gut; feature: human-associated habitat; material: faeces...
TTGATGTTTGCGAACATGTGTTTATGAACAAAATGGTCTTTGAATAAATCTAAATAATTGTATATAATTATATTATAAAATGAAAGAGAGGTAATAGAAATGAAAAAAGTGAACGATATTGTACAGATGACATATGAACATAAGGTATTTAGAGAATTTTATGATACCTTAGAGGAAACTGAGGATTGCGAACAATCTATGTATGATGCATTACTTATTGCGGAAGGTATTTTCTTAGGTGGAGCATATCTTGGTTTTGAGTATAATTTTGAAGATGTATATAAGAAATTATGTAGTGCTTATGAATACAATAAAATTGGAGGTAACAATGAATAATTACGAAGAAAGTTACAAAAATTATCTTGCATGGCTCACTCCTCGTGAGCTATTGCAAGAATACAAGATCATGCGTTTCCCGTGGCGTTATCGGGAACGTAAGTGGATTAAAGAAGAAATAGAAAGAAGGTGTGTGTATTAATGTTAGATGCTATATTGTGGTTTGGTTTTGGAGCTATATTAATTTTCCCGTATGGTGTTTGGTGCGGAGCTAAATGGTCAGGAGGATACAAAGGATGAATATTGGATTTTTCGATATTGTTTTTATGTGTAATTCACAGACAAGTTGTATAGAGTGTAAATATAAGGGAAATGGCTGTGATAAATTCAATATGTGTTTTGACGGTGCTATTCCGTGTGAATTATGGCGATCAGTAACACGCTTTGACAACTTGATAAAATATATTAATGAATGGAGGGAATACCAGAATGAGCAGACCATTAAATAGTAAGAAATCATGGTATAAGGTGTATATTAAAGAATTAAATACACCAAACATATTAAAAAGTCAGTGTAAATACAAATGTGATTACCTGCTAGTAGAGGCGTACACCGGTGCAGTCGCAATGGCAATCGTTCAGGACTACGTTGTTGAGTTCGAAGAAAACTTCCGTCCTGTATACTACAACAAATTAGAGGGAGGTGTTCCTATTGACAACAAAAAAGTCTTATTTGAAGAAGAGTAAACCACAAGGTCTTATAAGAACAAAAGATGATTACACCCCACTTGCACTCGAGTTAACGTGGGACATGAAAGACGTAAGAAAAGAGTATTCTCGGTTAAGATCAATCTGGCGTAAACGTTATGAAAGATTACTGAAATCAGATTATAAGGATATTAACCTTGTAAAGGATCGACCTATTAAACGTTACAAGCAGTTGAAAGATATAACAAGTGATAGAGAAATCTATCACTTGTTATCTGAATTATCAACTATTATAGCATCAGATCGAACTACAGTAACAGGATTGAAAAAACAGGAAAAAGAACAGATGCAACACATCAATGATGTGTACGGAACAGAGCTAAAAACACATGAGGATTTGCTTAATTTTGGAAAATTCATGGAACAGATTCGTAACTTTGCTTCAGAACGTATATATGATTCAGATTTCGCTGCAGATCTGTATTCAGATGGCGAAAAACTGAGTACAAATAAGTTACTAGAGTTGTATAATGAATTTTTGAAAACTGGATCACGGAATGTTCAAAAATTGAAATCTGGTATGGCAAAGAAAGAAAAAGCGAAACGCCAGAAGCGGAAAGCGGGTAAACGTAAACGTAGGAGGTAACGCATGGAAAATCTGTATACTGTTAACACATATAATTATACTAGAATACAGAATTTACCATGTTTACATGACACCCGATCCAACAGAGGTTCTAAAAAAGCAAAGGGTTATAAAAATTGCATGTGTGCGTTTGACATCGAAACAACTAGATTGGAAGATATCGAGCAATCAGTAATGTATATATGGCAGTTTTCAATTCTTTTTCTTGACGATCTGCATATTGACACTATAATAGGTAGAAGTTGGTCAGAATTTGAGCTTTTTCTGGATCAGCTTATGAATGACGATAATTATGCGTATTACATGATTTTCGTTCACAACCTTTCATATGAATTTCAGTTTTTGCGAGGCATATATACGTTTTCACCTGACGAGGTTTTCGCAATTAAATCACGAAAAATTCTTAAGTGTGAAATGTTAGAGCGTTTCGAGTTCCGTTGTTCATACCTACAGACAAATATGTCATTGGATACTTTCACATCAAAAATGAAAGTAGAACATCAGAAACTATCTGGCGAAAAATTTAATTATAATAAAAAACGTTTTCCATGGACAGAATTAAACGAGTATGAATTGCAGTATAGCGTTAATGATACCATTGGACTTGTAGAAGCAATGTATAAACGTATGATGTTATCTAATGATAATCTATATACATTGCCACTAACGTCAACTGGATACGTAAGACGTGAAACGAAAAAAGCCATGTATGGATGGGCTAGAAAACATAGGGATGTGTTCCCCACCATTGATGTTTTCGACTTATTAGAAGAGGCTTTTCGTGGTGGAGATACTCACGCTAATCGTTATTACTCAGGAACAGTGGTACGTGCGTATGGAAAAAACATTCTAGGAATTGGTTCATATGATAGGTCATCATCTTATCCTGACGTTGTGTTGAATTGTGTTTTCCCGATGACACGTTTTGTCTATATCGGATCAATAGAAGAATTTGACATAGAAAAGAAACTGGATCGAGGAAAAGCACTCTTATTCCGATGCAAAATCACAGGTATTGAACAGATTGATAAGTTTTACGGAGCACCCTACATTTCATATTCAAAATGTAGAAATGTTTCACGTGAAACATTGGACAATGGTCGTATTTTAAGTGCTGACTATATGGAAACAACCCTCACTGATATTGATTATGAGATCATGAAACGTGAATATAAATGGAAACGTTTTGAGATAACGGAGTGTTATGAAAGTAAATATGGATCGTTGCCAGAACAGTTGAAAGACATTTTTCGCAAATATTACACTGACAAAACAGAGTTAAAAGGAATCGTGGAGCAGGAACTTTTTTACAACCTGCAAAAGGCGTTGCTTAATGCCGGATATGGAATGATGGTTCAATCACCCGTGAAACAATCATTAATATTCACAGAATCCGCAGAAAATATATATACAGTTGATGAAAATGTTTCACGTGAAACATTACTCACTGAATATAACAGAACGGCGTTCCTGCCTTTTCAATGGGGTGTGTGGGTGACAGCATGGGCACGATTGAGGTTAAAAGAGGGAATCAATATAGTTGGAGATCGTTATTTATACAGTGATACCGATTCTGTAAAATATGTTAAAGTTGTAGGTGATAATATAGATAAGTGCTTTGAAGAATATAATAAACAGCGAAAAGAACAAAGTACGTTGAATAAAGCATACGCAACTGACAAACACGGAATAACTCACTACATGGGTGTATATGAATATGAGGATACATACACAGAATTTTGTACACTTGGTTCAAAAAAGTATGTATATCGAACAGATGACGGAATATTACACGCAACTATAGCAGGAGTAAATAAAAAGAAAGCACCGTCCGAGATGGAGGAGTATGGTGGTATAGATGCTTTTCGCATAGGGTTCACATTTTCAAAATCTGGAGGAACTGAAAGCATATATAATGATACAGCATACGGAGAATATAATATCGATGGTCACACGATACATATAACACAGAACGTAGTTATCAGATCATCAACTTACACTATTGGAATAACAGATGAGTACCGCAGGATTTTGTCAGATGCCAGAACACTAAAAGAATTTAAAAAAACATTGACCTGAATTAACATTAGTGATATAATAATTCATGTAACAGAGATAATACAAGGAGGTGAGAACATGAAAATCACAAGAGAGTTAACAGTTAACAAAATTAATGTTATCTGCTACGATCCTGAGAACAAATGTGAGGTTACAAAAGAATTAGTCTTAATTGGAAATCTCACAGACGATCAGATCAAAAAAGAGATCAAAAAAAGAAATTTAGGAATCGTTATCGACTGGGAGCGAAACGAGGAAGAAACTACAATCTATGGTATGGATGCCGAAGTATTCTTAAAGAATGCAACTTTCACAAAATCACCAAAAGAAAGGGAGAATTAAATTATGGCAAAGAAACAGTATACTATTATTAATTCATCAGGAAATCTTGATACCTATTCAGAGTACGATCTCATTGAATCACCTGCAATCGTAAGTCTTAAAAACGTAGAAAACAAAGGTCTTATTTGTGTTGGATCATGGGTAGAGTATCGAACAGTTGACAACAACGGAAATGAAATCACCTGTATATCAGTACAGGATTCAAACACAGGAGAAGTGTTTAGCGGTCAGTCAGCAACTTTTCGAGAGTCATTCTCAGATGTGGTTGACCGTATTTCCGATATGGAAGAAACTCCCGATATGTTTTTCGTTGAGGTTCTCCACAGAACATCAAAATCCGGTCGTGACTATCTTATCTGTGCACTTGTTTCCCCAGATCGTGCACTTGCCCGTATGGGATATTCTGAAAAGAACGTTCCCATGCCAGAGCCACATAAATAATATGTTATCGTTATACGAGAATAGCGGGTATCTTTCGATACCTGCTATTTTAGGATATGGGCAAAAGTTCAATTACATCTGGGGCGGTCGAGGTACGGGGAAAACCTACGGCGGTCTTAAATACTGTATTGAACACAATAAAATTTTTGTGTACATGAGATCCCTGCAAGCACAGGTTGACACTATAAAAATTCCTGAGTTGTCACCTTTTAAAAAACTTAATAAAGACATGGGATGGACAATATATCCGAAAACGATTGGAAAAAATGTCGCAGGATTTTACAACACATATACGGACGATAACGGGAAACTGGTGTATACAGGCCCGATTCTAGGATATGCAATCGCTCTAAATACTTTCGCTAACTTGCGTGGTTTCGATGCATCGGATGTTGAGATAGGAATATATGATGAGTTTATACCTGAGAAACGAGAACGCAAAGTCGAAAATGCAGGATATGCTTTCAAAAATGCATACGAAACAATGAACCGAAACAGAGAGCTTGATGGTGAAACACCAATACAGTTCCTACTTTTTTCAAACTCTGAAAATCTGTCATGCAATATGTTTATTGAAAACAACTTAATGGAAAAAGTATCTGCAATGGATATTCGAAAGCAATCGGTTTCAATCATGCAGGAAAGAGGGATCGGACTTTTTAACCTATTCGATTCACCAATTTCAGAAAGAAAAAAGGAAACAGCCCTATATAAAATGTCTGGCGCAGATTCAAATTTTAATCGCATGGCGCTCGGTAATGAGTTTTATTCAGCTGATTATACAGGGATAAAACCTACAAACATCAAAGAATTAATACCACTATGTCGGATGGATTCTATCACAATATATGAGCGTAAAAACAAAAATACTATATACGTTACACGGCATCACTCAGGAAACCCTCCCACATACACACAGTCTGATAAAGATATTAAAGCTTTCCGCAGGGACTATGTATACCTATGGGATATGTACCTTTCAAATAAGATAACTTTTGAGGATATCACATCAAAATCACTGTTTGAAAATTATTTCAAGGACAAGTATTGACTTGTCCTTTTTTCTTTGCTATAATCTTACATAGAAAGACAAGTGTTCGTGGCACACGTACAACACGTCGGGAGCGTGGGATCATAACGATCCAATGTGCATGAGTAGGTACAGCTCAAGAATTTGTAGCACTTAATCTTTCATCACATATGCAGAGTGTCAAAGCCTGCATATGTTTTGTTTCACGTGAAACATTTCTCACCTTTCTTTAATGTTTCACGTGAAACATATTATATGTTGTGCTAACTATAATCAATGGAGGTGAACATGGACGTTAACTCATTATCAACTCTTATCAGTAACATTGGAGTGCCTTGCGCTTGTCTTATCGCAACTTTCTACCTCTGGCAGAAAGAAACGGATGCTCACAAAGAAGAAATGAAAAACATGATAGACGCACTCAACAACAACACTCAGGCACTCACAAAGCTTACAGATCATATCACAGGAAGTGAAAAGAATGACAATTAACTACAATAAAAATATCAGAGGTGTTTACATAGTCGCAACGAACAATGGGCCTCTGATGGTCAGGGCAGAGCCAAACACAGATGGCACAGTAATCGCAGAAATGCCAAAAGGAACAAAGTGCATCTGTCTAGGATGCTATTCTGGAAACTGGTATGCAGTTACATATGAACATGACGGTATCATTTCCACAGGTTTTTCACACAAAAATTATCTCAGGAGGGATTACAAAATATGACATTAGAAAACCTTATCACACTTATCACAGCAGGATTCACTAAAGATGAGATCCTCGCAATGTCAGGCACGGAAACTCAGCGTGCCCCACAGCCACAGCCACAGCCACAGCCACAGCCACAGTTCTATCCACAGAGCTATCCACAGAATCAGGTGCAGGGTGTGCAGGGATATACACAGCAGTTTCCACCGGTATATCCACAGGCACAGCCACAGGCATATCCGCAGACACAGGCACAGCAGATCGGAGATCAGAATGATGTTCTGAGTGCTCTGAAAAGTCTCACAAGCGCGGTACAGAGTAACAACGTTAATCTGATGCAGAATGCGGTTCCAAAACAGGTAACCACAGAAGAGGCCATTGCAAGTATTATCAATCCACCAAACTATGAGGGATTAACAGGGGGTGAAAAATAATGGCGAATACATTAAGCTTTGACCAGATCAGCACAGTGCTAAATGATATCGTTAAGCAGGCAACAGGTGTTGAAACCATGAAAGCAACTGACACAAGTTCTTTCGTTGCACAGGCACAGACAGCTCTACTTGTCGGAAATGACAGAATCATGAACAGCATTTCTCAGGTATTGGACAGAACTATTTTTTCTGTAAGGCCGTACAATGCGAAATTTAAAGGATTGAGAAAAACAACACAGCAGTGGGGAAACCATGTACGTAAGTTGGGTATGTTAGACGATGACTGGGAAAATGATCAGAGACAGCCACTGGAAGATGATACGGCAGTTGATATGTATAAGATCAAAAAGGGAAAAGTTTTACAGACAAATTTCTATGGCGGTCAGGTATTCCAGAGACACAGAACTTACTTCCGTGATCAGTTGGATCAGGCGTTTAGAAATCCGGATGAGTTTGGTCAGTTCATCAGCATGTATACTCAGAATACGATGGATATGATCGAGCAGGCACATGAGAGCATGGCAAGAGCATGCGTTGCAAACTATATCGGAGCTAAAAACATCTGGCAGAATGGCGTTAATGAGTCAACAGATGGGTATACAGGAGAGCATGTGGTTAAGTTGCTTACTATGTACAATGCCGAGAACGGATCACAGTTAACCACTGATGATGTGAGGAAAGCAGAAAACTTCCCTAGTTTCTATCGATGGGCATGTGCGAAGATCATGACTTACATGGATTTCTTTACGGAGAGATCAACTCGTTTCCATGCAAATATTACGGGAAAAGAGATTGCAAGGCATACGCCGTTGAGAATGCAGAATATCATGATTTTCAGTCCAGATCTGCATACTGCGGACACCACAGTTCTGAGTAACACGTTCCATGATCAGTATCTCAAAATTGCAACAAATGAAAAGGTTAACTTCTGGCAGACATTGGAAAGTCCGATGGGAATTAATGTTACACCTTCAGTCATGAAACCAGATGGACGTGTCGAACAGGGCGAAGCACAGGTTATGAGCAATATTTTTGCGGTACTGTTTGACGAGGAAGCTATGGGACTTACACCTATCAATCAGTGGAGTAGCACAACGCCTTTCAATAGTGCCGGTGGTTATTGGAATATCTACTATCATTTCACGGATCGTTATTGGAACGATATGACGGAGAACGGACTTGTTTTTGTTATTGAATAGGAGGAAATTGAATGGCGGTAACAGTCAATTTTAAGACAGCGAGCAAAAAAGTTAATTCTACAGGAGTTGTCGGCGGTGATGTTACCGCCGTTTCCTGTAATATAAATGAGCCATGTTCTATTGAGAATCCGCAGATCATACTTAGAAATGGTGGATCAGCTCCTAGTTGGAACTATTGTGAGATCGGTGAATTTGGAAGGTCATACTGGATTGAGGACTGGGAGTATAGAAACAATACATGGATTGCACATTGCGTTGTTGATGTGTTAGCCACGTACCGTGATACAATACAGAGTACAAATTTGTATTTTTTGAGAAGCTCGACAAGTTTTGACGGCACTATTATTGACAATTTATATCCTGCAAAAACAAGTCCGATAACACGCGTGTATGCGATAGAAAACGGAGCATTTCCTGCCACATCAGGTATTAGTGGTGGATGTTATGTATTGGGTATCGTTGGTAGTGAGGGTTTAAATCAATATTACGCTTTTACGCCAGAATATTTCAGGGGATTTTGTTCGCAGATTTTTACAACTTTAGATTGGGCGGACATTTCAGGTCAGCAAATAACTGAAAATTTGCTGAAATGTCTATTCAATCCTTTTCAATACGTGGTTGGTTGTATGTGGTTTCCGTTTCCCTTAAGTGCGGTGGATCCTGAGGGATCTGTGGTTCCGTCAGTGTCTGAAATTAAGCTCGGTTGGTGGACGTTTAATCAAGCGTGTTATAAGATACCAGATAAACCTAGGTTTAATATCCGATTTGAAGTACCGATAGAGGAACATCCACAAATTTCACGAGGAACTTTTTTGAACAGTTCGCCGTTTCGTAGGATAACAATGGAAATCAATCCATGGGGACGTTTTGAAATTGACGGTTCAGTAATTGGTACTGCAAATAAGGTTAATGTGCTAGAAACTATCGACATGATGAGCGGGATTGCTCAATTACAAGTTTCAACCGCAACTCAGACATTACACAGTCAATTCGCAGTTTTAGGTGTACCAATTCAGATCAGCGATTTACAGAGTAATGTTCTAGGGTCGTTAATGAATACAGCCGGAGCTGTAGGACAGTTTGCGACAGGCAATTTTTTGGGAAGTGCAAACGGCGTTGTGAGTGCTATTGACAGTATATTGCCAACGCCTATAAGCAATGGTAGCAACGGATCAATGTTATCAACTATGAGAGTTCCGACTATTGAACACATGTTTTTTACTCTGGTTGACGAGGATCGTGCAGACAATGGTAGGCCGTACATGAAAAACGGCACAATGCAGGATTTAGGTGTCGGGTATTATGTGGTTGAAAACGGTTCTATCAATGTGATAGGTGCAACACTTAACGAAAAAGAACAGATCAAACAGTTTCTTGAAGGTGGTGTTTTTTATGCGTAGTTTCCCTGCAAGCAATATTTCATTGTTCGTTGCACTAATGATAAGTGCTAACTCAGGACAGAATCCATGGGGGTCTGGTGGGGCAGGTGGTATCGGAGGTCTGATGCTGCAGGCAATGAGTTGGTGGGAACAAAAATGTAACGATCCCTCGGTTGGTTATTCACAGGACTATAGAAACGAGCGTACAGTTAATGGTATAACATACTATGATTGTTCATCTTTTGTGTGGTATGGTTTGGGACACGCAGGATACGAGATCAATTTGAGTTCATGGCCTTTTACAACTTATACCATGGGTGGAATTTTAAAAAGTTTGGGTTTTGAGGAAATTATAATAACAGACTTTTCGACTTTTGATTTTCACGTTGGAGATATTCTTGTTATTAATAACAGTGAACATCAACATACTGAAATTGTTCATGATATTGACAATGGCGGTCATACCATGGGAGCGCACACTTCTAAAAAACCTTTGCCGGATCAGGTTAGTATTAATACATATGATATACAAAGTGGTACTCATTACACACATTGTTACCGTTGGCCTTTTTCTGGTGGCAACTGGATCATTGGAGGATCAAGTGAATACTTCGGTAATCCCACAAGTGAATTATGCGGACACGATGAAAAGGCAATTAATAACGCTAACGTGATAAAAGATTATTTTTTATCACAAGGATGGACAATAAACGCCATTGCAGGTCTTTGCGGTAATATACAGCAAGAAAGCACTTTTAATCCTGCATTACAGGAGGTTGGAGCAGGAGAAAATGGTGGTCATGGTCTTGTTCAATGGACACCACCGACTGACCTATTTCATGTAATGGACGTGTTGTATGGAAGTCATGCTGATTGGACGAACGGACAAAAACAGTTAAGCGTTATTTTTGCAGAATTTCAACAAAGTTCTGGAATTAAAAATTGGGGCATTGAGCCTCAATGGTATCCACGCCACGGATATAATATGACATGGAAAGAGTGGTCGCAAAGCACAGCCGATGCAGGATATTTAGCAATGGCATTTCAAGAAGAATACGAAAGGCCGTATGTTATTCACGCAGAAAGAGAAGCTTTTGGTCAGAGATGGTATAGATATTTTACAACAGGAGAGTAGGTGAATATATGTTTGGATTTGATACAGGAGTTGGAGCTCCTGTGATGTATAATTATATCAATCAGTATAATAGCAGTGTCAGTCCGAGCACTAATCATTGCAAAAATACTCAATTATTTTGGTATTTTCAAAGGTATTTATTACAGAAAGCTATTTCAGTTATGAAATGGGATGTGCCAGATAATTGGGACAAAGATTATTTTTTATATTGTTTGTATTGTTGGGGTACGGTTGCAATCATAAACACAGATAAGTTTGGTGTAATACCACAGGGATGCACATTAAAAGGATATAATGTTTTTTACAGACCGGCACAGGCTGTAATTAGTAACCCATTGTTAAAAGGTGTTATTGAGCCTGTAATTGGAGAACAGTGTGTTCTTTTTAAGTGTACCGCTGACTATGGTGGTATCATGGATCTGGTTGGAAGATATGCTAACGAAATGGCTATCGCTATGGAATCTTTGGATATGAATGTTATGAACAGCAAACTTGCTTATGTTTTTAGAGCAAGAAATAAAGCCGGAGCGGAAAGTCTGAAAAAGGTCATGGATCAGGTAATGAGAGGTGAATTGGCTGTTTTCTACGATGAAAAATTAAGAATACAGAGAGGGGATCAGACGGAAGAACCGTGGGATTATTTCGTAAACAATTTACGACAGAACTATATTGCAGGAGATGTTCTGGACACTCTGAGAAGATTAGAAGAGTTGTTTTGCACTGAGGTTGGTATTCCCTCTGCCAGATCAGATAAAAAAGAAAGAATGATATCTTCCGAAGCTGAAAGCAACGACGTTGAAACTTCAACCAGAATGGAAATGTGGCTAGACGGTTGGAAAAAAAGTTGTTCTGATGTTAAAAAGATGTTTGACGTTAATGTATCTGTAAATTGGAGACATAACCCGAATAAAAATGTTTCACGTGGAACATATGGAGGTGATGATGATTGAGCTTATTAACGGTTGAAGGATTATATAACTATGATAACACATTGTTTGACGGTTTCGATGTTCCTGAGGGTCTTATAAAACAGATTGCTATTGATGCGATTTTGTTGCGAACTAGGGAATTAGAGATTTTATATCCAGACTTTAACTATATGAAAACCAGAATCGCAATATGGAGCAATAAATATCAGTTAAACTGGAAAAAACTGTATGATACAACAGTATTGGAATACAACCCTATAGAAAACTATGACCGTATGGAGGATTGGACTGATACAGACGATGAATCAACAACAAGTGCTAGGGACAACACCCGAAATACCAACAACACAGTAAAAAGCACTAGTACAAACGAGATCATAAACAAAATGAACGTAACAGATCAGAATACCGCTTTTAATGCAGGGCTTACAGATCATGCAAAGCAGATCACTGACGGAAATACGAAAGAAAACGTAACGATCACTAATACGGAAACAGGAAAAGACACGGAAAACGAAAATGTTAACGGCGGTAGAACTGGACGTCATACAAGAACTGGACGAACACATGGAAACATTGGAGTTACAACGTCACAGCAAATGATACAAAGCGAAAGAGATTTAGTCGTATTTAATTTGTATGATGTGATCGCAGAAAGTTTCATCGAAAATTTTTGTTTAATGGTATATTAATAGGAGGTATCGTTATATGAGTATGGAAAATTTAGGCCCTTACAGCAATTTCCACGAACTTAATCAGGACTGGTTTTTAAATGAATTTAACAAAGTTATTGCACAGTGGAAAGCAATGCAGAAAAATTTTGACAACTTGCAGGATGCTTTTAACGATCTGAAAAATTATGTACAGAACTTTTTTAAAAATTTAAATCTACAGGAAGAAGTCAACAACAAATTAAATGAAATGCTTGAAAATGGAACTATTTTAAAGATATTTACAGAAAGTGTAATTCCCTATGTCATGCCAAAATGGTATGGTGCAAAGGGTGACGGTATAACAGATGACTCTGACGCTGTAGAAGAAGCTGGTAAGCATGGTATTGTGTGGGATGAGTTTAACACCTTTTTAATCAATAGGAATATTGAATTAAAATATGGAAGTATTAACACCAATTACAAAATTTTATCAGACAAAAGTATTAATTTAAAGGGTAAAGTGTTTACTGGCAATACTATCACAAATGTCGGTAAACATGATGATGCACGTGGTTTTTATGCATTGTCTTGTGATGCTAGTAACGCAAATATATCAAACAATATTTTTACTGGAATGAAAAATGCTTTACACTCAAACAAAGCAAATAACTTAACTATATGCGGTAATAAGTTCATAAATTTAGTGCAAACAAATGTCAACGGATATGGGATTGTTCTTAACTCATGCAAACGAGCTATTATTTCAGATAACTACTTTACAAATGTTGACAGACACGGTATTTATTTAACAGTCGAAGAAGATAACTCTGGTTGCGAAGATTGCATTATTAGTAAAAACATTTTCACAAGAATATCACAAACATTAAACACTGGTTTTGACACCTTCATTCAGACAAGAAACGGAAAAAATATTAAGATTGAAGAAAATATTTTTAAAGGCGGTAGTAACGCTCTAATTGCAATTGGACAAATTTCTGGTACTGACACTAAATCC
>ENA-ORSG01001608-ORSG01001608.1-human-gut-metagenome-genome-assembly--contig:-NODE-1608-length-12883-cov-2.105940_pt1 | contig 12883 bp, 17 predicted proteins | sample MGYA00242189_ERZ509156 | MGnify/ENA primary metagenome ERZ509156 (study PRJEB26280, sample SAMEA2338666) | human gut metagenome | biome: human gut; feature: human-associated habitat; material: faeces...
TTGGAAAGCTAAAGTTGCCGGAAGCTGTATATGAGAGTGCTGCAATCTCAGGGAAAAGCACAACACCTGCGAGTCCGCCGGCTAAAAGGGAAAACAGACCAAAATTCAAAATCTTTTTCGGGTAATTAAAATTTTTTCCTTTTGCGAGAATCATGCAGATTACAAAATAAATTACAAGGGTAATACAGATCATGATTGCAATGTAATAATTGGAGAGAATGGCAAGTCCTAAGCTGATGCAATACAGATAGCATTTATCATCGTTGATCAGCCGCTCTAAACCAAGGAAAATTACAGGAAGCAAAACCATACAGTCAAGCCACATAATATTCCAATAATATGCAAGGAAATATGCGCTAAAGGCATAGAGTACGCCGAATGCACTTACGTAATAATTATTTTTGCCAAAGCTGCTCTTTAAGTAGTAACTGAATGTGGTTGCACTTAATATGCATTTTAATCCAACTATAAAGGTAATGGCAAATGCAATATCCTCCTTATTAAAAAGGAAAATTAAAAATGAAAGCGGGCTTGACAGATAGTTTAGATAATTGCCTAAAAAGCTTGAGCCGCCGCCCGTTGTCCAGGAATAAAGCAGGCTTTTGTGTTCAACTATTCTGTCATAAAGTTCGGCAAAAAGCGGTCCGTATTGATGATAAAGGTCCATTCTCATAACAGTTGTATCGCCAAACGGAAATGCTGAATAAATGATATAAAGAATGCTTATACATAAAAGTGCCAAGGCAGATGATAAAAATACATATCTGTTTTTATAAAAGGTTTTATATATTCTTGACTGTTTTACACTTATTGCCTCATATCCGCAATCAAAAACGAGTGTCCTGTCATAAATATAGTTAAATAAAAAAGAAGTTACAACGGCTATAAACCAAACAAACGTGATTGGCATATCAAGCATATTTTTAAACCCAAATTCCGAAAGTTTATAAAAGCCAAAGTTAACTGCTGCTCTGATTATAAAAAATATTATTTGTTTAGCGTTTGAAGCTAACATCTTTTTGCCAAACACAAACTTTCTTTCAAGCAAAAATGAAATAATACTTGCCGCGATAAAAGCGATGATACAGCTCGGAGCAACTGCAACGCCGATAAAAACTTTTAATATCTGTTTTAATGCAAACAGAACAAAAAGCGAAACCGTAGCCATAAGAGTATAGCTAACCGTTTCGCCGTTAATAAATTTGTTTGTTTTTGTGTTGATAGTTATATTGCTATTCATTACTGCAACCGCACTTCCGTAATTATTATAATTATATACATATAATATCACATTTGCTTTTCTACTTCAACTGAAAATTTGTTATATTTTTCAAAAATTCAGCATACTATTAAGCAAGGTGATTTTATGGACAATATTTTTTCTGTTTTAGAGCACTTTCCAAGCGATTTAAAAAACTGCTTTTTGTCGTTTGATGTATCTGTTTTGTCAAAAATAACTGAGATTAGGCTTAGAGTTAATAAACCTATAGTTATTTACATTCTTGATAAACCTTTTTTTATCAGTAAATATGACAAGCTTATTAATCATTATTTGAACGATTGCAGATTTATCAGCGATGATGAGTTTATATTTATTCTCGACAGTTTCTGTAATAATTCGTATCATACAAATATGCAAACAATGATTGACGGATACGTTACAGATAAATTCGGCTCAAGAATAGGTATAGCAGGTGAAGCTGTTTATAAAAACAACTTAATTTCAAGCGTTAAGAATATAAGCAGTCTTAACATAAGAATATCTCATAATGTTGTTGATTGTTCGAAAAATATTTTAAATATTCTTTTTGCAAATTCAACGCCAAGTGTTATTATTGCAGGTCCGCCTTCAAGCGGCAAAACAACAATATTAAGAGATATGACACGCCTTTTATCAAGCGGATATGCAGGAAAATATAAAAAAATAAGTGTTATTGATGAAAGGAAAGAACTTTCTTCCGGCTTTGATATCGGAATTAATACAGATATTATATCCTCGTATAAAAAAGCTAAGGGAATCGAATTGGCGGTAAGAACGCTTTCGCCTGAATTAATAGTTTGTGATGAAATAGGAAACTCGGATGAAGTAGAGGCAATAAAATTCGGCTTTTCAAGCGGTACGTCGTTTATTTTATCTATCCATTTAAAATCAATTAATGATTTAATGAGAAATCAAATAGCTATTCAGCTTATCTCTACTCGTGAATTTTCGCACATTGTTTTTTTACACGGAATTGATGAAGGATTTGACATTATCGATTTGACGGAGGATGAAAATGAAAACGGCAGGAATTCTAATGATATTAGGAATATCTATACTCCTTTCAGCGAGTATATGTAAGTACGAAAAAAGCAAAATCGATTATTGTGATAAGATGGTATTCTTAGGCTCAAAAGTAATGGTTTTATTAAAAACTACTAATCCTGAAACAGAAAAAATTTTTGATTTACTAAATAACAGTGAAAAGCTTAAGGATATTGATTTAAATAATATAATTTCATCTTCACCTCTTAAAAGAGAAGAAAATGAAAAAATATACGATTACATAAATTCAATAGGAAAATATGACTCTCAAACTCAAATAAATGAGGCAAACGAATTTTGCGAAACATTTAGAATATTAAAAGATTATTATCAGCAATATTATACTACTCATTATAAAATAATATATGCTCTCGGCTTAGGAATAGGCTGTTTAATAGCAATCTTGCTGATATAGGAGGATAAATGGATATTAGTTTTATCTTTAAAATTGCAGCAATAGGAATAATAGTTGCTGTGCTTAATATGGTTTTAATAAGAAGCGGCAGGGAAGAGCAAGCAATGCTTACAACCCTTGCAGGTGTAATAGTTGTATTAATGATGATTATTCCGCAAATAAGCAATTTGTTTTCAGCCGTTAAATCACTTTTTGACTTATGATTAAGGTTGTAGGAATTGTATTGACGGCACTGATTATTAATATTGTGCTGAAAAATTATTCGAAAGAATTTACTTTTCTTATAAACATAGTATGCACAATAATTATTTTCACGTTAATATCAAAAGATTTAAAAGGAATAGTTGACAGGCTGACGTCAATAAGTAATGAAATTTCCGTTTTATTACCATACATAAAAATTATGCTTAAAATTCTCGGAATATCTATGATAGCTCAATTGCTTTCAGATTTGTGCAGGGATAACGGCGAAAATACGCTTGCAAACCAAACGGAGCTATCGGCAAAAATTATTATTCTTGTAACTGCATTGCCGCTTTTTACAACGATTATGGATATTATGATAGGAATGCTTAAATGAAAAGAAAAATTAAAATACTCGTAATGTTTATTTTTATGCTTATTCTTGTTTTTCCCGATGTGTGTTTTGCTGAGGAAAAAATTGCAGATTATCAATCACAACTTGATGAATATGATTTATCGTCATTTGATTTGCTTGATGACGATACCGCAAGTCTTTTAGATGAACTCGGAATTGACGATTTTGATTATGAAAATATCAGCAGTATATCGTTTAAACAAATTATAGATTATATTTCATCTGTTTTCTCGAAAAATGCACAAGGTCCTTTAAGATGCTGTTTGATATTGATTTGCTTTATAATATTGTCGTCAATCGTTAAATCATTTGATATGCACCTGTCAAGCGACTCTGTTTCAGATATGTATGCAACGGTTTCAAACCTCGTCATTGCAATATTCTTGGTGACGCAGATTTATCCTTCTATGAAGCTTGCTTGCTCGGCAATCAAATTATGTTCTGATTTTACGTATGCTTTTTTTCCTGCGTTTTGTATAATTTGCGCAACGAGCGGTGCAGCAATGACTTCGTTTAGCGTAAACGGCAGTCTTCTTTTGTTTTCTCAAGCCTTGAATTTTATATCATCTAATGTGTTTTTGCCGATTGTAAATTCATTTATGGGTATATCTGTGTGTTCCTCGATCAGACGTGATTTGAATATGGGCAGTATCGTGTCTGCATTAAGAAATTTGATAACAAAAGCAATTTCGGCTTTGTCTGCAATTTTTGTGTCGTATTTATCACTTAAAACCGCCGTCGCATCGAGAGCCGATGCTCTTGGCTTGCGTTCGGTCAGATTTGCAATCAATTCCGTTGTTCCTATTATCGGCAGCTCAATAAGCGAGGGGCTTTTATCAATTCAAAGCTATTCAAGCCTTATTAAAACAAGCGTGGGAATAGTAGGAATTATTGCGATATCGGCTATATTTTTGCCTGCGATAATTAATATAACTCTTTGGCGGCTTTCAATATCTGCTGCAAATATTTGCTCTAAGGTGTTTTTCGACAGCGAATCAAGCACAGTTTTGGAAGCGTTTTCAAGCGTTTTGCTGATAATAAATGTTTTGTTAATTTTATCAATGGTAACAACGATTATATCATTAGGAATTTTAGTGGCATCGAAAACGGTGAATGTATGAAGTATTTAAACGATTGGACGTATACAGTTTGTATCACTCTTATTTTTTCTATAATTTTCTCTTTGCTTCTTCCTAAAAACTCAAACGGCAAAGTAGGAAAAATTATTATTACCGTTTTTATTATGTTATCACTTATTGCGCCTTTTAAAGCAAACGGATTTGATTTGAGTTTTGAAGATTTAAAAGTAATCAACGAACAGCAAACGGAAAACAAGGAGAAATCATACAGCACAACTATTAAATCAAATATTGAAAAAACACTTAATGACGGTAATTATAAAAATTCTAAGGCAAAAGTTAACGTTAAAATCAAAGATGATGAGCTTTATATCAAATCTGTTGAAATATATATATTAAATGAATATGACAAATCAGAGGTTAAAAAATATATTTTTGATAAGCTCGGAATAAATGCGCAGGTGTATTATATTGGTGAATAAAATAAAAGATGCAATAAATTTTATGCTTAAATCCGATGGCAAAAGAGCAAAAATAATAGTTGCTATGGGTCTTGTTGCAATTGTTTTAATTGCTTTTTCTTCGTTTTTTCAGTCAAATGACAATAAAGCGACCGAAAATGAAACGTCATTTGATTATTCGCAATACAGCGATGAAACTAAAAAACAGCTGACAAATATCGTATCCTCTATTGACGGAGTGGGTGACTGTGAGGTGATGGTTACATTTGAGTACAGTAGCGAAAATGTGTATGCGACAGACAGCGAAAACAAAAACGATGAAAGTTCTCAAAGCAATAAAGACGAATATGTTTTATATGACTCGCAAAGCGGAGAAAAGGCTTTGCTTATCAAGGAAAAATATCCGACCGTTCAAGGTGTAAGCGTTGTTTGTTCGGGTGGTGATAACGTGGAGGTTCGTGAGGCGGTAATAAATACCGTTACCTCTCTTTTTAATATATCGGCAAACAGAGTTTCTGTTTCTAAAATAAAATCAAAAGGGTGATTATTTTGAAAAAAGAAAATATGAAAAACGATAAACCAAAAAAGAAGAAAAAAGAAAAAACCGTACTTACCGAAGAACAAATCAAAAAGAGAAAAACAAGAAATTCACGCATTGTTGCGTGCTGCTTCTTGCTTCTGCTCGGCGTAGGCGTTGCCGGCAATTGGTATTGGGAAAACAGTGATATATCAGCAAAGGTAAGTTCAATTTCATCCGGCAGAGATAAGGTTTTAGGCGAGGCAACATATGTAGATGCCACTACAACACAGCCTGTTAAAGAAAATGCATATTTTTCCTCTGCACGAGTTGACAGGCAAACCGCAAGAGACGAAAGCCTCGAAAAACTTCAAAAAATTGTTGACTCAACAAAGGACACAGATAAGGCGCATATCGCCGCAGCTGATAAAATAGCTTCAATTTCGGATATAATATCAACAGAGAATAAAATAGAAACGCTTGTTAAAGCAAAAGGCGTTAATAATTGTATTGCAGTTATCAACGAAGATGCAACAAAAGTTAATGTTATTGTAGATACTAAAGATTTAACGGACCAAATAGTTTTACAAATTAAGGAAATAACCGTTTCTCAGCTTGGTTGCAGCTATGAGGATGTTACTATTATTCAGTCAAACTAAATTCATAAATATTTTATATTAATATCTTGTATATTTATTCAGTTTGTGTTATAATGGTTCAAAATCAAGGAGGCTTAATTATGGAAATAATTTCAAAAAGCTCTATGGGTGAGCTTATTATATCCGATGAGGTTCTTTCATCAATCGCAGTTAATGCGGCTAAGGATGTTGATGGTGTTTCTTCGTTTTGCAACAAACCCGTTGATGTTGTAAATACAATTAAGCAGGGCAGTCTTAAGGTTATGAGTCCTGTAAGAATTAAGCAGGAAAATGACAGCTTTACTATCAGCATTTATATCAACATAGCTCCCGGTAAAAAATTCCAAACTGTTGCTACTCAAGTGCAAAGTGCAGTTAAGGAATCAGTGCAAAATATGACGGGTAAGCTTGTAACTAAAGTAAATGTTATTGTAGCCGGTATTGATTTTGAAGAGCCTGTAAGCTCTGTTGAACCTTGTGAAACTGAAGAGTAGCAAAATCTGCCGACAATAGATTTTTGTCGGCATTTTATTTTGCATAAAATATTTAGGAGATACATAGATGAAAAGAAGTGAAATGAGAGAGCAAGCGTTCCTTTTAACATTTGAGGGGCTTTTTTCAAGCGGTCAAGATATTGATGAGGTAATTGAACTTGACAGCGAAAATGTTGAAGCGGTGAGCAAATATGCAAAGGATGTTTTTGTCGGCGTAAAAGGCTCAATAAATGAGCTTGATGAGATAATTAATAAGTATTCAAAAAGTTGGAAAGCAGCAAGGCTTCCTAAGGTTACGCTTGCTATTCTTTACGTTGCGCTTTATGAGATGAAAAACGTTGAGGACGTTGCCGACAGTATTGCAATTAATGAAGCTGTTGAGCTTGCAAAAAAATACGCTTCAAGCAATGACGCATCATATATCAACGGCGTTCTCGGCGCTGTTTCAAGGGGTTAATTATGTATCTTGGATTTGATACAAGCAATTATACGACCTCTGCGGCTATGTTTGACGGCAACGATATAATTCAGGCAAAGAAACTTTTGCATGTCAAAACAGGTGAGCGTGGGCTAAGGCAAAGCGACGCTGTTTTTCAGCATACAGTCAATATGCCTGAAATTTTGTCTGAACTTCAATATGACAAGTCAAGTATTGATGCCGTTGCAGTAAGTACAAGACCGAGAAATATTGAAAAAAGTTATATGCCGTGCTTTATGGTGGGAAAAGGTATTGCTGATGCTGTTTCTAAATTCACATCATCAAGGCTTTATTATACATCTCATCAAGTTGGTCATATTTTAGCGGCGCTTTATTCCGTCGGAAGGCTTGATTTGGTTGAACGTCAATTTATTGCCTTTCATGTTAGCGGAGGAACAACTGAGGCACTTCTTGTCACACCGGATAAAGATGAAATTATCAAAGCGCAAATTATTGCTCAAAGCCTTGATTTAAAGGCAGGACAGGCTATTGACAGAACAGGTGTGCTTCTCGGTTTAAATTTTCCTTGCGGAAAGGAACTTGACAAATTTTCTCTGCTTAGCGATAAGAACTTTAGAATTAAACCTTCTATGAAGGGGCTTGATTGCTCACTTTCCGGTATTGAAAATAAGGCTAAGGCGATGATAGCAAACGGCGAAAGTAAGCAAGATATTTCCAAGTTCGTTCTTACGTATATTTCAACTTCGCTTGAAAAAATGACGGAGCTATTGCTTGAAAAATATGGAAATTTACCTCTTGTATTTGCAGGCGGCGTAATGTCTAACACGCTTATTAAAACAAATTTAGTAAATAAATTTTCGGCATATTTTGCAAAGCCTGAGTTTAGCTGTGACAATGCCGCAGGAATTGCAATATATGCTTATTTGAAAGATATTATATGAATATTAACGCATTAACGGTTACACAAGTTAATACTTATATTAAAGCTATTCTCGATGAAAATGTGCATTTAAAAAATATTTATATTGTGGGTGAAATTAGTAATTTTCTCCATTATTTTCGTTCCGGTCATATGTATTTCACGCTTAAGGACGATAACTCACAACTTAAAGCGGTTATGTTTTCATCAAATGCAGAAAGGCTTAAATTCAAGCCGTCTGACGGAATGAAGGTTCTTTGCAGAGGCAGGATTTCTGTATACGACAAGGACGGAGCATATCAGTTTTATGTTGACGATATGCAACCTGACGGTATAGGAACACTTGCTATTGCTTTTGAACAGCTTAAGGATAAACTTTCAAAAGAAGGCTTGTTTGATGAAATCTACAAAAAGCCAATACCTAAATTTCCGAGGAAAATAGGTGTTGCTACCTCGGATATGGGTGCGGCAATTGAGGATATAAAAAATATTACAAAAAGAAGATATCCTATTGCCGAACTTGTCGTTGTACCGACTGTCGTTCAAGGTGACAGCGCACCGGCGGATATATGCAAATCAATTAAAATTCTTGATTTAAGAGACGATATTGATGTAATCATCGTCGGCAGAGGCGGCGGCTCACTTGAGGATTTGTGGGCTTTTAATACAGAACAGGTTGCCAGGGCGGTTTTTGAATGTGAAACTCCGATAATTTCTGCCGTAGGTCATGAAACGGATTACACAATTTGCGATTTTGTGTCGGATTTAAGAGCACCTACACCGAGTGCTGCGGCAGAACTTGCTGTACCGGATTCGGCAACATTAATTAATTATTTTGACGGTATAAAAAACAGATTATTATCTTATTTGCATAACAAAATTGATAAGGAATATCAACGACTTGACAATTTGCTTATTAATACGCCTTTGGAAAATATGAATGATTTCATTAATCTGAAATATGATGATTTGGCTGTTTTGCAAACAAGACTTGTTGATGGCTACTCATATTTTATTGAGCAAAAAAATAACGAGTTTAAAAATAAAGTATCTCGTCTTGACGCTTTAAGTCCGCTGAAAATTCTTTTACGGGGATATACACTTGCATCTATTAATAATAATGCAATAAACGATATTAACAGCGTTAAAGTGAACGATGAGATTGATATAACTTTTTATAACGGAAAATCTAAATGTATAGTTAAAGAGGTAACACCCAATGAGTGATGAAATAAAATATGAAGATGCTGTTAAAGAACTTGATGAAATAGTATCTAAGCTTGAAAATGGTACTGTTTCTCTTGACGAGAGCATTAAACTTTTTGAAAAAGGAACTAAGCTTGCAGGTATTTGCAGTGATAAGCTGAAAAAGGCTGAGCAAAAGATTACTATGCTTACTAAGGAGAATAATAATGACTGAAACGGAATTTAAAAATATTCTGACAAATGATATAAAAAAAGTTGAACACACACTTTTGTCTTTTCTTCCTGATTGCAAGGACGGTCAAGAAAGTGTTGTTCAGGCTATGGAATACAGTCTTGTAAACGGTGGCAAAAGACTTAGACCTGTTTTTGCGCTTGAGTTTGCACAAGCATGCGGCGGAAGCAGAGAAGATGCGTTGCCCTTTGCGTGCGCTATGGAATATGTTCATACATATAGTCTTATTCACGATGATTTGCCTTGTATGGATAACGACGATATGCGCCGCGGCAAGCCCTCCTGCCACAAGGCATTCGGCGAATCCACCGCGATGCTGGCCGGTGACGTCCTGCTGACCGAGGCTTTCGAGGCAGTCGCCGGTGCGCCTGCTCCCGCTTCTGTCTGTGTCCACGCGGCACAGGCGCTGGGCGCAGGTGCAGGCAGCCGAGGCATGGTGTACGGTCAGGAACTCGATTTGAAATATGAGGCGCTTGCCGCTACCGAGGAACAGCTCCGTCTCATCCACCGCAACAAGACCGGCGCACTCATCAATGCAGCCATCCAGATGGGCGGTGCTGCAGCACAGGCCGATGAGGTTCAGCGTAAGGCGCTGGAAGCATATGCTTATGGCATCGGTCTCGTGTTCCAGGTCGTGGACGATGTGCTGGACGTGACCGGAACCGCCGAGCAACTGGGCAAACCCATTGGCAGCGACAGCGAAAATGGCAAAACGACTTTTGTCACCCTGTTCGGTGTTGACGGTGCCATGCAGCTGGCGGAAAAGCTGAATGACGAGACCTGCACAGCGCTGCGCGACGCATTCGGCGAAAAGAGTGCGTTTTTGGAGCAGCTGGCTCGCACACTGCTGAACCGCCGCAGCTGAGCCGGTCGCATTCTGCGCCGAAATCGTCTCAGAAATCGCACAGGACTACATATCGCAAATGCGCTGCTTTTTGAGACGTCGGCTGTGGGATTGCGATAAAATTCAAGAAGGTGAACAAACTATGCAATTTATCAAAGAATTGTTCTCGGTCAACGAGATATTGACTGTTTCCATCGTGGGCTGGTTCGTTGCACAGGTGCTCAAGACCATCATCAACTTTATCCTGCTGGGCAAGTTCCAGCTCGAGAGGATGTGGGGCGACGGCGGTATGCCCAGTGCCCACAGCGCGACAGTCTGTGCGATGGTCATTGCCGCAGCCCGCAGCGAGGGAGTCAGTTCGGCTATTTTTGCTGTGGCCAGTGTGGTCGCCATCATCACCATGCACGATGCAATGGGTGTGCGCCACGAGACGGGCGAGCAGGCCAAAGTGCTCAACCAGATGATCGAAGAGTGGATCGACATCAGCGAAAAGAACTCTCCGTTTTTGCAGAATATGCATCTGAAGGAGATGGTCGGCCATACGCCCCTGCAGGTCATGGCCGGCATGGTCGTCGGCATCGTGGTCGGCTGCCTGTATCCCATGCACCTTGTCTAAGTAAAAAAACATCAGGAATTTGAAATGTGAGGAGGACGGTCATTTTATGCATCCTTCATTGCTTCAGAATATTTCACAGCCTCGTGACCTGAAGCGCTTGAACAGCGCGCAGATCCAGCAGCTCTGCGGCGAGATCCGTCAGTTTCTGCTGGACAGCGTATCCAAAACAGGCGGACATCTTGCTTCCAATCTCGGCGCGGTCGAGTTGACGGTAGCACTTCATCGTGTCTTTGAGACCCCTCAGGACGCTTTCGTGTTTGACGTAGGACATCAGTGCTACACCCATAAGCTCCTGACCGGGAGGTATAAGCGCTTTGGCACCTTGCGGCAGCTGGACGGACTTTCGGGCTTTCCGAATCCCAATGAGAGCGCCCATGACGCTTTTATCGCCGGACATGGCAATACGGCTCTTTCTGTTGCCATCGGCATCGCATGGGCCAAAAAACTGGGGAGCCGGGCCATGTGGTGGCCATCATCGGCGACGGTGCGTTCACCGGCGGCATGGTCTACGAGGGGATGAACAATATCGGAAAGCTGGACAATCTCCTGGTCATCCTTAACGATAATAAAATGTCCATTTCCCATAATGTCGGTGCGTTGGCAAGCTATCTGGGCCATCTGCGCACCACAAACGGCTATTTTACGGCCAAGGAAAATATCAACAGTTTCCTGAACGGTGTGCCTGTCATCGGAGCGCCCATCAAAAGCGCTCTTCAGAACAGCAAAAAAGCAATTCGCCGGGCCATGTACCATTCCACGATGTTCGAGGATATGGGGTTTCACTATTTTGGACTCATCGACGGCCACGACGAGCCGGAACTGGAGCGCATTTTCCAGACTGTCTGTGCTCAGCCCGGGCCGACATTGCTCCATGTCGTGACGAAAAAGGGCAAGGGCTATGCGCCCGCTGAGTCGAACCCCGGCAATTACCATGGCGTTTCCAAGTTCGACCTGACCGGCATCCCTGACCCCGAGGTCGCTCCGGCAGAGTCGTTTTCAAATGCCTTTGGCCGGACGCTCAGCGCCGCCGGAAACACCGACAAGACCCTCTGTGCCATTACTGCCGCCATGAAATATGGCACAGGTCTGCAGTTTTTCAGTCATGCCCATCCGGAACGCTTCTTCGATGTCGGCATGGCCGAACAGCATGCCGTGACCTTTGCAGCTGGTCTGGCCAGCAAGGGGATGCTGCCGGTGGTCTGCATTTATTCGACCTTCCTGCAGCGCAGCTACGACCAGATCATCCATGACGTCAACCTTCTGCGTGAAAATGTCGTCTTCGCGGTGGACCGTGCAGGTTTCGTCCCCGGAGACGGTGAGACACACCAGGGCATCTACGACCCGGCTTTTCTCAGCCAGACCGGAATGCCCATCTATTCGCCTTCAAACTACGAAGAACTGCGGCATTGGCTTCCCATCCTGCTGAGCCATGAGATGCAGGGTCCCCGGGCCATCCGTTACCCCCGCGGCGGAGAGAGCAAAGCTCTGGCAAAATACGGCTGCTCGGGCAAGGAATACGATAAACTCATTTTCACACCGGGTGCAAAGGCCGCACTGGTGAGCTACGCCGATGAGGTAGAAGATGTTCTCACTGCCGCAGAGCTGCTGGCCAGAGAGGGCATCTCCTGCGATGTTTATAAGCTGGTGCGCATCTTCCCGTTTGAGGAAGAATTAATTCGTGACCTTTCAGCCTATCCCGTCGTTCTGATGGCCGAAGAGTGCGTGGCCTGCGGCGGCATCGGCGAACACCTTGCCCGCGCCCTGCAGGATGCTGGCTGGCAGGGCCGGTATATCCACCGTGCCGTGAAGAAGCTGTGCCTGCCTCACGCGACGGTGCCTCAAATCAAACAGGCAACCGGGCTGGATGCCGCACATCTGGCCGAGGCTGTGCGGGAAGCGGACCCGAAAGGAGAGAAAACACTTTGAAAATTCGTTTGGACCAATATCTGGTGCAGCACGGCATGATCCAGAGTCGTGAGCGCGCCAAAGCCCTCATCATGGCCGGTGTCGTTTTTGTCAACGAGCAGAAGGTGGACAAGGCCGGCGAGATGATAAAGGAAGACGCCAAGGTCGAGGTGCGCGGCCACGACATCGGCTATGTCAGCCGCGGCGGCCTCAAA
>ENA-ORSG01001609-ORSG01001609.1-human-gut-metagenome-genome-assembly--contig:-NODE-1609-length-12868-cov-8.118239_pt1 | contig 12868 bp, 14 predicted proteins | sample MGYA00242189_ERZ509156 | MGnify/ENA primary metagenome ERZ509156 (study PRJEB26280, sample SAMEA2338666) | human gut metagenome | biome: human gut; feature: human-associated habitat; material: faeces...
GGTACAGCAATCACCAGCTGCGCATTTAGGTTTGCGGTGTCCGTAGCAATATCAGATACATCGTCCGCAAAATCCCCAATGGGGTTTCCTGCAAACAACTGCTGGAACCCGCTTACAATGCTGTCCCAAGTGATACCGCCCATAGAGTCAGTGTAGGAGGCAATCTGACCTGCAAAAATGGAGATAAAATCAACAAAGTTAGACATATCTTCGTTGAGTTGCGGCAAAGTAGCATTCAGGCTTCGGAGAGAAGGTGCAAGATCGTAGTTTAGTTCATCGGCTACGGCTCTGAGGCTTTCGACTAAACCAATACACTCCAAAGCCATACCAGCCAAGATACCAGCACCGACAGCGATTGCGGCGGGGAGTAAACCCGCTGTACCAATCGTGATAGCACCGAGAGCCGCTGTGACAGCAGCTACCCCGACTAACAGGCCGGTTCCTACTCCGATAGCAGTTGCTACCTCTTCGCCGTTGTCAAGAACGGGCTTCCACGCTTCATAAATCTCTGTAAGGCCCTTACCGATAGCCCAAATTTCCACGAGAAACAGGCCGGTAGCAATGCCGATCTCCGCAAGAATGCCAGTACCAATGCCGATATTGATTGCGGCGGTTGCTCCGCCACCGCTTCCCAATGCGTAAGCCGCAAGCCCGACTCCGGCAAGAATACCAGTGCCAATAGCGATAGCGGTTGCCACAGTTTCACCGTTTGCGATTACCGGCTCCCAAGCCTTACCGACTTCCTCTAACTCTTTCCCCAGAATGGCAATCGTACCGGCAATGATGATAGCCGCCGCAGAAACCTCAGCGATAATAATAACCGCCGCTCCCAAGTTCTTTGCGAGAGAAGTCAGTTTGGGGGATAGCCCGGTACTTACAGTGGTATCAAGGGTTCCCATGGTATTAGAAACCGTTGTCATTGCAGTAGTAGCGTTTCCGAGACTGGAAATTCCCTTTAGTTTGGAAAACACATCAAGGGCCACTACAAGACCGCCTATGACTTCCACGGCACTAATAATCATAGTGACTTTATCAACGCCGCTCCAATCTCCCTGCTTAATGGCTTCCCAGTTTGCGGACAGTTCACGAATGATACCAGTAAATCCCTGAATAACAACGCCCCATGCGGCCACCTTAATGTTGCCGGTGAAAGCGCCTATTCCGATAGCGAGGTTGCTTAACCCTCTGACCGCAGTTAAAGCACTATCAATGTTCCAACCGTTTTGAGCAATCCCGGAAACAGCAACCATGATCTCACCAATGCCCTGAATGACTTTCAAGGCACCGCCCACTTTGAGATTGCCAAGGGTAATCAGCACATCTCCCACCAAACCGGCGAACTCACTCAGCATACCTACTACATTTTGGAAGGTAGGGCCGTTTTCTAAGAAATCATTCAGATAGCGTTCAAACTCTTTCAGATCTGCAAGGAAAGTAATCAGGCCAAGTGTTTTGAACTCCACATTGAACAGTAGGCTCTTAGAAGTAAGGGCTTGAATGGTTTTCAGCCCATTCAGGAGGCTCTTAGAAACCTTCCACGCAAGGAAAGCCGCCCCAACTCCAATAGCTGCGGACTTGATAATATCCAAGTGGTCTTCAATCCACCCAAAGACCTCCCGGAGTTTATTGGCAACAGTCATAATGTTGCTGTCAATAGGAGCCTCTTCAAACATCGAGCCATAATCGGGAATGCTTGCACCGGCCCCGGCACCAGAAGTCTTGTCAAAGACATTCAGTTCATCAAATCCAGCGGTGAAACTCTTTAGGCTCTTTGCGGCCTCTGTGGTGCTTTCCGCATACTCCGTGGTAGCCTTAATTGCTTTAGTGTAGGTGGACTTCCCAGACAGCGCCGCCATCAGTTGCGCAAACAGGTTGAGTAGCGTAGCCACCTTGTCAATCAGACTATCGAGTATGGGGGCCAGTGTGTTAATCAGCGGTTCAAATGCTGTTGCAAAACTGTTTTTCAGATAGAGCGCACTTGTGGCAATAGAGTCCATAGACTGAGAAAATCTACCAGAGAACTCTTTTGAATATTGGTAAAGGTTATTTAACCCCTCTCCAAGTGCCGTGGTGATGCTGTTCAACATGGAATAGACCATGTTATACAGAAGACTGTAATAAATGGCTCTTCCAATAGATTTCAAAAGGTTCGTCAGTTTCGTAGTAAAACTATCACTGAACTTCTTTACTTCCTTCCGGGTATCAGACATAGCACTCCTTGCCCGTCCAAGAGAACCGGGCAAATTGTTTAATTCCTGAGTTAAATTTCTGACACGCCCAGTGACTTCACTTAACTCAGAAACAGCATTGGAGTCAACGATATTAGACTTTACCCTCGTAGAGCCAAGCCCAGACAGACGCTCTTTTAGTCCCTTCGTGGAAGATTTGATCTTGCTAAGGGCTTCCTTCATCTTGGACAGATTAGAAGTATCTGTCTTGTCCAACTCCCGGTTAATGGCCTTAATGCAAGAGGTGACGGGAGAGCCATCAAACCCGGACAGGGCTTTTTTCAGACGATTTACGCTTGCGGTCAACTTGTCCAGATTGTTTGCAGCTCTTTCGGAATTTTCAACGATCTCAAATTCTAATCCCGTAATTTCAACATTATCGCCGGGCATTCTCTTCACTCCCTTCCTCAACACGATATTGAATTGGGCGGGAGTGGGAATTCTCACCCCCGCCTCAAATTCTGGTTACTTCTTCGCCTTATAAATCGCATAGACGAACAGAGAAATCAGCTCTGTTCCAACGGTGACTAACACGCCGCCAATGAAAGGGTCAATATACATCTTTTTCACCTCTTCTTTTCAAGCAACTCTGCCATTACTCGCTGTCCGTTCCGTTCAAATCCAGCATTTCGCCCGTAGCCTTATAGTTTCGCAGAATGGCTCCATACTGCTCAGGGCAATTTTCGAGGATTTGATTTGTAATATCTTCCACCATAGAACCCGTAACACCCGCCGTCATCTTTTCAATGAAAGCAGACAGAGCCGCCACATCACTAAAGAAATACTGGGCCTTGGGCGCACCCTTTGCATTATCAGGGTCATCAAAAACATCGGGGCTGGACAATCTAACAAAGTCATCCCAGAACATCTTATTAACCCGTTCTGTGTCCGTGGGTGTTTTGGGATTACCCATATAACTATCGTCCGGCTGGAAATACCGATACATACTCTGGACAGAGAAGGGGGCATGGGTAATATCGCCGGTAAAGTTCTCGAGATAGTTTGCAAGATTTCCTTCCAGCAAGTCCAACGCCCGTAGACGGTTTTCGGGGTCATCCACATAAATCCTTTGATCGTGTGCCTTTGCAATCTGCTGTAAACTCTGCATAGCAAGGGGACAATCTTCCATCTGCGCCGCATATAGATTAAACTGCGTAGGAGAAATATCGTCCAGCATAGACAACAGCTGCAAAGTGCTTACGATCTCAGAGGAAGGGGGCTGGACAATTCTATTTCCCGCTACCTCTCGCATTTTCTGCAAAGTAGCCATCAGGTCTTTTCTTGCGTCTTCGACCAACTTAATCCGTTGCTTTTTGACGGCCTCATGAGCGGTAGTTACCTCCCGGTCATATACCGTCTGTGTAATCTCGTCAGCAGTTTTCAGCCCGTCAAGTTCAGCCAACCTCTTGTCCTGAGAATGATAATTTTTCTCAATGTCATAACTGAACCGGCGCATACGGCGCATAATGCCGTCAGAATAAAAATTGTTTTTCACGGTAATACCTCCAATTTACTTAAATTCTTCAATGGCTCTAAGGGACTATCCTCAGAAATTTTGAGTTTTGAAACCGCTTGCCGAAGAGTCAGCGGGACAGCCTCATTCAGTGAGTGGGCCGTAACCGTACCCGGTAAGACCTTTACCGACTCCAATTTCTTAAAGGTAACGGTTTTCTCTTTGACCTCCAAGCCGACATTCCGAAAGATTTCTCCTTCTTGCTTCCAAACAAGACCGTGTTTATCGCAAAAATACACGGGGTTATCCTCCTTTCACCGAACGGTTATTTCAGACTATCAAGTACCGCCGCAGTTGTTTTCAGCGTCATACCTACATAGCCCTCTTTACCCCTGTTCTCGCCTAAATGCTTATCCTTCTTGATTTTCAGGTTGTCCATCTGCTCTTCAAAGAAAGCCCACATTGCAGGCCGTTTCTCTGCTATGAGGTGGTTTTGTTTGCAATAGGCCAGATAAGCCTTATAAAGACTTTCCTTAGTCACACTGTAGGCTCCAAACGCTAACTCGCTTTTCATAAAACTAATGAGGGAATTCGCCTGTTCCTGTTGATCTTCCAAAAGTTCTTTTGACTCTTCGCTTACACTAAGCCGCCAACCGTTTTGAATGAGCCGCTGTAACCCTTGCAACATCCAAATGAAGATCCCGTCCATTTCTTCTTTCATTGGCTCAAAATAGAAAGGGTCATCTTTACGATCAGGGGGGCGGTTTTTCACCCGGATTACATACAGGCGGCGAAAAAAACCATGTCCGCTATCAGATAAAGCCGTGAAAGGAGCGTTAGAGCAAATCACCCATCTTGCATAGGGGGTAAAGGAGTAAGTGGCTTCGTGCTTCTGTTCGGCCTGCATAGGTACCTCTGCTGACACAACCATCTTAAAAACCTCAGTGGATTTGAGTTTTTCTTTCTTCAGGTCATCTTGAAAGAGAACCAGTTTGTTTTCCGCCCGTGGCATAGCAAATTGGTTATTTTCAAAATACTCAACAGAGGAACTTACAAAGGAATTTCCTAAGAGATATTGCAAGATCAAACCCAACCGACTCTTTCCCTCTTGCCCCTTGCCAAGAAGCACCATGGCCTTTTGCAACTTCGTGATAGGGAGAAGGAGGTATCCCAAATACTCCTGAAATCCGTCCCTGTCGTATTCGTGGATAAGGTTATCTACCCATTCGAGGAAGCGTTCAGGGGGCTTAGTTGTGGCATAGGGATTGAAGCTGCAATTCATCCTGTGTAGGGAAAAGGACGGCTTTTCATCGAAACTCCATTCCCCAGTCTTCAAATCCATTGTCACTGTGCCATTTTGAACGGCAATTTGGTTCTGTGGGGTTGAAATACTATCGACATATGCCTGAATTTGAACAACTTCACATAAGTTCTTAATCCGGCTGGACATATTAGAGGTAATCCCCAGACCCCGAAGTATCTTATAAATTTCGTGTTCACATTCTGCTCTGCTTACGGTTCCGCCGAAACGGTCATATAAGATACCCTTGTAACAAATGAGGTGGTTAAACTCTACAATGTGTTCTGCAAAAGCCCCTTCATCTAACTGCGGTTTTCCCCCGGCTCCAATAGTGATAACCTCTTCTCTCACGGCGGGATTGATTTTTAGCACCGCCAATTAAATCACCGCCTTACAGAGTTTCTTTCGACTGAATTAGCCTCATTAGGGACTCAACCACTACATAGTAGACCCGGCCAACCTTGATGAACTCAAGATCACCAACTTTGCACATCTGCCTGATAGTGGAAGAACTTAGACCGCTGTATTCAGACAGTTCATTGATTTTCATGGTAAGTGGTACATTTTCTCTTTTCATGTCTTTCCTCCAATTTCAAAACAAAAAGAGCGTCAACCTTTACGGCTGACGCTCACAAAGAAAATAAGACAGCACAGGCCGTAAAGCTACATTAGCAATTACGGAAACTGTATCTGTCTTTAATCACTATACCGAAGCAGATAGTTAAACGACTCCCGGATTTGAAGTCGAAAACCTACCGGTTTCAATTTCCTTATTCAATTTTACGGTCTATAGTGTCAAAGGTATGAACTTCGATCATCCAGTGATACAAAATAGAGCCTTTATCTCAAACAAACCAGATTTCTTTGTCATAAATAGTATATACCCCGTATATTGCGTTTGTCAATAGCGTATTTAATACATTTTGTGTTTTCCTTAGGTTTCGTAATTTATCCACGCTAATAAAGCATTGCATGAAAATACGGATTTATAGATAAGATAATACATCGTCTTAGCAACAAAAAAACAGGCTACCGGCTCATTCCGATAACCTGTTCCTCTGAATTTTTGTTTAAGCCTCAACCATGATTATTGTCCACAATCATTTGTAGTTTTGTTGCCAGTTGAAGCCACAACTTAGGCACCTTGTTTGAAATCATCCCATCACTTGGAACCGGGCATTGATACCCCGAACCATCCTTCAAAAAGATTTGGAGGAAGAAACCGTCTGCTGTGTTAGTGAATGTAGTATTTGACTTTGAACCAGCGGTTGCAGCTCCTACTACGGCTCCCACACCACCAGCAATGGCCCCGCCTACTATGGCTCTTGTAATGCCGCCTGTCTTTTTAGTAGTTGTATGTGCTTGCTGGATAGTATTTTCAACGATAGCGTAAGATTGTATGTCCTTGTAATAAATCAGTTTATCATAAAACATCATGGCCTGATGATCGTCGCTGAACATAATACCAGCATTGGGATTATACAGACTCTTTTTCCATCCCTCAGTACCAAAAATCTGACAACTTTCAAACATTTTCGCTGTATCTAACTCTTGCTGGGCCAGTTCTATTTCAAACAGGTTAGGGTTTCTTTTGGAAGATAATTTGTCTAATTTCTTCTGAGCCTTAGCGATATTCTTCGCATTGCTGTAATTATCATATTTTCCCATAAAGTCCTCCCACCTTCCTTATTTCATCCTATTGTATCATGTGTCAAGAATGTTGCCAATAGTGTCATTGCAGAAAGTGTAGTTATTTGTAGCCTCTGGAAAACAGGGGCCTTTTTATTTTTTGCGGTATTTTTGACACTCACCCCGCCCCAGCTGCACACCCACCATCCCCCACCCCCACGGCAAGAAACAGGGAGGAAAAACCCGAAACGAAAACTGCATAAAATTGCAAATATAAATTGACAAACGACACTAAATAGTTTACAATAGATAATAGAAAAGGGTAGCAGCTCAGCCGGTCAAAGCATAGAACTACTACCCACCACCACGACAGGCGGCACGGTTATTATATACCAGCCGCCCCGAAATTGAAAGGGGTAAATAAGCAATGTTGAAGACCACCACAAAAGAAGCACGGGAACAGATAAAAGCCTACATATTAGAACACTTTGACCCGTGCGGATATGACTTCCAGGGAAGCCCGGATAACTGGGAAGAAGTGGCCGACTTTCTAAGGAAGACTTTCAGAGAGGAAAAACGCTACCAGAGAGGAAAGCAAGAAGAATTATTCCACGACTGGGCGCAGGGCTTGCCCTCCATCCTCGACACCTGTTATTACTATAACCGATCTGCTGTTGATGATCTGGCCGCAGTCCTTGAAGAAACAGAGGCCGAGAAAGCCCGGTTTACAGAGCCAGAAGCCGAAAAGATGTTGACCCATCTAATTTACCGGGAATTGTTCCGGGGAAAGGTGGTCTATTAAAATGCGTAAGTACACATTAAAGCAGCTGCGGGAATATGTCCGCCTTGGGCTTGCGGTTGATCTGACAAACGCAGAGCCGGACACCCTCCCCAAATGGTTTGAAAAGGTAGGTTATAGCCGAGGCATTTACGGCATTAACGGCGGGTTGATCTGGGACAAGGTAACAGGGGAATACGGCGCAATCCTTGCCCGGTCTTCTAACTTGTTTCGGATTTTCTAAGGAGGATTTTACACCATGCTTGAAAAGTTCTATAATGATACCAGCGTTAATTTTAACCAGAACACAATTAGTTTCCGCTTCCTTGATCGTTCTTGTCATGCCGTGTTCAATTACGAATTTAACCGGGCCAACGGATGGACAGCAAAAACAGCATGGCACCGCTATTATGGAATTATCCGCCGTTGTTTTAAGGGGTGATTAAATGCTTTTCACGAAAACCTACACCACACCCCCTGCAAAGATTTTGCCAGATCATCAAGTCCCAGAAATGGCCGAAATTGTAGCCGGGGAAGAAATTGCAAGGGTACTTTCTGTAAAAGTACCCTGCATTTTCGTTAAAGCGATAGCTGCGCCCCAAGTGGTCAGCTACCATTTTGAACTCGAAAACCCGTTAGAACTTCCCAAGATCAAAAGACTATTGGAGGGGCTTTCCGCTATCCTCCATTCAGAGGTAAAGCAAACCACAAGCCCCATCGGACACTTTGCCCTTGAAATCCCACGGGAAGAAAGAGCTACGCTATACTTTAAGCAAGTCTTACTAACTCAGGCTTTCGACAGTGCCCCCGGCCTTTCTGCTTTACTTGGGGTTGACACGCTGAACCATCCCTTGATCGTCAATATTCAAGATATGCCCCATATTTTAATAGGGGGTGCAACTGGGGGCGGTAAGTCAGTGCTTTTGAACAGTATAGCAATCAGCCTACTATTTAAGCACACGCCGGAAACCCTTAGATTTGTAATCATTGACCCGAAACAAGTTGAATTTGCCAGTTATAGAAATCTCCCTCACTTGCTCCGCCCCGTTGTTACAGACCCTTACAGAGCCATAGACACCCTTGCAAGCGTCTGTGAGTTGATAGACAAGCGTTATAAGGCTATGGCCTCACACGGGGCTAAAAACGCCGTAGAAATGGGTTTACCGTCCGTGGTGGTCATGATTGACGAATTAGCCGATCTTATCATCTTAGGAAAACACCCGGTAGAAGCTGCGATTGTCCGTATTGCTCAACTGGGGAGAGCTGCGGGAGTGCATTTGATCGTAGCCACTCAGCAACCGACAGTGAAGGTTGTTACGAGCCTCATTAAAGCAAATATCCCTTGCCGCATAGCCCTGAAAACAGCAACCCTCAATAACTCCATGGTTGTACTTGATACCAAAGGAGCCGAAAAGCTGACCGGAAGGGGGGACGCTCTTCTAAAACTCCCCGACAGAGTAACCCCGATCAGATTTCAAGTTCCCCTGATAGAAACCCCCGATATTACCCCGGTTATGAAATACTGGGGAAAACAATAACCCCCAATTCCTCAATCTCCCTGCAAGGTCAACCAGCCTTGCGGGGGATTTTTTTTGCCCTTGGGGGATTTCTGGGCGCTTTGGGGACTTTTGGGGGGATTTATTTTCGCAAAATCCCCCAGCAAAAAGTGAGTGTTTTCAAGGCTTTCGGGGATTTTTGGGGGAATGGGGAGTAATTTATAAAAAATATAAGAATATATCAGATAATAATATATATAAACTTTGAAAAATTTTCCCCCAATCCCCCACTTTAGCCTTTTGGCGGCAGTTAAAAAGGAACTTGTTGCTAAAATGTTGATAAATTGATCTCAAATGATGAACCGGGAACTTAGTAAATCATAACATTTTTCTGCAAAAAGGCAAGAAAAAATGCAGAAACCTTTCGATTTCTGCATTTCTCCGCCTTTCGGCTTTTGGTGCGCGAGGCGGGACTTGAACCCGCACGTCCGTAATGAACACTAGAACCTGAATCTAGCGAGTCTGCCAATTCCACCACTCGCGCATATTTGATTTTTAAAAAGATGGTGCGGATGGCGGGACTTGAACCCGCACGTCCATACGAACACTAGCACCTCAAGCTAGCCTGTCTGCCAATTCCAGCACACCCGCATGTTCATCTTTCAAACGGCTGTCTCTCAACGACCGCTTGGCTATTATAAGCCCAAAATAGGCCAAATGTCAACCTTTTTTTGAGAGAAATAATAAAAAAATTTGCTGTAAGAGAAATGGCGGAAAAGCTCAGATTTTCCAAACTTTTCCGGCATCTTTTTCGTGTTAAAGCTGCGCGAGCGTCTCCCCCACCGCGCCCGTGATGACAAGGTCTGCACCAAGTCCGCGGTCGAGCGGCGTCTTGTTGATGACAACGAGCTTGTGTCCGCGATAGTAGCGCACGAGGCCCGCCGCCGGATAGACTGCGAGCGATGTGCCCGCGATGATGAGCACGTCGGCCTCCTGAATGTACTCCACCGCGCGATAGAGTGTCTTTTCGTCCAGGCCCTCTTCGTAGAGCACCACGTCGGGCTTGATGCGCCCGCCGCAGGTGCAGCGCGGCACGCCCTGCGAATGCTTGATGTAGGACACGTCGTAGAACTTGCCGCACTTCTCGCAGTAGTTGCGCAAGGTGCTTCCGTGCAGCTCGAGGACATTCTTGCTGCCCGCCGCCTGATGCAGCCCGTCGATATTCTGCGTGATGACGGCCTTGAGCTTCCCTTCCTTTTCCCACTCGGCGAGCTTTAAGTGCGCGGCGTTTGGCTTTGCGCCTTCGCAGAGGAGCTTCGCGCGGTAAAAGGCAAAAAACTTCTCGGGATAGCGCTCATAATACGTGTGACTCAGGATCGTCTCCGGCGGGTCGTCCCACTGCTGATGATACAGGCCATCCACGCTGCGAAAATCCGGGATACCGCTCTCGGTCGAAACACCTGCCCCGCCGAAAAACACGATGTTGTCCGTTCCGTCGATGAGTTCTTTTAATTTCTTGACTTCGTCCGTCATAGCTTCTCCTTTGCGCGCGTGCGCTTATCTCACATAGCTCTTGTCGATCTGCACGATGGCAAAATAGCGCGGATCAAGCTCGTGTACCGCCCGCTTGATCTTCTCCTCCGCTTCCCTGTCGCTCATTTTGCAGCCGTAGGGAACAACGGCGTCGAAGATCACATTCGTGTGCGTCGGCCCCGAGACCATGCGAAAGTCGTGGATGGAGATATTCTCGTCGATGCCGCGCACGAGCGAGGCGATCTTCTGATGCGCGGCGTTGATGGTCTCGTCGTCCGTCACGATGGGGTCCATGTGGATGACCGCCTCGCAGCCGAGCCTGTCATGCAGTTTCTTTTCCACGTTGTCGATCTCGTCGTGCAGAGCGAGGATATCGCCGTGCGCGGGGACCTCAGCATGCAGCGAGATCATCACGCGTCCGGGGCCGTAATCGTGCACCACAAGGTCGTGGATGCCACACACGGCCTTATTCGCCATCACAATATCGCGGATCTCCTGCACGAACTCCTCCGATGGCGGCTGGCCGAGCAGCGGCGAGAGGGTGTCCCTTGCCGCCTGCACGCCCGCCCACAGGATGAGCAGCGACACGACCAAGCCGCACCAGCCGTCGATCTGCCAATGCAGGAAATAGCCCGCGAGTGTCGCAAGCAGCACCGCCGCGGTCGCCGCGCAGTCGGACAGGCTGTCCGCCGCGGTCGCCTGCATGGCGGCGGCGCTGATCTTCTTCCCCACGCCGCGGTTGTAGCAGTACATGTAGAACTTGGCGCAGATGGAGATAAGCAGGATCGCCACCGTCAGCACGCTGCACTCGACCGACTCGGGATGCAGGATCGCGCCCACGGCGTCGCGCAGCAGTTCAAAGCCCATCAGCAAAATGACGATCGAGACGATGAGGCCCGAGATATACTCCAGCCGCCCGTGGCCGAACGGATGCTCGGGGTCGGGCTTCTGCCCGGCCAAACGAAAGCCCAGCAGCGTCACGATGGACGCGCCCGCGTCGGACAGGTTGTTAAAGGCGTCCGCCGTGACGGCGACAGAGCCCGCAAGCGTCCCCGCAAACAGCTTGAGCGCGAAGAGCAGCAAATTGATGACAATGCCCACCGCTCCGCAAAGCACACCGTAAGCGCGCCGCACTGCGGCATCAGCCGTGTTCTGATAGTCTTTGATGAACCGACTCGCAAGAAAACCGATCATAGTCTTCCCTCACTCGCTTTTGATCTGTAATTTCATGCGGCAGCAGAGGCGGTCAAGGTCCTCATCCGTTGCCGCAGGGATGCGCAGCTTCGCGCCGCAGCTTTTGCACACAAGGTCGACGTAGGTGCTGTGGATCTCCATGCCGTAGCTTTTGCTGCCGCAGGAGCAGGTGATACCGTCCTTGCGCGCGGCGATCTCCTTGAGCTCAGAGAGCACCTCATACATGATGACGCTGTCGGCAAAGGCGGCGGGATCGTCGCCCTGCTCGCGCTCCTTGGCCGCCGCGAGCGAAAGCTGCTCCATCTCGTGCTCGACGGCGTAGTCCTCGCCGATAAAGCAGCAGAGCATTTTCGTATCGGGGCAGGCAAGGCCGATGCCGCGCCCGTGCAGGAGCTTGTCGGCGCTGCACTCCGCCAGATGCTCCTCACCGCACACGCCGCACGGCACACTCAGGCGAAATTTATTTTCCTCCGCCTCGATGGTCAGGCTGGATTCGCCGCACTCACAGCTCACGACCGCACCCGAGGCGCTCAGGGCAAACACGCTTCTCTGCTGGATGACGCGCTTGTGGCACGCGGGGCAGAGATAGCCGATGGTACGCATTTCTTCTTTCATTCCATTTCCTCCCGGAAAGTAAAATATCATATGGTAATTAGAATATTATACCGCGTCCGTGCGCAAAAAGAAAGGGAGAAACACGCTGTTTCTCCCTTTTCTTTTTGGTTTTCGCGCTTTACGGCTTGACCGCGATGGCCTCGATCTCGACCAGCGCGCCCTTGGGCAGGGCGGCCGCCTGCATCGCACAGCGCGCGGGGCACTCGCCGGTAAAATACTTGCCGTACACCTCGTTGACAACGCCGAAATCGCCGATATCGATCATAAACACGGTCGTCTTGACAACGTCCTCAGCCTTGCAGCCAGCCGCCTCGAGCACCGCGAGCAGATTCTTGATGCTCTGCTCCGCCTGCTCGGACGTGCCGCCGGGAACAAATGCGCCGGTCGCCGGGTCCAGCGGAAGCTGGCCGGAGACAAATACAAAACCGTTTGCTTCGATCGCCTGGGAGTAGGGGCCGACGGCGCCGGGGGCAGTGGTCGTAGAAATCACATGCTTCACGGAAAAATCCTCCTATATCAATGTATTTTTATCATAACATCTTGCGCAATATGCGTCAAGTACTCATATTCTTGGAAAAACGGCAGAAACTAATGCCACTTTTGAACGATTCCCCTAAATCCATCGGGAAAGGAAGAGCGTGA
>ENA-ORSG01001616-ORSG01001616.1-human-gut-metagenome-genome-assembly--contig:-NODE-1616-length-12828-cov-103.212558_pt1 | contig 12828 bp, 14 predicted proteins | sample MGYA00242189_ERZ509156 | MGnify/ENA primary metagenome ERZ509156 (study PRJEB26280, sample SAMEA2338666) | human gut metagenome | biome: human gut; feature: human-associated habitat; material...
TATCGGAGATTACCAACTTTTTTAGGCACTATTTCTTATCCCGAACTGAGGTAATTATTGCTTTCCTTAAAAATAATAAGAACCGTATAGTCATAGCTTCAAGAGTAGATACTGAATATCAAAAGCATCGTTTAGATTTTATATCTGGATATAATAAAAAACTGTCTCAACTTAGTAAGGAAACGAAGAGCCTTGTTGAATCGTGCTTGAAAAGTCTAAATGGTGATTTTATAGAAAGGATAAAGGTTCTTGCTGAAAATCACTTGTTGAAGTTTGATTTTCTAGAAGAGTATCTAAAGCTAAATGATATTTTAGCCAATATTCAGTCTTATGCTGAATGTTTGAAAGAGGAACGTGAAAAAATAACAAAGAGCTTACTGGAATTTCAGACGAGTGTTGCTACAGCACTATTACCTTGCAACGCAAATGTTTCATCCTTATATATGAATGATGAATTGTTGCAAGCTGTGTCACAATGTACAATATTAGAGCCACTATCTACGGAGGAACTTGCATTTGTTAAGCAAAAATACGAAGAATGCCTAAATCTTTTCGATAAGAAAAAAATCGATGAGATTGGTCGTTATTGTTATGCATTTCCTGGGTGTGGCGATAAGAAAAAAGACGACAATGAAGATAGAATAAAAGAATCAGATTTAGTGATATATCATGAGATGCTGAAATATATGAAACAGTTTGATACTAATGTTGTCTTTTTGACTTTTGATTTAAAGAAAGGTGATTGGGTGCCTGGTTATGGTCATAATGATGTGTTCTTGCATTATGTTGAGAATCAATATATACAGACAGGACATGTTATTTATATAAAATCAGGAGATGAACTTCCTTTGATGTTTGGAAAAATTCCAGTGATTGTAGATAATGATTCTGATAATTGGATTTGTACATCTTTGGAAGATGTAAACTTGTTCGATGACATTGATAGTGATGAACAATCTTCTGGAAATGAGGATGAAAAACTATTAGATGAGCATAGTATATTAGAGTGTAATGGGAATAATTTGCGAAACAAATATCGGAAGATAAATGAAGAAAGATTTCTTTCCGAACTTAAAACTTGTTCTAAATGGGCTAATGAATATGGTGCAGGGTATATAGGGAAGGATTACTTTATTTATGGTTTGTTAGGTAAGCGTAAGCATTTTGAATTTAATCAATCACGATTAGTTTATAATTCTTTATTGAATGCTGGCAAACTTAAAGAGGAGATAGATAAGAACGGAGATAAGATAATAAAATTAGTATAAGTTTTCATTCAAGGTTTATAACAATGATACAACCCAAGATTTCTGTAGTGACGGTATGCTACAATGCCGTCTTTGCAATTGTGATGTCGCCTTTCCGTCATTGTTTATGACCCAGGCGGTCCCATCCCGCATAATATGGCGAAGACCTTTGATGGTCCGCCAACCTTAGAGCGTAGTGGTTCCGAGCACCGAGTAGGGCGGTTACATCCCTAATCCCTATGGTAGGGATTTAGGGCTTGGGTATAGGGTAAGGACCCTCCCGCTGGGGAGGGACAGGTGGGGCAGATATAGCACTGATGGCGGTTACATCCCCGCTTCCTGAGGAAGAGGGGCTTGGGGAGAAAGTGGAGCTCTCCTTGCAGGAGAGACGGAGAGGTAGAAAAAAGCTTTTTTTAATGGTAAAGAAAGACGGGATGATTTTAGAAAACTCTTCTTAATTTTTAAGAACATAAAAATATAAAAACACAATATCATTATGAATGATTTTAAGAATATAAAAATAGCAGTAGCCGGTACCGGCTACGTCGGTCTGAGTATAGCAACGCTATTGTCTCAGCACCATCATGTAACAGCAGTAGATGTTATCCCAAAGAAGGTGGAGAAACTCAACAATAAGATTTCTCCTATCCAGGACGATTACATCGAAAAGTATTGCTATATCGCTGCAGCGTAGGCAAGGAAATCCGATTGTATGAATGCAAGAACTGCGTAGTTCATGCAGCCGATGAAAGTAAGGTGGTAATTCAAGGCTTGGATGGCTATATCGTAGCCGAGAAGAATGGACAACTGCTTGTTTGCTCTTTAAAGGAAGAACAGAGAATTAAAGAATTTGGAAAATAATTAATATCATATCATGAAAGGAATAGTATTAGCAGGTGGAAGCGGTACACGCTTGTACCCCATCACAAAGGGTATTAGCAAGCAGCTGATACCAATCTTTGATAAACCGATGATATATTACCCAATATCAGTATTGATGTTGGCAGGTATCCGTGAGATACTCATTATATCAACCCCATTTGACTTGCCTGGTTTCAAACGCCTTTTAGGCGATGGAAGCCAGTTAGGTGTAAAGTTTGAGTATGCAGAGCAGCCATCACCAGATGGCTTAGCCCAAGCTTTCATTATCGGAGAGAAATTCATTGGTAATGATTCCGCTTGCCTCGTATTAGGCGATAATATCTTCTATGGTGCAGGATTAAATCATATGCTTCATCAAGCAGTAGTAGATGCAGAGCAGAACAACAAGGCAACCGTCTTCGGTTATCGTGTAAGTGATCCGGAACGATATGGCGTGGCAGAGTTTGATGAGCAAGGCAATTGTCTCAGCATCGAGGAGAAGCCTCAGCATCCAAAGAGCAACTATGCTGTGGTAGGCTTATACTTCTATCCTAACAAGGTGGTGGAAGTAGCCAAGCATATCAAGCCATCCGCTCGTGGTGAGTTGGAAATCACCACCGTAAACCAGGAGTTCCTGAAGGATAAGGAGCTGAAGGTACAGACCATGGCAAGAGGATTCGCCTGGCTTGATACCGGAACCCATGATTCCCTTTCAGAGGCATCCACCTTTATTGAAGTCTTGGAGAAGCGGCAGGGCTTGAAGGTTGCTTGCTTGGAAGGTATTGCATATCGTCAAGGTTGGATTTCTGCAGAGCAACTGAGAGAAAACGCTCGGCCTATGTTGAAGAACGATTATGGAAGATATTTGCTTTCTATACTTAATGAAAGTAAGGACACTTTAAAGCAAAACTTAGAATTTTAAACAATTGTCTTTCTGTTTCCCCAATATAAGACAGAAGACATAAAAATCATATATCTAATGGATAAGAAATTGATAACAGTAACATCTCCGTTACTGCCAAATTTAGATGATTTTCATGCTGAACTCCAGAAAATCTGGGACAGTAAGTGGATAACAAATAATGGTGATTATCATAAGAAATTGGAGGCTGCTCTTGCCGAGTACCTTAAGGTTCCTTATGTAAGTCTTTTCACCAATGGTACCCTGCCATTGCTTACTGCATTGCAGGCGCTCCGTATTACAGGCGAAGTTATTACTACACCTTATAGCTTTGTAGCTACTACTCACAGTATTTGGTGGAATGGTTGCAAGCCTGTATTCGTTGATATTAATCCTGCTACAGGTAATCTTGATCCAAATAAGATTGAGGCTGCCATTACTCCTAAAACTACCGCCATTATGCCTGTGCATGTGTATGGAAAGCCTTGCGATACTAAGGCTATTCAGGATATTGCAGATAAGTATGGTTTGAAAGTCATTTATGATGCTGCTCATGCTTTTGGTGTAGAAGTAAATGGTGAGAGCATCTTAAATGCTGGTGATATGAGTACTTTGAGTTTCCATGCTACTAAAGTATATAACACCATCGAAGGTGGTGCACTGGTTATGCATGACGAGAAAACCAAGAAGCGTATTGATTACTTGAAGAACTTTGGCTTTGCAGGAGAAACCGAGGTTGTTGGTCCTGGTATCAATAGTAAGATGGATGAGATGCGTAGTGCTTATGGCTTACTGAATTTGAAGCAGGTAGATGCTGCTATTGAGGCTCGCCATCAGGTAGCTATCAAATATCGTGAGGCTTTGCGCAATGTTGAAGGCATTACCTTCTTCGATGATATGCCAGGTGTTCGCCATAACTATAGCTACTTCCCAATCTTCATTGATGCACAGAAGTATGGTATGACCCGTGATGAACTTTATGCAAAGATGAAGTCTCAGAATGTATTGGGACGTCGCTACTTCTATCCATTGATTAGTGAGTTCTCTACTTATCGTGGTTTGGAGAGTGCTGATCCGGCAAACTTGCCAAATGCTCATAAGATGGCTGATAGCGTAATCTGTTTGCCAATGCATCATGCTTTGAGTGATGAAGATATTCTGAGAACTTTGAATTGTATTATTAAATAGGAAAATAATGAAACAGAAAAAAATAATGCTCTTAGGAGGCATTAGATATTTGCTCCCAGTTATTAAAGCTGCTCACGAACAAGGCTATTATGTAATTACAGCTGATTATCTTCCAAATAATATTGCCCATAAATATTCTGATGAATATGTCAATGTAAGCATTATTGACAAGGAGGCAGTCTTGAAGGTTGCACAAGAAAAGCAGATAGATGGTATCATGTCTTTTGGTGTGGATCCTGGTGTTGTTGCTGCTTCATATGTACAGAATAAGATGGGATTACCATCATTTGGCCCATTTGAGTCTGTGGAGATACTTCAAAATAAGGATAAGTTCCGTGCTTTCTTAACAGAAAATGGCTTCAATGTACCTTGGGCTTTTGGCTTTGCAAGTAAGGAAGAAGCGTGGGAATCACGTTTTAAATTCTCATATCCTCTTATTGTAAAACCAACCGACTCTGCAGGAAGTAAAGGTTGTACTCGTGTAGATTCTGAAGACGAATTAATGACTGCTATTACTTATGCTTTCAAATATACAATTAGTGGTCATATAATCATAGAAGAGTTCTTGGAAAAGAAAGGATGCTCTTCTGATACAGATAGTTACTCTTACGATGGGAAACTGCAGTTTGTAAGCTTCTGTGCACAACGCTTTGATGCCAATGCAACAAACCCATATACTCCAGCGGCATACTCATGGCCATCCACTTTCTCAAAAGAAGAAGAGGATTATCTAACAAGCGAAATCCAACGTCTCATCACTCTTCTCAATATGAAGACATCCGTATGGAATATTGAGACCCGAGTTGCTCCTAACGGGAAACCATATATCATGGAGCTTACTCCTCGTGGAGGTGGCAATCGCCTATGTGAGATGTTGAGATATGCAACGGGCGTTGATATGATTACTGCTATCACTCGTGCTATGGTAGGTGATGAACCAGAGCCAATTGAACAGAAGCCATACAATGGTCATTGGGCAGAGATTATCCTTCATGCCGACAAGGATGGTGAGTTTGTATGCCTTCAAATTGATCCATCACTTCCCGCAGAAGTAGTTGAAGAAGACCTTTGGGTAAAACCGGGAGACCATGTTCGTGGATTTGAAGCAGCCAATGATGCCATAGGCACACTCGTTATTCGTTTCGAGAGTGCAGAGGAACTTGAAAAGGCAATCACTAACCAGAGCCAGTGGCTGAAAGTCGTAACCAAATGAGCAAGGCTATAGGTGGTTATTTCGAGCTGGCTGAACGTGAGGCGGAAGGCAACTATCCAGTGGATGGTGTTCGTCTTAATACCTCACGCAATGCCCTTGAATATATAATAAAGTGTCTTCCCGATTGCAAGCACGTCTATCTGCCGCTCTATACTTGTGAGGCTGTTGTAGAGCCATTCAATCGTTTGCCGAATGTCGGCTTCTCTTTCTATCACATCAACAACCGTTTTGAGATAGCAGAAGAGATAACCCTTCATGATGGCGAATACCTGATAGCCAACAACTACTTTGGCTTGAAGGATGCATACATTGCTCAACTTGCACAGCAGTATGGCTATCGACTGATTGTTGATAATGCACAGGCTCTCTTTGCTCCGGTTCTTCCCGGAATCAAGGCTGTCTATAGTGCTCGCAAGTATGTAGGTGTAGCTGATGGAGGCTTTGCTGTTGGTGTTGAAGACCTTGATGCACTCAATTACGAACTTGATGATGCTTCCGAACACGACTCACATCTTCTTATCCGTAAGGAACAAGGAGCAGAAGCAGGCTTCAAGGACTATCAGCAGAACGAGTGTAAACTCGACAATCAACCTATCCGCAGAATGGCAATACAGACGCAGGATGTCCTTCTGCACATAGAATACCAGAATGTGATAGCAAAACGTAGAGCAAACTTCGAGTACTTGCACAAGGCTCTCGGCTCTCACAATCAGTTGGTGCTCCCCGAACTTGACACATTCGCATGTCCAATGGTTTATCCTTTCATTGGACGCATAGATGTTGATTTAAGGAGCAAACTGATAGCCAACAAGATTTTCGTTGCCCGATACTGGCCAAACGTCACAGATTGGGCAAAGCCAGATGATCTTGAATATTCTTTATCAACACGTCTTATCCCTCTGCCTCTCGATCAGAGATATTGTAAGGAGGATATGGACAGAATTATACAAAAAATCATATGAAAAAAATAGTTGTCTTAGGTGGTGCAGAATTTCAGCTCCCGTTAATCATTGCTGCTAAATCTTTAGGGTACTACGTTATTATCATTGATTTCAGAAAAGATGTGGTTGGCAAGCAATATGGAGATGTATATTACCAAGCAGATGCAACAGATTATGCTGTAGTGCTAGATATTTGTAATCAAGAGAATATAGATGGTATTGTGTCAAATAGTGAATATACTGTATCTGTTGCAAACCGAGTCGCTACCGAATTATCGTTAAATGGAAATTCTGTTGAGTGTATAGAAAAGCTACAATCTAAGGCTCTTTTTAGGAAAGTTCAAAGTGATATAAATGTCTTTAGCCCAAAGAGTATTGAGGTTTCTAATTTGCAGCAATGTTTGACACAATCACAGAATTTAAGGTATCCTATTATCATAAAACCAAGTGAAAGTTCTGGAACAAGAGGAACAACAAAAGTAGTTTTATTTGACGAACTGTTAATTAGTAAATGTTTTCATGAATGCCAGTCTTTTTCTAGAAATAACTTGGTTACCATTGAAGAATATATAGAGATGCCATCCTTGACAACTGTCGAGGGTGATGTGTTTATATATAATGGACACATATTGTGGAATGGCTTGTATAACACAACAAGATCTTTACATGCGCCAATGATTCCTATGACTTATTCCGCACCTTTAGTAATAGGGCAAGAAAAGGAAAAAATCATAAAGGAAACTATTTCTAAAATTTTTGCTTCGGCTGAAGTGCGTTTTGGGCAGTTCAATATTGAAGGATATTTTACATCCAGTGGAGATTTTTTTGTAATTGAAATTAATGCAAGACAAGGAGGCAATGGGTTATCCTTTTTTCTAGAGAAGTTCACTACTATAGACTATAACAAACTTTTAGTTTCAACTGCAGTTGATGATAAGGCTTATTGGAATGATATATGCAATATGTCACTTCCTAAAAAGTACGTCCTTCAGCATTCTGCATATAGTTACAAAGATGGAATTCTTACTGGTATTAAAATCAGTGACCAAATTAGACCTTATGTTACTAGAATAAATAAAGTATTAGAAGTCGGGGATCCTGTTATCGGATGCAAAGATGCATCTAATCTTGTTGCAATTATAAATGTTGAGTTCAATGATATTGAAACATACTTGTCTTACTACCGTTGCTTGGATAGACATATAACCGTTTTAGTAGATTAAATAGATTTTTTTACAGTATTATAATTATTATTGTATGGAAGGAATTAAATATACAGAATTAATGGGACCTAATGTCCTTGATAAGTTAAAGTATTGTGGTAAGAATGTACGTATCTACCAGCTTTCTAAAATAATAAATCCGGAGTATGCCGAGATTGATGACAATTGCATTATTTATGACTATGTTTTTATTGATGCAAAACAGTCTTTCAAGATGGGAAAATTTAGCACCATTACATGGCATTGTCTTATAGAAGGAGAAGCACATGTCGAGATTGGAGATCGTTGTTTCCTTGGTCCCGGTTCTAAACTTTTAAGTTCTACTTATGAGTTCAATGGATATTACACCACTGAACACATGGGAGATGGAGTTAGTTCAGTCCGGTATGGTGATATAAAAATTTGTGATGATGCTTATGTAGGAGCGGGAACTGTTGTCATGCCAGGTGTAACAATTGGAGAAGGTGCTTTAGTTGGTGCTAATTCGTTGGTAGATCGCAATTTGAAACCTTGGGGTATATATCATGGCAATCCTGTGAAATTAGTAGGTTGGCGAGAAAAACCAACAGACGAACGCAGGAAGATAGTAGAAGCAATGGATTGGACAAAGCACTTCTAAACCAATGAGCAAAACCATAATACATAATATTGACGAATTCATTGAGCGCAAGGGCACAGAACTTGGAGTTTCGGACTGGTTTGAAGTGTCGCAAGAAGTAATCAACAACTTCGCAGATGCGACACGCGACCACCAATGGATTCATGTAGATACTAACAAGGCAGCAACTAATAGCCCTTATGGTTCTACCATCGCTCATGGATACCTTACCCTTTCTTTACTTCCAAGTTTCCTTGATGAGATAATCGAGGTGCATAATCTTAAGCAACTGGTAAATTATGGCATCAAGGATTTTACGTTCAAGAATGCTGTAAAGGTAGGTAGTCGTTTACGTATGCGTGCTTCAGTTAAGTCGGCTAAAGACCTGGGCAATATCTGTCAGGCAACTATTACTTGCACATTCGAAGTCGAGGGCTTGGAAGAACCTGTTGCCGAGGGCAATATTATTTTCTTATACTATTTCGACTAATAAACAAACATTTATTCAATAACTTATTAATATTTTACAATTATGGACATTAAAGAATTTATCCAGAATTTTGCAGATCAGTTTGATGAGACTGAGTTCGAAGAGTTTCAGCCAGAAACAAAGTTTCGCGACCTTGATGAGTGGAGCAGCCTTAATGGTCTTGCTATCCTCAACATGATTGACAAGAAGTATGGTGTTAAGGTGACCGCTACTGAAGTTAAGGGTACCAACACTATTCAGGAAATTTTTGACTTGGTAGTATCAAAGAAGTAATGAAGGAAATTTTCTCACTTACCGGAAAGACAATTCTGGTAACAGGAGCATCATCAGGCATAGGCAGAGCCGTGGCACAGCAATGTGCTGCGGCTGGTGCCACCTGTATTCTTACAGCTCGTAACCAAGAACGACTCCAGCAGACATTAACCTCACTCAATGGCGAAGGTCATTCGGTCATTGTTGCAGACCTTTCGACCGTAGAAGGTGTGCAGGAGCTCGTATCTGCTTTGCCCAAGGTTAACGGCATAGTGTGTTGTGCAGGTGTTGTAGAGACTCAGATGCTCAAGTTTACTGATGATTCGGACCTTCAGAAGTTGTTCAACACCAACGCATTCTCTGCCATTCGCCTAATACGTGAGGCTGTACAGCAGAAGCGCTTGCAGAAGGAATCCTCGATCGTAATGATATCGTCTATCTCAGGTGTGCGTTGTGGTTATCTGGGAGGCTCGCTTTATGGCGCAACGAAAGGCGCACTAGAAGGCTTCACCAAGGCTACAGCTCTGGAGCTTGCGCCTCAGAAGATTCGTGTCAACACTATCACCCCAGGTATGATAGAGACCCCACTGCTAGATGGTAGTGCCATTGACGCAGAACAACTAGAAGCGGATAAAATGCGTTATCCTCTGAAACGATATGGTAAAGCAGAGGAGGTAGGATATACGGCAGTCTATATGCTGTCAGATGCAACAAAGTGGATGACAGGAACGTCATTGCTCATGGATGGTGGTTACACCCTAAACTAAGACAATAGATATGACAAAAAAAGCATACATCAAAGCGGTGGATTACTATCTGCCAGAAAACATACTCACAAACGAACAGATAGCAGAACGCTTCCCTGAATGGTCGGCTGAAAAAGTAGCAAGCAAGGTTGGTATCTCAGAGCGTCACCTCTCAGCATCTGATGAGACAGCGGCTGATATGGCATATAAGGCAGCCGAGAAACTCTTTGCAGAGAATCCTGAGTTGCGCCAGTCAGTGGATTTCCTTGTACTTTGCTCACAGAGTGTAGATTACAAACTCCCATCTTCATCATGCATCCTTCAGAACCGCCTTGGTTTGAAGACCGCTTGTGGTGCGTTTGATATAAACCTGGGATGTTCGGGTTACGAATACGGACTTGCCATTGCCAAGGGATTCATTGTCTCTGGTATTGCTACCAATGTATTGCTTCTTACGGCTGAGACCTATACAAAGTATATACATCCTGAAGATAAGGGTAATCAGACAATCTTTGGTGATGCAGCAACTGCAACAGTAGTTTCGACAGAAGGATTTGCTGAGATTGGAGAGTTTGTATTAGGAACAGATGGATCGGGTGCAGAAATGCTCATCGTGAAGAATGGTGGTTCTCGTAATCCTAATAAGAATGGTGTAGCTATAGAACTTGAAAATGGCAGTACCCAATGGGAGGACAATCTGTATATGGACGGAGGTGCAATCTTCAACTTCACTTCTGATGCCGTACCTGTGATGTCCGAACAATTGCTCAAGAAAGAGAATCTTACTCAGGATGGTATTGATCTTTGGATTTTCCATCAGGCAAACAAATATATGATCAACTATTTGCGCAAACTTATGTGTATTGACAAAGATAAGTTCTTTGTATATATGGATAAGGTGGGTAATACTGTTTCATCTACTATTCCTATTGCCCTTACAGAAGCTATCAAGCAGGATCGTCTGCATGGAAACGTACTCCTTGCAGGCTTTGGCGTAGGTCTCAGTTGGGGTGCAACCATTATTCGTTGTATATAAAATGCTAAGATTACTCAGTCATGTAAATTCAATATTCAATTCTGTAAGTTATGTCATCATTGATGATGACAACTTGCAGTGTTGGATAATTGACGTTGGCGATTATGAAGATATTAAGGTGTTAATGGCAGGATATGAACTGGCTGGTGTATTGCTTACCCATGTACATTATGATCATATTTATGGCATCAATAAACTCCTTACCGATTATCCGAATGTTCCGATATTCACGAATAAATATGGTTTGAAGTCTTTAGCATCTCCTTCAGATAATCTCTCTACTTACCATAGTGATGAATTGGTAATACAAAAGCCAGAGAATATTAAAGTAATATCTGGCTGTGAGCTTTATGAGATAGGAGCGTTGAAAGTTCAGATTATCGAAACTCCAGGTCATGACTATACTTGTCTAAGTTACATTGTCGGACAGTGGCTATTCTCCGGTGACGCATATATTCCTGGTGAAAAGGTTTTCTTTAAGTTGCAAAATGGTAACAAAGAAGATGCAGTCAACTCTCGCTCTTTGTTAAAAGATTTGAGTAAAAAACACCTGCTATGTCCTGGGCATAAAAGATAAATACTGACTGCACAAGTGATACTACGGTTACATGAACAAAGTATGTGGAGCGTTACCACCAGTCGGAGCTAACGAAAATAACAATAAAAAATGCAAAACGAATTACAAATATCACAGCGAGGTATAGACATGCCCGCTTCGCCTATCCGCAAACTCGCTCCTTTGGCTTATGCTGCCGAGGATGAAGGTGTTAAAATCTATAGGTTAAATATCGGTCAACCCGACTTACCTACTCCTCAAAAAGCACTTGATGCTTTGAAGGAGGTGGATAGAAAAACTCTGGAGTATTCTCCATCACAAGGTTATCGGTCACTTCGAAAAGCATTAGTTAACTATTATGAACGTTATCAGATAAAGCTAACAGATGATGAGATTATTGTTACGTCAGGTGGTTCTGAGGCTGTACTTTTCGCTTTTATGAGCTGTTTGAACCCTGGTGATGAAATTATTGTTCCAGAACCAGCTTATGCTAACTATATGAGTTTTGCCGTTTCGGCAGGTGCTGTGATTCGTACAGTAACAACTACCATTGAAGAGGGCTTTTGTCTTCCCAAGGTTGAAAAGTTTGAAGAACTTATCAATGAACATACCAAGGCAATACTGATATGCAATCCGAACAATCCTACGGGCTATCTCTATACTCAGAGGGAAATGAATCAAATCAGAGATTTGGTAAAGAAGTATAATCTTTATCTTTTTTCTGATGAGGTTTACCGTGAATTTATCTACACGGGTTCACCTTATATTTCTGCAATGCATCTTGAAGGCATAGAACAGAACGTAGTTTTAATAGATTCTGTTTCTAAGCGTTATTCAGAATGTGGTATAAGAATCGGAGCATTAATTACAAAAAATGAAAGAGTTCGCAAGACGGTTATGAAATTCTGTCAAGCAAGATTAAGCCCTCCATTATTAGGGCAGCTTGTTGCTGAAGCTTCTATAGAAGGTACAGAACAATACTCTAGAGATGTATATGATGAGTATTTAGAGCGTCGCAAATGTCTCATTGATGGTGTCAATCGCATTCCTGGTTGTTATACTCCTGTTCCTATGGGGGCATTCTATACAGTCGCAAAGCTTCCTGTTGATGATGCTGAAAAGTTTTGTTCATGGTGTCTTACAGATTTTGTTTACAAGGATGATAAGACACCAGAAGGCTGTATAGGAGAAACTATTATGATGGCTCCAGCTGCAGGTTTTTATACTAATCCTGATTTAGGAAAAGACCAAGTCCGCTTAGCCTATGTGTTGAAAAAGAAGGATCTTCAAAGGGCTTTATATATATTAAGTGTAGCCATAAATAGATATAGAGAAATGTTAAAATAAAATAAACGTTAATTTTAAATGCAAGAGGAAACATTAAAGAATAAGATAATAAAAGGAGTAGGATGGAGTGCTGCTGATGCCTTTCTTGGGCAGGGAGTAACTTTCATTGTTGGTTTGGTATTGGCACGCCTTCTCTCTCCTGATGAATATGGATTGATAGGTATTTGCTTAATCTTTACCTCAGTTCGGGATAAGAAATAGTGCCTAAAAAAGTTGGTAATCTCCGATA